>Ga0208982_1000053_pt1 | contig 13591 bp, 12 predicted proteins | sample MedBloCAOM1_O3_FD_187840 | JGI IMG/M metagenome (GOLD analysis project Ga0208982, IMG submission 187840) | Forest soil microbial communities from El Dorado National Forest, California, USA - Mediterranean Blodgett CA OM1_O3 (SPAdes) (version 2) | ecosystem: Environmental > Terrestrial > Soil >... | reverse complement strand
CGGGAGAGGCGCACCTGGTGCGCATGCGATTCAAACATACGCTGCGCGGTTTGACTGTCGGAGCGCCGGTGGAAATGGTCGGCGTAGACATCGGCCGCGTGAGTGCGATCGATCTTGAGTACTCGCCCAAGGATCAAGCCTTTGCCGTCGTGGTGAGTGCCATGCTCTATCCGAAGCTCTTGGGTCACGCCTATGACACGCTGGCTGCCGAAGGCACGGCCGGCTCCGAGGAGCGAATGGCTGCCCTCGTCGGCCTCCTGGTCAATCGCGGACTGCGGGTGCAGCCGCGCCTGGGAAGCCTCTTGACCGGCCAACTGTATTTGGCCATGGACTTCATGCCCGCGCCCTCGCGGGTGGTCTTCGATGACAAGCGGCGCCCATTGGAGTTGCCGACCGTGGAATCAGCAACAGGAGAGCTGCAGGCGCGCGTCGCGAGCATTGCGGAGAAACTTGATCAGGTACCACTCAAAAATATCGGCACGCACCTGGATGACGATCTGTCATCGCTGCACCAGCTGCTCGCTCATGTGGATCAAGACCTGCTGCCCTCGACGACTCACACGGTGACGGAGGCACGAGATACGCTCACCGCTCTGCGCGAGCTTCTCGCCCACGACTCACCGCTTCAACACAAGGTCGATCAGACCTTGAACGATACCGATGCCACGATGCAGGAGCTGCGGGCGTTGGCCGATTTGCTACAGCGCCATCCCGAGGCGCTGCTGCGGGGTCGGCCCGCGGAACCGAAGCGCAAGTCGACGCCATGAGCATCAGGCACCGATTCTCGCCGTTTCTTCTATTCCTCACGCTCCTTGTGGGGTGCAAAACCACAACCGTGCATCTGTATACGCTGGCACCTCCGCCCACCGCATTCGCAGCGATTGAAGTCGCTGATGCGCACGAGACCTTCGTGATCGATGAGGTCAGCGTCCCCACAGGCGTGGATCGCAAGCAGCTGATTCTGCGCGGCGCGGGGAGTGAGTACGTGATCCTCGAGAATCATCAGTGGACTGCACCGCTCCGGGAGGAAGTCCGCCATGCACTCACTGCCTATATCGAACTCGCAGCAGGTACGAATCGGAACACGCTCCCGGTCCCGATGACCTCCATCGAGGTACGTATTGTCGAGTGGGAGGCCACGACACAAGCTGTCTATCTTAGAGCTGAGTGGCGCCTGCGACGCGCCACCGCGATCCCATCGCTCGAGGTTCGCTGCATCAGTGCGTTCAGCGAACCCACCTCAGGCACGCCCACGGATCTCATCCGGGCGGATGGAGTTCTGATGCGGGCGCTCGCGCAACCGATCGCCCGGGCGCTGCAGGCGATGCCACTCGCAGGCTGCGGCGTCTGACAGGATCAGCTTTCTGCAATAGATCCTGCTTCCAAAGGCACACCATCGTCTCATTCGATCCTTTGACGTTCGGAGTCGTGCCATGGTCGATCGGTTTGGTTCATCGCGCGGCCTCACGCGCAGGCTACTGGCCAGTGTTGCCGTCCTGTCACTGACTGGGTTGGCGTGCGCCGAAGACACCAGCGACATTGCCAAGAAGGCACAAAATCCCATCGCCTCGATGATCTCGGTGCCTTTTCAAAACAGCACCACCTTCGGGGTGGGCGAGCATGGTGATACGGCGGATTCGTTACTCATTGAACCGGTCATCCCGGTGACGTTGAGCCCTGACTGGAACCTGGTCACGCGAACGATCGTCCCCCTCATCGAGGAGCCAGCCCTCGCGCCCGGAGTGGGCAATGTCACGGGTCTCGGGGATATTCAGTTGTCGCTATACCTGTCGCCCGCGAAGGCATTTCACGGCATCATCTGGGGCTTGGGGCCCTCCTTCTCCTTTGCCACCGCAAGCGATCGCAGCCTTGGCAGCGGCAAGGAGAGCGCCGGCCTCTCCACTGCGGTGCTCACCATCCGTGGTCACTGGTTGGTGGGTACCTTGATCACCGATGTCACCTCGGTGGGTGGCCAGGAGGATCGCAAAGCCGTGCACAGCTTTCTCGTGCAGCCATTCGTCAACTACAACTTCTCGAAGGGTTGGTACTTGAATAGCTCGCCCATCATCACCGCAAATTGGCATGCCGTGCCAGACAGCAAATGGACCGTGCCGATCGGCGGCGGTGGCGGCAAGATCATGCGAATTGGCAAGCAGGCGCTGAATTGTTACGTGCAAGCCTATGACAATGTCGTGCGGCCGCACGAGGCGGGCAACTGGAGCTTGCGAGTACAGGTACAGCTGCTGTTTCCACGCTGAGGCGAAGGTGCTCTACCAGTGATAGTCGAGCGACATGGCAATCACATGCGATGAAGTGCGCTCGACGATCGGACTATTGGCCGTCTCGTGGCCGAGGCGGTTGACCGCCGCATCGAGGTTCAGCAGGTAATGGGGGGTGAGACGCCAGGTGGCCATCAAGCCCAACCCGTAGGCATCCACTCCCGCATCGCGAATATCGTAGGTCGGATGTCCGGAGGCGATCGACTGCGTGCCGGTGACGCCATATAAATCGCGCAAGTAGTGCCGGTTGGCCACCGTGATCGAGGGCCCGACAAAGAAGGCCATCCGCTTAGAGCTGCCCGGCATCGGCAGGTAGAAACCCAGATCCCCGACGGTGCCACCGCCGGTTCGCAACAGGTGCCGCACATCCGCACGAATCACCGCAGGGAAGCGCTCGGATATCACCCAGGCCACAAAGGCCTTGGGTACGGCCGAGACGGTCTTGTCTCCCATGCCGCGAAGATTGCTGTAATCCAATCGCTCCTTTCGACCGGAGTCGTACGCCACACTCAACCCGAGTTCGAGGCCTCGACGATGAATGAGGTTGTAGCCGATGCCTTCCCCCGTGCTCAGGAAGGCCATATCCCGATAGCGAATATCGAGGGCAGGACCTCCCCTCACCTGGTACGCGCGCGATCCCTCATAGGCCGGTTGCACTTCCGCGCCGAGTCCTGCCACTGCGTGAATATCCGGCGGCGTGGGCTCGAACATTCTCTCCAAGATGATGCCGCCGGAGTATTGCCATTCCTGCAAGGGAGAAGGCGTTTGTGCGTGGAGCGCAAACGGGAGAAGACCCAGGGCCACAAAGCCGTGGAAACAAATCCACTTCAGCCGCTTTTGCATTCTGCGCCGATGGTAGTGAGGCGCCACGTACAGATACATCACTCGAATTGGGGGTACCCGGCCGAAGCGATTGCCGACTCATCATAAGGATTGACTCCAGGCTCACTCGAAAGGGGCATGGTCGATCGACCGTGCAGGCGGTCACACTTGCGCACATCTAACTCGGTCGGTCCCCCATGAGAATGTTCCGATGACACGCGCCGCCGCTCAGGCACGCCGCTTGCCCTCGATGCGAGGCTTGCATCTTCTGGTGCTCGCGGCGCTCTTAAGCTTGGCTGGCTGCGATGGCGCGCCGTCCAGAAATATCTTGGGATCTTATTTCCCCTCCTGGATGGTGTGCGCGCTGTTCGGGATCGTCATTGCAGGCATTGCCCGCGCGATATTTAAATCAACCGGTCTCCTGCAGGAGTTACCGGCGCCCTTCGTCGTCTTGCTCGCGATTGGTTGTGCCGCGACCTTTGCTCTATGGCTGCTGTGGCTAGCCTAAACCCATGAGCGAGCAGGTCTCCACGCGCGGCAAACTGATTGCAGTCGTCGCGATCCTCACCGCGCTGGGATTGGCGATCCTCATGCTCTTTGTCATTGACCGGCGTCCCCGCACGCACGATGCGCGGATTTTCGCCTACAGCGCGACGATGGCATCGGAGATCAATGGTCGCATCGTCAAAGTGCTGATCAGTAATGATCAGATCGTCAAGCAAGGCGATCCGCTGTTGCTCATTGATCCGAAACCCTACGAGTTTCAGCTGCAGCAGGCGCGCGCCCAGGTGACGGCACTCAAGGCGCAGATTGCGCTGACTGGCCGGCAGGTGACGGCACAAGGCTCCGGGGCACAGGCTGCCGAGAGTCAGGTGCACCGCGCCCGCGAGCAACTGGTCCTCGCTCAGGAAACGCGCAAGCGCCTGGAGCCCCTCGTGGGTCCCGGGTTCGTGACCCAGCAAAATCTCGATGAAGCCCGCACGAACGAAACCAGCGCGCTCGCCACGGTCGATGCACTCACGCGCACGGCGGTGCAGGCGCACGAAGCCATCGGAGATACCTTAAGCATCGAGGCGCAGCTCGAAGGCGCACAGGCCGCGGAAGGTCTTGCCGCACGCAATCTCGACCTCACGACGCTGAAGGCGCCATTCGATGGAATCGTGGTGGGACTGCAGCTTGCCGAGGGGAGTTTCGCTCTGTCGGGGCGACCGCTGTTCAGTCTGATCAAATCGGATGTTTGGTACGCCATCGCTGATTTTCGCGAAACCGAGCTGCCTCGGATTGCGGTCGGGGATCGCGCGACGGTGTGGACCATGGCGCGAAGCACGGAGCCCTTTGAAGGGACCGTGGCAAGTTTGGGCGCCGGCGTGCAGTCCTCCGACCAGGATGGTCCGGAACTTCCCAAGACTGGGCGCGATTTAAATTGGGTCGTGGTCGCGCAGCGCTTCCCCGTTTGGGTGCGGTTGGATCACCCGCCGCCCGATGCCATGCATGTGGGGATGACAGCCTCGGTCAAGGTACATCATGCCGGCGCTCATTGAGCCGACTGCGTCGAGTTCGAGCGGCTTCTTCGCTTGGTTGTCCTACGAACTTGCGCCCAAGGATGGGCGGGGGTGGTCGGTCGCGCTGATCGCGGGCGCCTGCGCCATTACGGTGGCCATCGCCATGGTCTTCAAGATTCCTGAGCCGACCTACATGGCCTATATCGTTTTTCTAATCAGCCGGGATGAAAAAGCCGCGACTGTCGTATCTGCCATCGGCGGACTTGCTGCCGCCACCTTGGGTATCGCCGTGTCACTCGCGCTGTGTCTCATCGACCTCTCAGAACCGGCGGTGCGCCTGCCGGCGATGGCGGCGGTAACCTTTCTCGGGATGTACAGCGTTCGGGTGTTCGCCCTGGGACCCATCACCTACTTGGCGGGTTTCGTCATCGTGCTGCTGCAGTCCGTCGTCGATCAAGTGCCGAGTCCTGAAGCATTGACCCGGCTCTCCTTGTGGGTCTGGGTGGTGCTGTTCGTGCCCATCGTGACCACGGTGGTGTTAAACATCCTCTTCGCGCCCGCCGTCGGCGTGCTGCGAAATCGAGAGTTCAAACGCATTGTGAGCAGCCTGGCAGCGGGCTTGCGCCGTGCTGATGAGGCCATGCCGCTTGATCGCTATCGAGAGCGCGTGGTTGAGCTCCTCGACAAGAAGGCTGCCGAGCATTCCGGCACGCGCGCCGCGGTAACCGCGGCGGTACTGCGCCGTTTGCTCAATCTCCTCGTGCTGCTCGAGGCCGCAGAGCCCGTGTCACGGCGCCTGCACGGAACGGCATGGGCTGGCAGACTCGACCAGATACAGGCGCAGGTGGGAAAGACGCTGGCACCTGTGATGCCTGCGCCAGCCTCCGACCACGACACAACGATGGAGGCTACCATCGACTCGGCCCTAAACGAACTTGACCGTGCCTTCAGGGAGTCCGCCCCCGCGCCCGCGAAACCGGCCGGAGAGCGGCACCTGCTCGTCAAGGATGCCACCACGAATCCAGCGCACTGGCAGTTCGCCTTGAAGACCACGTTTGCCGTGATGATCGTCTACGCCATCTACACGATGCTCGACTGGCCGGGGCTTCGCACCTCCATCGTGACCTGCTTCTTCGTTGCCTTGGGAAGCCTCGGGGAAACGGTCCACAAATTGACCTTGCGAATTTCCGGCGCCCTGATCGGCGGACTGCTGGCCGGCCTTTCCATCGTGTTTGTGTTGCCGCATCTCACCGACATTGGACAGCTTTGCCTGCTGATCGCGGTGGTCTCCGCGGCCGCTGGGTGGGTTGCGACCAGCAGTGAGCGGCTCGCCTACGCGGGCATGCAAATCGCGTTTGCCTTCTTTCTGGGCGTCTTGCAGGACTACGCGCCGGCCACCGACCTGACGGTGTTGCGAGATCGAGTCGTTGGCATTCTCTTGGGCAATATTGTCATCACCCTGGTCTTCAGCACCCTGTGGCCGCAGTCCGCCGCAGCACACGTGCGCTCGGCGATCGCGGAAGTGCTGCGAGCCTTTCAGACCTTGCTCGAATCACCCGCAGGCGATACCGCGAATCGTGAACGCGCCGCTCGCAATTTGGTCATCGCGGAGCGCTTTCGTACCTTGCGCGGCTTCGAGCTGCAAATGGTGCCCGGGCATGCATCGCTTGATAGCATCGTCAATTCTCTGCGCTCATTGGCCACGCTCGCCGGCCGGATTTTTGCACTACATGATCCGCCGGGCTCGCCCGTCTATCGTGTGGAGGATCGTGAAGCACTCACGCGCTGGGCCGCAGAAGCGGCGAAGCATGCGGAGGCTGGCACCCACTGGCCTGCACCGCCCACACTCAACTCCGGGGCTTCGAAGTCCGTTGAGGAAATCGTCAATGCAGCGCGGGCGGCCACCGGGCTTACGCTCAATCGGCAGCCGCCGTGAGCACGAGATCTTACCGGTGCATGGCCGCAAGCGTGGGCGCTGCACTGTCACTGCTCGCCCTTCCCGCCCTCGGCGCGAATCAGGCGCCCCCGTCCGCCGAGCGAGCGTGGGACATCCCCCCGGAGGCCATCGAAGGCGCGATGGCATTGGCCTCGCACGAGAAAACGGCACCGACTGGGCGCGCCTATGATCTGGTACAGCTGATTGACCTCGCGGAGAGGAACAGCCCGGACACACGCGGCGCCTGGGAGGAGGCACGCGCCGCCGCCGCGGCGATCGGCTTGGCCGAGGCGGCTTACCTGCCGCAGCTGTCCTTTCAGGCACTCGGTGGCTTCGAGCGCACTCCGCTGCCCGCGCCGAAGGACTTGGTGGCGAAGGGCTACTTTGTGTCAAACACGCGGGAAGTGCTGCCAGCGATCTCGCTCAAATGGTTGCTCTTTGACTTCGGCCGGCGCGACGCCACCCTCGAAGCGGCGAAGGCCGACTCCTTCGTGGCGAACGTGGCCTTTACCGGCGCTCACCAACAGCTCATATTTGCCGTCTCGCAGGCCTACTTTAATTTGAGCGCGGCACGCGGCCGCCTGCGGGCCGCCCGTCAGGCACTAGCCACTGCATCGACCACCGAGGAGGCTGCGGTCGCGAAGCGCAACTCCGGACTCGCCACCATCGTATCGGTCGCTCAGGCCAAGCGGCAGACGGCACAAATGCGCTTTGGCGTGGCGGCCTCCGAGGCGACCGAGCGCACCGCACGCGCCAATCTCATCGCATCCCTCGGCATTTCAGCCGCAAGTGACCTTGAGATCACCGACGGCGCGCAGATGCACCTGCCCAAGCAACCCGAACAGAGCGTCGCGCTTGCCGTTGAGCAGGCCTTGGGTCAGCGCCCCGACATCATCGCCGCAATTGGCAAGATCGATGTGGCCGAGGCTAACTTGAAAAGTGAGCAGCGCTCCTACTATCCGATCTTCGAACTCTCGGGAAGTGGATTTCAGAACTTCGGCTCTGTCAGTTCCGATGGCAAACCCTATTCCACCATCGACAAGCCCGGCGGTGCACTGCTCTTCTCCTTCAGCGTACCGATCTTCGATGGCGGCATCCGGCGAAGTCGCGTTTCCATCGCCCGCTCAAAACTACACGCCGCCGAAGCGGGGCTGGCCAAGGCGCAAGATGCCGCCTCACAACAAGTTGTGAAGGCCTACAACGCCTTGGTGAGCAGCCTCGCCGAATATGATGCGGCCAGTGCCTATCAGGAGGCGGCACACACCGCGTACGACGCCGCCTTGCGTTCTTACCGACAAGGCGTCGGTACCTATACCGATCTTGCCACCGAGGAGAGCGCCGTCGTGCAGGCAGACACGCAGGTGGAAGACACGCGCGCGAGCGCACACACGGCCGCCGCAGCGCTCGCCTTTGCCATGGGCGCCGCGAGTGCGCCCATGGCAGTCAACGAGCCCTAAGCGCTACAACTTAGGAAAGTTCTCGGCGATCAGCTCGAAGACATCGCCCGCCTTGCCGTGCATCACCGCCTTCATGGTATAGAGCGCCATGCCCACCGCCGGTCCGACCGCAGTGAACGGCGGCATCACCAGCTCCATAGGCGCGACTTTCACATTGAGGAGCGCAGGACCCGGTTGGGCGAGCCATTCAGCCACGACGGCTTCGAGGACGCTCGAATCATCCACGGTCCTGCCCCAGAGGCCGATCGCATCGGCGACCTTGCCGAAATCGGGATTCTTCAAGTCCGTGTAGACCGGCATCAGCCCTTCGCTCTTTTGTTCAAGTTCGACGAAGCCGAGTTTGCCGTTGTCGAACACGACGACCTTGAGGGGAATGTTGTGTTGGACCAGTGAGATCAGGTCTCCGAGCAGCATGGCAATCCCGCCATCGCCCGCAAGCGCGATAACCTGTCGGTCCGGTTGTGCCTTATAAAGTCCAATCGCCGTCGTGAAGCCGCCGGCCATCGTGCCATGCAAGAGACTGGCGAACATACGCCGCTTGCCGTTGGCTTTGATGATGCGAAGCATCCAAACACCGACCGTGCCATCGTCGGCTGAAAAGAGCGCATCCTCGTCGGCCAATCGATCGATGATTGAGGCGAGATATTGTCCGTACACCTTACCGTGACGGCCGGGCGAGGCGCGCGAGGTCTGTGCGGCCAGCGCCTTGTTGTGGCGTTCCACGTAGGTGTCGAGAAATCCGCTGTCATCGCGTTGCTTGATGCGAGGCAAAAGCGCTTGCAGCGTGTCCTTGATGTTGCCAACGAGCCCGAGGGTAATCGGATGGCGCCGACCAAGATGCGTAGGATCATTGTCGATCTGAATGATCTTTGCGTGCTTGGGGTAGAACTGTCGCCACGCAAAATCGGTGCCGAGCAGCACCAGCGTGTCGCAATTTAAGATCGCCTGATAGCCCGATTCCATGCCGAGCACGCCGGTCATGCCGACGTTGTAGGGATTATCGTATTCAAGAACATCTTTGCCGCGGCTGGTATGGGCGACCGGCGCCTTCAGGCGTGCGGCCAACTCGACCACCTCATCATGTGCGCCCGCGCACCCGACCCCCGCGTAGATCGTGACGTCACCGCTTTCGGCAAGGAGCGCCGCCATCGAATCGAGTTCCGCATCATTCGGGCGAATCACCGGCTCACTCAGGTGGACCGTAAAAGGCGGCTCATCGGCGGCGACGGCATCCGCAATATCGACCGGAACGATCAGGACGGCAACGCCCCGTTGGGACAGCGCCGCCTGACAGGCGAGCACCGTCAGACGCCTGGCGTGTTCCGGCGTCATGATCATTTCACAATAGACGCTGCAGGTTTTGTAGACCGCTTTGAAGTCTACTTCCTGGATGAATTGCGTGCCCAATTCGCTCCGCAGCACCTGGCTGGCAATGAGAATGACCGGTGCTCTATTTCGATTGGCCTCATACAGACCATTGATGAAATGCAAACTCCCGGGACCGCAACTCCCCGCACAGGCGGTGAGTCTGTTCATCAAGAGAGCTTCGCCCTGGGCGGCAAAAGCACCCGCTTCTTCGTGCCGCATGTGCACGAATTCAATGCTGCTCTGTGAAAGACTCGTTGCGAATGTATTGAGCGTATCGCCCACTACGCCGTAACAGTGTTGCACGCCGGCCGCGACCAGCGTTTCAACGATCACGTCACCGACTTTTTTGCTCATCGAAGTTCACCCGGTAGAGTTGAATAACAGGGGCTCGCCCCCAGACGATGCATGCCCTGAGGATGCACGAGCGGAAATACGATTCACATCACTCCAAAGAGGGACCCCCGCCGAGGGAACGTCTATCGAGAGTGTGCTGCCGCCAATGACTCCAGTTTTTGAATCAGCGAGGGCGATGCCGCCAGCAACCGGCCAATTTCTTCGCGTTGCACCTGCGCCATGGCGATGGCGTATTCGGTCGACTCGGGCGATTGACTCTTGGCGATCTCATACAGATCGCGCCCCCGCTCGAGGCAAATCGTCAGGGTCGTGTACCAGAAAATGAGCTCTCGCGGCAGCGGTCGCGGCAGAACGCCCAGGTTCTGACCGAGCACCCGAAAAACCGGCATGTACTCTCGCTCGCCACGAAAGCCATGATAGGGATAGGGCTCCGGGCGTGGGCCGGGGGAGAGCATGAATTCCAGACGTTTCACGTAGTGTTGTGTGACGTGATCGCAGAGTGCTTCCATCTCCGCGGCCAGGGCCGCGGAGACATTACTGCGCTGGCTACGACGCTCCATACGCAGCCGTATCAGGTAAGCCACAAAACCAGCCAGGCCGCCGGCGAGTCCGCCGGCGATGGCGCCCGAAAGCTGCCACATCGATTGCAATGCCATTCGGCAATCCCCTTTCAGGACACGGCAGCATCCATCAGCAGACTGACGCGCACAAAGACTTCTGGGCGCGGCAGTGCGTTGACACTCCTTATGCCGCCCTTTCGGTCAACCTATTCGAGCCTTCGATTGCGGCATCGGCGTTCACCGAAAACGCTCGTCGCTCCCGCCGCCACGCAGCAGGCGTCTGGCCAGTCCACTGGCGAAAGATATTGCACAGATGGGCCTGGTCGGTCATGCCACAGGCGAGCGCGATGTCACTTAAGCCATCATCGCTCACCAACATCAGGTGGCTTGCCTTCTCCACACGTCGCCGCAAGACGTAGGCATGCGGGCTGACGTGGAAGGTGCGTTTGAAGGCGCGCGCAAAGTGTGCCTCGCTGCGTTGCGCGATGGTGCTCAAGTCTGAGACCAGAATTCGGGCGCTGAGGTGTGCATCCACGTACTCGCGCACCCGGCGAATCTGCCAGCCGAGCAAGGCTCCCCGACCGGCGCGGATCGCATCCCGTTCGAAATCCTTGTTGGCTTCCACCCAAAGAAGCGAGGAGGCGCGCGAGATCGACGCCCGTGCCGCATCCCGATTGACATCCAGCTGGCGGGTCGCGGTATTCAAGAGGTCAACCACGCTGAAGACCAGGGCCTGCAAGGCGGTCTGACCGCCGAGCGGGCCTGGTGTCGGAAAGATGCCGGCGTGCACGGTGACTCCTTGGAACACTTCGCAGGTGGGAAGCCGCAGCTAAGCTAGCCGTCGCAGTGCGATGCGTAAATCACGCGATACAGGCAGTGATCACTCACTCTTCAGAGCTAGTCTCCCCGACGATGTCCAGAGTTAAACTGCTGGGTTACCAAGGATACCCAGTGTGAAAAGCTATTGGTGGCATCGCCCATCGCACCGCGCTTGGTCCCGCGACGCTCGGACTTGTCGCGGCGGTGACCGACGCGCGTTTTGCTCTGACACCTGCCGCGCAAGCCCCGTCGATTGAATCTCCTGCGTGAGACCTCTCAAGGCCCTCTGCCGGCCTTCAACGTCCTTGAAAACTCCCCCCTTTCGAACGCCAGCGCAGGTTTGCAAAGAAATCTCCGCAGGTCATTCGGCCACAAAGCGACGCAGGCTTTCACAATCCACGCGTGGTTCAACGCAGCTAAGGTTCACCGCCAGCCGTAGGCGAAGTATTTGCCACGCCTCAGCGCTCGGTGGAACGGAGACTCAATAAAGGTGGCTGTAACGCAGATGGTGAATGAGGCGCGCCGAGCCCGCGAGGTGTTTCGTTTTATCCGAACAAACTCGCCCGCGTACCTGCGCGTCTTTCACAGTGATTTGCATAGCTTCTGGAACGAACTGGTCCGCACCCTGGCGGGATTGATGGTCGGCGCGGTCGCCGGACTTCTGTTTGTGTCTTTCCTCTCTGTCGCGCTCCTTGTGAGCGCCTGGGAAACCAAGCTCCGGCTGGTGGCGGCGTGGGGGCTCGCGGGTGGCTGGCTGTTGATTGCGCTTGTCGGGCTTCTGTATGCGCGCCGCGCACTCCGTGCACCCATGCCCTTCGCGAATTTTACCCAGCTCCTTCAAAAGGACCTGGAATTCATTGAGAGGACCGAGCTTTGAAACCCACTCGCCCTCCCTATCTTGGTCTTGTTGGCGCACTCACGCTGTGCTCGTTGCTCGTGGGTTGCGCGCATGGCGTGCTCGATCCGAAGGGGCCGATTGGCGCCGATGAAAAAGTCATCCTCTTCGATGCCACGGCGATCATGTTGGTCGTGGTGGTTCCGGTCATCATCTGCACCCTTGCCTTCGCCTGGTGGTTCCGTTCCCACAACGCGCGTGCGTTGCGGCTCCCCGATTGGGAGTATTCCGGCCGCATCGAATTGGTCACCTGGTCGATCCCGGCCATGATCGTGCTGTTTCTGGCTGGCATGACTTGGATCAGCACGCATGATCTTGACCCTCCAAAAGCCCTGCAAAGCGAGGTCAAGCCCCTGCAGATCGAGGTCGTCTCGCTCGATTGGAAATGGCTTTTCATTTATCCGGGCGAACAAGTGGCCCTCGTCAATCAGTTGGTCATTCCGATCAACACGCCGATTCACTTCAAGCTGACCTCGGCAACGGTCATGAACAGCTTCTTCGTGCCGCAGCTCGGCAGTCAGATCTACACCATGGCAGGAATGACCACGCAGCTGAATCTGCTGGCCTCAGAGTCCGGCACCTTTGCCGGTCTGTCGGCCCAGTTCAGCGGCGATGGATTCTCCGATATGAGATTTGATGTGCGTGCAGTGCCCGAGGAGGAATTCAAGGCCTGGCTCACCTCCGCCCATGCCAACACCGAGCAACTCGATATTTCACGTTACCTGCAGTTGGCCGCGCCGAGCCAGCACGTGGAGCCGGCCATTTTCGGCCAGGTGAGCACCGGACTATTCGATGACATCGTTCACAACCATGGCAGTCCGGTGATATCCGGCCGCGCATCATCTTTATAGAGGCACGTTAGATGTTCGGAAGATTGACTTGGGATGCGATCCCGTTGAACGAACCCATTCCGCTGGCGACGGTGTGCGTTCTGATCATTGGAATTGTGGGGATTCTATCGCTTGTGACCTGGAAGGGCTGGTGGCCCTACTTGTGGCGTGAGTGGATCACCAGCACCGACCACAAGCGCATTGGCGTGATGTACGTGATTCTCGCCCTGGTCATGCTGCTTCGCGGGTTCTCCGATGCCATCATGATGCGCGCGCAATTGGCACTCGCCGCCGGCCACGCGGCCGGCTTCCTGCCCCCCGAACACTACAATCAAATCTTCTCCGCGCACGGCACGATCATGATTTTCTTCGTTGGGATGACCTTCGTGGTCGGGCTGATGAATTTTGTGCTGCCGCTGCAGCTGGGGGTGCGCGATGTCGCATTTCCCGTGCTCAATTCAGTGAGCTTTTGGCTCACGGCCTCGGGCGTCTTGCTCGTAAATGTCTCCTTGGGCGTCGGGGAATTTGCGAGAACCGGCTGGCTCGCCTACCCGCCCCTCTCCGAGCTCGCCTACTCCCCGGGCGTGGGTGTCGATTATTACCTGTGGAGCTTGCAAATTTCAGGTCTGGGTACACTGCTATCCGGGATCAACCTCACCACGACCATCCTCAAGCTGCGCGCGCCGGGGATGGGTTACGGACGCATGCCGGTTTTCTGCTGGACGGCGTTGGCCTCAAACCTCTTGATCGTGGCAGCCTTCCCCATCCT
>Ga0208982_1000052_pt1 | contig 13611 bp, 10 predicted proteins | sample MedBloCAOM1_O3_FD_187840 | JGI IMG/M metagenome (GOLD analysis project Ga0208982, IMG submission 187840) | Forest soil microbial communities from El Dorado National Forest, California, USA - Mediterranean Blodgett CA OM1_O3 (SPAdes) (version 2) | ecosystem: Environmental > Terrestrial > Soil >... | reverse complement strand
GAGTTTCGATAATCTCGCGGCCATGCCGTTGTCGGAAATGGCGTTCAAGGAGGCGATGCGGATGAAGCCGCCGGTGCCTTCGATCCCGCGGCGCGCCACGCGCGATTTCTGTTTCGCCGGCTATGCGATCCCCGCCGGCACCCTGGTCGCGGTCAATCCGCTGTTCACCCACCACATGCCGCAGATCTGGCCCGATCCGGAAAAATTCGATCCGATGCGTTTCACCGACGAGGCGCAGCGCACCCGCCACCGCTTCGCCTATGTGCCGTTCAGCGGCGGCGCGCATATGTGCCTCGGACTGCACTTTGCCTATATGCAGGCAAAATGCTTTGCCCGGCATTTCCTGCAAAATCTCAGCGTCACGCTGGAGCCGGGTTATACGCCGCAATGGCAGATGTGGCCGATCCCCAAGCCCAAGGACGGCCTGCGCGTGACGCTGTCGCCGGTGTGAAGGCTGACGAGCCTGGCTACCCTTTGGGCGTCGCGGGGCTACTCGATGAACGTCGTGAGCTGCGCGCCCTCGTCCGCCACAAACACCGCGATCAGCTCCGCGGGCTCAGTGTTGCTGGCATTGGCCGAGACCAGATGCGTGGCGCCAGGCGGCTCGAAGAACGACTGGCCGACCTTGAAGGTTTCCACCGGCCCGCCGGCAAGCTGCGAACGGACCTCACCCTTGGTGATGTAGGCGGTGACCGAGCCAGCGTGGCGATGCGCGCGGGTAAATCCGCCGAGGCCATAAAACACCCGCACGATGGTCACCCGCTTGCCCGGCACATTCGGCAAAGCGTGCGAGGTGATCGGCTCGACGGTATCGAGCGTCGAGCCAGAGGGAGCCTCAGCGGCGCACAGCGGCTCAACAATCGTCGAGACTGCGTCGATTGCCAGCGGCAGTGTCTTTCCGATCACAAAGGCGCAGGCGAGACCGGCCAACGCCGCCAGATAGAATGGACGACCTTGGGTTCGCCCGGGCGAGATATCCGATATTGCCGATATTGATGCTCTCCTTGTCGCCTTTCGTCCCTCGATTACCCCGCGCCCTGTTCGAACACCTTGCGCATGGCGACATAGCCCTGCTGCTGCGCGGTCCAGTTGCGGCCGCCAGTGATGGCGCCGTCGACCACGAGATCATGGCCGTTGATAAAGCTGGACTCGTCGCTGGCGAGGAACACCGCGGCATGGGCAATGTCTTCGGGCAACCCGGCGCGCTGAATCGGCTGCGCGGTCCTGGTGATCTCGCGCATCAGATCGGGCGTCTTTTCCGCCGCCTCGACCGACAGGCCCAGCGCCTTGCCGAAAATTCCGGTGGCGATCGCGCCCGGCGAAATACTGTTGACGCGAACGCCGGATTCGCCGAGTTCCATCGCCACGCATTTGGTGAGATGGATGACCGCGGCCTTGGCTGCGCCATAGACCAGCGACGACGAAAAGCCGGCGAGCCTTCCGGCGATACTGCCATTGTTGATGATGCTGCCGGAGCCCTGGCGGCGCATAGAGGGTGCGGCGTGCTTCATGCCGAGCATCACGCTGCGCACCAGGGTGGCCATCGCGGCGTCGAAACGCGCAGCGTCGAGGCCTTCGATGCCGCCGGTCTGCGCCGGACCGCCGGCGTTGTTGAACAGGCAGTCGATGCGGCCGAAGCTTTCGACCGCCTGCCCGATCAGCGCGCGCATCTCGTCCTCGACCGTGACGTCGGTCCGGCGGAACAGGCAGTTGGCGCCGAGCTTTTTGGCCAATGCCTCGCCCTCCGGCACGCGCCGCCCGGCAATGACGATCCTGGCGCCCTCGGCGACGAAGATCTCGGCGGTGCGCAGACCAATGCCACTGGTCGCGCCGGTGATGACCACAACCTTGCCGTCAAGCCGTCCCATTCCCGTTCTCCTGTCCTGCCAAAGCTGGCTTTTATATATCTTCGGCTTGCCGGAACAGCGCAAGCCGTGTTTGTTGTCACTGTCTCTCGCTCGGCCGGAAACTTCCGTATGCGCCTGCACGGCTTGAACAGCCCCATGCATTTCCGTTGCTCTCCACAGACCGCCGTTTTCCTCTATGTTCGGGGATATTTTACGGATTCGCTGATCGGCCGATGTGACCCATGGTGAAACTGATCGACGAGTTCCAGCGCGCCTGGCGGGGGCTATCCCAGCCGACTCCGCTTTTCAGCATTGGATTTGCGGTATGTTGCCTCGCCTCATCGACCGCGGCGCGCTGGTTCCTTGCGCAGATCCGGCCCGACGTATTCTTCACCCCGTATTTTCCGGCCGTGGTCTTTGCCACCGTATTCGGCGGCTTCCGGATCGGCGTGCTGACCGCCCTCACCGCCGCCATACTCGGCTTCGTCGTCAATTTCAGCGATGCTCAGCCGGATTTTGCGAGAGTGGCGCTGATGGTGATCTTCCTCGCCGCATGCGGCTTCACGGTATGGGGCGTCGAACACTATCGATCGATGGCCGCCAATCAGCGGGAGGTCTCGAGACGCGTGATCATGGAAGAAGAATATCGCAAGCTCATCGTCGATGAGCTGCAGCACCGGCTGAAAAACAAATTATCGACGATTCACGCCGTGCTTCATCTGGTGTTGCAAGATCAACCGAAAATCTGGGCCGGCATCGACCAGCGGATGCGGGCGCTGTCGGCGACCGACGATCTGATCGCCAGGGTCGATGGCAGCGGTTGCGATATCAAGGATCTGCTGCTCAGCGAACTCGGACCCTACGGGCATGTCAGGTTCTCCCTGAACGGCGATCCATTGTTTCTTCCCGCCAAGCTCGCGGTGAGCCTGGCGCTGATCTTTCACGAATTGGCCACCAATGCCGGCAAATACGGCGCATTCTCTTCCCCGCGCGGGTTGTTGCAGGTGTCGTGGTCGGTGACCGACGATCGTCTCAATATCACTTGGGACGAGACCGAAGGGCCCACGGTCGCGGTATCGGGGCAAACCGGATTCGGCACCAAATTGCTGAACTCGGCGCTCGGGCCGTTCGACGGCAAGACCGAGATCGCCTTTCTGAAGACCGGCCTGCATTGCACGATGCAATGCCGCATACCCCGCAGTTAAGCGCAGCTTGCGTTCCGGGGGCTCGATCCCGACGGCATTCGGCCCGGCGTTCCCGAGCCCAAAATTGACATTCTGTTAATGACGATTGAGGCGACACCGATTCAGAATGCGTGCCGGCAGCAGTGTCACTGCTTTTCCGGGGTCCACTTAACTAAAACTACAAGAGAGCTTGGCAAGCTCCGCGGCGATGCAAAACAGCGCGAAACACGATTCAAGAGCGATCGCGGCCGGCCGCGACAGCGAAACCGCCACCGATTCCGAACTCGGCATGTTGCGCGACGTTTTCAGAATGCTTCCCGGCGGCGTGACGGTGCAGGACGAGCACGGCCGTTTCCTGCTGATGAACGATGCCGCCGCGGCGCAGCTTGGCATGGCCGGTGGCGGGTCGCCTGACTCGCCAGATCTGGAGCAGCGTCGCGAAACCGGCGTTGAATTGCTGCGCTCGAGGCGCGCTGTCGTTGCGGAAGAATGCGTGACCGGCACCCACGGCAAACAGGTTTTTCTCACCAGCCACCGCCCGGTTCGTATCGCAGACCGCGATCTCTTGCTGTCGAGTTCCGCCGACGTCAGCGAGCAAAAGGCCCTCGAGGATCATCTGTTCCGGTCGGCCTATTACGACGAACTGACCGACCTGCCGTCACGGCGCGTGATCGAACATCGCGTCAACAGCCTGCTCGCGCAAGCCGGGGCACCCGACAAGTTCGCACTGGCCTTTCTCGACATCGATAATTTCAAATATATCAACGACTATTACGGCCACGGGGTCGGGGATTCGCTTCTGGTCGAGCTCGCCAAGCGGCTCGGTTTCGATCTGCGCGAATCCGACATGCTGTCGCGGATCAGCGGCGACGAATTCATGCTGCTGCTCAATCCGATCCAGAGCCAGCATGAGGTGTCGGAATATATCCAATCGACATTGCAGCGCCTGAAGGCGCCGTTCTTCATCGACGGGTCGGAAATATTCGCTTCGACCTCGATCGGGGTGAGCTTTTACCCTGAACATGGCAACAGTTATGAGGTGCTGCGCCAGAACGCCGATATCGCGATGTATCGCGTCAAGAACGACGGCAAGGGCGCCGTTGCCTTCTTCGACGCCGGCATGGAGCGCGAGGCCCAGGCGCGCATGAAGGTCGAGCAGTCGCTGCGGCTTGCGATTCTGGAAAAACGCTTTTGCTGCGCCTTTCAGGCCAAGGTCGACATCCGGACCCAGGCCGTCAAGGGCATCGAGGCGCTGGTCCGCCTGCGCGACGACGACGGCGTGATCCAGGCCCCCGGCACCTTCATCAATCTCGCCGTCGAACTCGGGCTGATCGACGAACTCACCCATCTGGTGCTGGCGGAAATCGTCAAGTCGATCGATCTCATCAATGAAACCTTCGGCCCCGACGCCTCGATCAGCATCAACGTCGCGGCCAAGCAGGCCGGCAACCCGGAGTTCATGCGCTCGTTCGCACTGGCGCTCGAGGCGACCGGCTATCCCCGGCGTTTCATGGTCGAAGTGACCGAGGACGCCTTCGTCGCCAAAACCCATTTCCAGACCGAGATCCTGCCGATCTTCCGCAAGCTCGGCATCGGCATCTCGATCGACGATTTCGGCATCGGCTATTCGTCATTGTCGGCGCTGGCCGACATCACCGCCGACGAAATCAAGATCGACCGCTCCTTCATCACCGACATCCATAAACGGCCGCGCAGCCAGGGTATCCTGCGCGCCATCGAATCGCTGAGCGAGGCGCTTGGCATGACCGTGATCGCCGAAGGCATCGAATCCTTCGAAGAGCTTGCCTATCTGCAGGCCGCCACCAGGATTCGTTACGCGCAGGGCTTTTATTTTTCGAGGCCGATTTTCCTGGAAGAACTCACGCCGGCGCTGCCGGTTTCAAACGAAGCGCGCACCAGCATGGCGAGCCGCCCGCAGCAGGAAAACCGCCCGGCCTACGCCAGCGGCGACCGCCACCGCCGTTGACTCGCGGCGCGAGATTCAGACCTGCCGATGCCTCATGGTGAGGAGGCGCACTTCGCGCCATCTCGAACCGTGAGGCCACGATCTCGCCACTCATCCTTCGAGACGCGCGCAGAAGCGCGCTCCTCAGGATGAGGCCACCGACTCGTAGGCAGTGCAGCCGCTATTTCGCCAGCACCGGCAGCGGCGGCACGCTGTCGTTCGGCGCGCCGGCCTGCATGGTGATCAGCGTCATCGAGACCAGGTCGTAATAGCCGATGATGCCGATGATATCCATGATGCCGCGCTCGCCGAACTTGTCGAGTGCGGCCTTGTAGACGGGATCGGTGACCTTCTTGTCGCGATAGAGCGCCATCGCCAGATCGTACAGCGCAGCCTCGTCATCCCTCATATTGTCGGGGCGGTTGCCGGTCGCGACAGCATCGGCGACTTTCGGATCGAGGCCGCCCTTGAGCGCCAGCGGATAATGCGCGAACCATTCGTATTGCGCGGTCCATTGCCGGGCGGTGATCAGGATGGCGAGTTCGCTGAGGCGCGGCGGCAGCGAGGTATTCCAGCGCAGATAATCCGACATCGCCGACAGCTTTGGGGCCAGGTCGGGATTGCGGATATAGGCGCGATAGGGCGGATTGGCGAATTTGGCATTGCGCGGCGGTGCGGCGATCATGTCGGCCCAGGCCTTTTGCGCCGGATTGAGTTCCTCGGCCTTCAGCGGCGCAAAACGGGTGACGTCCTCGGCGCGGCTCGGCTGCGGCAGCGCGATCAGTGTGGCCAGCAAAATGCCGGCGGACAGTTTTTTCATGGCTTTTCTCCCTGATGTCGCGGACGTCTGTCGCGCGCGGCTCTTTTGGGCCGGCAAGAAGACTATTCCGATAGCGGATGGGATCAACGGTTTTCGCTCCGCCAGCTATCGCCTTTGGTCCGGGGGGATTATAACCGCGGACGCTCATCATCTATTTCCGAGGAACGCCCATGCCTCCGGTTTCCATCGCCCTCAACATTCTCTGGATTCTGCTCGGCGGCGCATGGATGGCGGTGGCCTGGGTGGTCGCGGCCATCATCATGGCCATCACCATCATCGGCCTGCCATGGGCCAGGGCCGCGTTCAATATCGCGCTCTATACGCTGCTGCCGTTCGGCCAGAAGGCGGTGCCCCGCGACGCTGTTACCGGAGTTTCCGATATCGGCACCGGGCCGCTCGGCCTGCTCGGCAATCTGATCTGGCTGGTGCTGGCGGGCTGGTGGCTGGCGCTCGGGCACATCTTAACCGCTATTGTAATGGCCTGCACCATCATCGGAATCCCCTTTGCCTGGGCGCACATCAAGCTCGCCGGCATCGCGCTGTGGCCGATCGGCCGGGTGATCGTGCCAGTTTAGCCCGTGAGATCCCTGTCTTCGCAGCGCACCCGTATCGCTTCTTCCACACTGTGGAACTGGTGATCCGGACCCAGTAGCGCCTCGATGCCGAACCGCGCCATCGCGGCTTGCGCGCGGATCGACTCCAGCCGCGCGATGGCGAAATCGACGCCATCGGCGTGACACCTGCGAATGAGATCGACCAATACCTGCGCCGCGGTGAAGTCGATTTCAACAATACCGGTCGCCTCCAGCACGATCAGCCGGGCTTTTTCGGGCGCGGATTTCAAGGCTTCGAGCAGGTCGCGCCGAAAATGATAGGCGTTGAGGAACGACAGCGGCGCCTGAAACCCGGCGACCAGGATTCCAGGCTCCCGCTCGCCCGGCTGGTTTGCGCTCATCGGCCACCAGATCGAGGTTCCCGGCACCCGCTCATAGACGAGAACGCGCGCACGCGTCGTGCTCCAGATGCCATGCGCGAGCGAAAGCGCGATGCCGAGGCCGACGCCCTGTTCGATCGGCAGCACGATGATCGCCAAGGCCGTTGCGACAATCAGCAGGAACTCGCCCGGCGACTGCCTGAAGATCGCGACGATCTGGTTGATGCGGACGATCCGCAAGGCCACGAACAGCAGGACGCCGCCGAGCGCGGCATTGGGAATTTGACGCAGCAACGAGGCGCCGAATGCCAGCAATGCGATCACGATGGCCACGGCGGCGAGGCCGGCGAGCTGCGACTTGCCGCCGGTCTCGCAAACCACGCCGGTGCGCGGCGGGCTGGCATTGACCGGAAATGCGCCGATCAATCCCGACAGGATGCTGCCGACGCCGACACCGACGAAATCGCGGTCGACATCCGGCGGCTGGTCGGGATCGGACAGAAAGGACCGCGTGGTCGCCGCGGTCTGCACCATCACCACGACCGCGATAATCAGGCTGAGCGACACCAGGCTGGCGAGGCGCCCGGCCGAGACCACGGGAATCGCAATCGCCGGCATCGACACGGAAACCGCGCCGAGAACGCTGACGCCGCGGCTCTCAAGCCCGAGCAGCAGCACCGCCGCACTTGCCAGCACGAGGCCAATCAATGCGCCGGGAATCCGCGCATCTGTCTTCTCCGAAACGGCAATGATCGCCAGCACCCCGAGCCCGATCGCAAGCGTAAACAGGTTGGTCTCATTAAGATGCGAGGCCAGCGCCGCCAAGCGCTGCAGCATCGGGCCCTCGGGCGAGGGCAATCCGAGAATCCCGGGCAATTGCGAAATCAGGATGTGCGCGGAGATGCCGGCCAGAAAGCCTGTCGTCACCGGGATCGAGAGCAGGTCGGCGATCCAGCCGAGCCGGAAAATGCCGGCGGCGAGCAGCAACAGGCCGACCATCAGCGCCAATGCCGCGGCCAGCACCAGGTAATCCGGCGAGCCTGACGCCGCCAGCATGGCAAGGCCTCCGGCAAAGATCGGCGTGATGGTCGAATCCGCACCGCAGGACAGGAAGCGATTGCTGCCGAAGGCGGCGAACGCCAGCGAGCCCGCCAGAAAGGCGAAAAAGCCGACCTGCGGCGTGAAATTGCCGAGCCGCGCCGTCGCCATCTGCTCGGGGATGGCGATCGCAGCGAGCGTGAGGCCGGCAAACAGATCGTGGCTGATGAATGGCATGCGATAGGCTTGCAGCGAGCGGAACACCGGCCAGGTCTTGCCTGCGCCCGCGACATCCGTCGTGCCTGAATTATTCGCCATAGCCTGTCGTCTCCCCCCGGCGGATCTATCGGTCTTACGCCGCCAGCCGTCCGCGATTGTTTTCGGCCAGGATCGGGCGGATCAGCCGCCCGAAGCGCTCGGCCTCTTCGTCATGCAAATAGCCGGACAGGCAAAACGAATGGCAGCCGGCATCGATGAATTGCTGCAGCGTGCCGGCGCATTGGGCGGGGTTGCCGACCACGGCGATGCCGGCGCCCGGCCGCACCTTGGTGATACCGGTCCACAGATGCGGCAGCAGTAGGTCGCCGTGCTCGCGAGCAAGCTGTTGCACCCGCTGGTTGGCCACCGAGTTGCTGTAGAGCGTCTTGATCTCCTGCTTCTGCCGCTCGGTGGCGTCGCGCACCAGGATGTCGGCTGCCTCCCAGGCATCCTTTTCATCCTCGCGGCAGATCACCTGCAGGCGCATGCCGAAGCCAATGGCGTCGTCGCGGCCGTGGGCCTCCGCCATCGCCCTGATCTCGGTGATGTTCCGGGCGATCTGCTCCGGCAGATCGCCCCAGAACAGATGCACGTCGGAATGTTTCGCCGACATTTCCCAAGCCTGGCGCGAGCCGCCGCCGAGATAGAATTTCGGATATGGCTGCTGCAGCGGCCGCGGCCGAATATGCGCGCCCGACAGGGTGTGAAACCTGCCCTGGAAATGCAAAGGACCGCGTGCGGTCCACAGCGCCTTGAGGATCGAGACCTCCTCCTCCATCAGCGCATAGCGCTCCTCCTTGGAGTAACGCACGCCCTCGCCTTCGACTTCGCTTTCGTTCTGGCCCGCGATCAAATTGACGCAGATGCGCCCGCCCGACATCTGGTCGAAGGTCGAAATCATCTTGGCCAGCAGCACCGGATTGATGTAGCCGGGACGCGCGGCGATCAGCGGCTTGATCTTCACCGAGCGCGCCGCCATGAACGCACCCGCGATCCAGGCCTCCCAGCAGGTCGAGCCCACCGGGATCAGCAGATATTCGAAGCCGGCCTTTTCCGCCGCCTGCACCACGCGGTCGCACAATTCGGGCGATCCCGCCACCTGGGCCGCGGCCACACCATAGGCGGTGGTGTCGCCATGCGTGGGCAGATACCAGCCGAATTCGAGCGGTCGCATGGACGGTCCTCCCCCTGGCGCGCGCCGTTCCGCCGGCGCGGTTCCCTCGAAACACAGTCTACCGCCTGCGTCCGGCGGAACAATCGGCGAGGTGAGGCCCCGGTTTTAATCCTTAAGTAACCGGATTTCCTAACGCGGCTGCCACCTGTCGATTGTATCCATATCGCGGGGGAGTTGGGTGATGCGAGTATCAATTTCGAGTACGGGGCACTTACGATGTCCGTGACGGTGGCGGCCGGCTGGCGGCGCATGGCCGCGTCGATCCGGCGTGGGCCGGTGCTCTGGCTTATCCTCTGCGGCGTCATGCTGGTCGCGGCAATCACCATCGGCACCGCCGCCATGATCGGCGAATTCCGCGAACGTGCGCTGAACAATAGCGAACGCGAGCTGGAAAATACGGTTCTGCTGCTGACCCGTCACTTCGACCAGCAGTTCGAGGACTCCGATATCATCGCGCGCAATCTGATCGCGGAGATGCATTTTTCCGAGATCGCCTCGCCGGAGACGTTCAAAAGCCAGATGTCCAGCCCGGAGGCGCATCTGATGCTGAAGTCCAGGGTCAGCGTGCTGTCCTATGTCGGCGACATCCTGATTTTCGATTCCGACGGCAATCTGATCAATTCGTCGGGGGCCTGGCCGTTGCCGCCCTTCAACGTCGCCGATCGCGCCTACTTCAAGGCCTTCAAATCGGACCCGCAATCGGCCCCGATCCTGTCCGAGCCGGTCCGCAGCTACATAACCGGTGGTTGGACCACGGTGATCGCGCATCGTTTGAGCGGACCGGGCGGAGTCTTCCTCGGTGCGATGGCGCGACGGATCGACCCTGTCAATTTCGAGAAATTCTTCGCTTCGGTTGCCCTCGGCAAGGACGCCGCGATCGCGATGTTTCACCGCGACGGAACCATGCTGGCGCGCTACCCTCACATCGACCGGATGATCGGACGAAATTTCAAGACGGCGCCGCTGGTGAGCAAGGTGCTGAATGAGGGGGGCTTCCAGACCCTGCGCGTGCAGAGTCCGGTCGACAGCATGGACCGGATCGGCACGGCGGGCGGATTGAACCATTTTCCGATCGTGATCGTCGCGACCACGACCACTTCGGCCGCATTGGCCGACTGGCGCGCACAAACCAGATTCTCGATCACTGGCGCGGCCTTGTCCGCGCTGACCATCGCCTTCATTCTGTTCCTGATCATCCGGCAGATCACCCTGCAAAACCGGGAATCGCAAGCGCGGCTGAAATCGGAAAAGCACCAGCTCGACACCGCGTTGAACAACATGACGCAAGGGCTCATGCTGTACGACGTATCGACACGCGTCGTCGTCTGCAACCAGCGCTACCTCGATCTGTTCGGACTATCGAAAGAAGTCGTAAAGCCTGGCACGCTCTTTCACGACGTCATGCAGCACCGCAAGGACGTCGGATCCTTCAAGGGGGATGTCGACGAATTCTGCTCGAATATCCTGCACAACGTCTCGCAAGGCAAAGTCACCAAGAGTTTTCAGGAATCTGCCGACGGCCGTGCGTTCGCGATCGTCAACAAGCCGTTGCCGCAGGGCGGCTGGGTCGCGACGATGGAGGAAATAACGGAGCGTCGGACCCTCGAACGGGAACGCGACCGTAACTACGCATTTCTGCATCAGATCATCGATCACATTCCCTCGCAGATCACCGTGAAGGATGCGCGCGATCGCCGCTATTTGCTTGTCAACCGGGTGACCGAAAGCCAATTCGGCCTGTCGCGCGATTCCATCATCGGCAAGACCGCGTTCGATCTGTTTCCGAAGGCGGCCGCCGAGACCATCGCTGCCTATGACGATCAAGCACTGCAATCCGCCGATGGACTGTTCCTGGCCGAGCGTCCGTGGCCTGGCGATCAATCGGGCAACCGGTTCATCACGTCGAGGCGCATCGGGATTCCGGATCAGGCCGGCGAACTCCGCTACCTCGTCAACGTGGTCCACGATGTCACCGACCGCCGTCGGTCCGACGAGAAGATCGCGCATATGGCGCATTACGACGCGCTGACCGACCTGCCGAACCGTATCTTGTTCCGGGAGCAGATCGAAGGCGAGCTTCGGAAAATCAGCCGGGGCGAACAGTTCGCGCTGCTCTATATCGACATCGACGAATTCAAGTCCATCAACGACTCGCTTGGGCATCATGTCGGCGATGAGCTGTTGAAAACCGTGGCCGCCCGCCTCAGGGGCTGCATGAGAGAAACCGATCTCGTGGCGCGGATCGGCGGTGACGAGTTTGCCGTCATTCAAACTTCGGTCGGCAGCGTCGCCGACGTCGTGGAATTCGTGACGCGAATTCACGACGCGATCCGGCAACCCTATCAATGCCTCGGCCATCAGCTCTCGACCGATGCCAGCATCGGCGTTGCACTGGCTCCGCAGGACGGCACCGATCTCGAGCAGCTCATCAAGAACGCCGACCTCGCGATGTATGGCGCCAAGGCCAACGGCCGCCGCACCTATCGCTTCTTCGAACCAGCCATGGATGCCCGCGCCAAGGCCAAGCTCACCATGGAACAGGATCTGCGTCAGGCGCTCGCCGACGGCGGCTTCGAGATCCATTACCAGCCGCTGGTCGATCTGCAACGCGACCGCGTGACCGGCTGCGAAGCCCTGCTGCGCTGGCGTCATCCCGAGCGCGGCATGATCTCGCCTGCGGAATTCATCCCGGTGGCGGAAGACACCGGCCTGATCAATGAACTCGGCGACTGGGTGCTGCGGACCGCCTGCGCGGAAGCCGTCACCTGGCCGGACCATATCCGGATCGCGGTCAACGTCTCGCCGATCCAGCTGAAATGCCCGACCGTGGCGCTGAAGATCGCGGCGGCGCTGGCGGCCTCCGGCCTGTCGCCGAGCCGGCTGGAACTGGAGATCACCGAAGCGGTGCTGATCCGCGACGACGAGGCGGCGCTCGCTATCCTGCACCAGCTCCGAGCCATCGGCGTGCGCATCGCGCTAGACGACTTCGGCACCGGCTATTCCTCGCTGAGCTATCTGAAGCGCTTTCCGTTCGACAAGATCAAGATCGACCGCTGCTTCGTCAGCGACATCGCGGAGATCGACGGCTCGTCGGCGATCGTGCAGGCGGTGGTGAACATCGCCGCCGCGCGCAACATGACCACCACCGCTGAAGGCGTCGAGACGCAAGAGCAAAAGGACCGGCTCCGTGCGCTCGGCTGCACCGAGATGCAGGGCTATCTCTTCAGCGCCGCCAAGCCCGGCGCGGAAGTCAGAAAGCTGTTCGGCGCACAAGGCATCAAGGCTGCGCCCGCGAGCCGGCGAAAAAAGGCTTCCTAGCCGGCTTGCATCGCCTCGCCGCCTTGCGAGGCGCGCGAGTGACTAAAGCTCGCGATCCCGGATCCCGGCCTTCGCATATAATTCGTTGATATGCTTTTTCACCTCGGGCGGCGTGGTGTCATCCGCCGGCAGGTGCGCCCATCCGGCCTTGCCGCGCGCATATTGTCCGATCACTTCATCCTGGTCGGAGGTCGCCCCGCTGATGCCGTAGCAGCCCACCATCTCGTTGCCCTTGAAGACCGGCGCGGCTCCGCCGGAGGCGGCGACGCGGCCGTTCGACATCACGGCCATGGCGATCATCAGCTGCGGATTGCGTTCCTTGAACCATTGCTGGATCACGAGGCCGTCGGGAAAGCGCGGCGACATCGAGCGGAAGGCGGCGACCGTATAAGCCTTGGCCCATGCGGTCTCCGGCGTCACAAAGCCGGCGTCGTCCATGCGTTCGAGCGCAATCAGATGACCCTCCGGACCGACGATGGCGACCGATACCGGAACCCCCATCTCATCGGCCTTCTCGATCGCCGCCTTGATGAATTCGCGGCACTCGACCGCGCGCAGCTTTGCCATTTCAAGCCTCTCCCGATTTCAGATTTCCGTTGGTTGATTGCGAAGTTACTTGCGAAGCCCGGCGGCGATCACGACCTCGTTCCATTTTTTGGTCTCGGTGGCGATAAAGGCGCCGAAATCCTCGGGCGTTCCGCCCTTGATGTCGAGCCCCGCGGTGTGCAGCGACTTCGCTACCTCATCGTTCTTCAGCGCTTCGCCGATCGCGGCGGAAAGTTTTCCGATCACGTCGTGCGGCGTGCCTGATGGGGCCACCAGCCCGAACCACACGCTGGTGTCGAATCCCGGCAGCCCGGACTCGGCGACGGTCGGAAGATCAGGCGCCGCGGAGGCCCGCTGGCGTTCCGAGGACGCCAGCGCCTTGAGTTGTCCCGATGCGACATATTGCAGCACCGTCGATGCCGGCGAGAACATCACCTGGGTGCGCCCCGCGATCAGATCGGTCACCGCCTGGGCGCTGCCGGAATACGGCACATGCACCATCCTGGTCCCCGCCATCATGTTGAAC
>Ga0208982_1000050_pt1 | contig 13650 bp, 12 predicted proteins | sample MedBloCAOM1_O3_FD_187840 | JGI IMG/M metagenome (GOLD analysis project Ga0208982, IMG submission 187840) | Forest soil microbial communities from El Dorado National Forest, California, USA - Mediterranean Blodgett CA OM1_O3 (SPAdes) (version 2) | ecosystem: Environmental > Terrestrial > Soil >... | reverse complement strand
GGCTATGTCGGCCACGACGAGCCCGGCCAGCTCACCGATGCCGTCCGCCGCACCCCGTACACCGTGGTGCTGCTTGATGAGATCGAGAAGGCGCATGCGGACGTCTCGAACATCCTGCTGCAGGTCTTCGACGCCGGCCGGCTCACCGACTCCCGGGGCCGGACCGCGAACTTCGCCAACACCGTGATCATCATGACCAGCAACCTCGGCGCGGATCAGTTGCTGGCCGCGACCAGTACCGGGCAGTCAGTCGAAGAGGTGCGGGAGCCGCTCATGGTGACCGTGCGACGGCACTTCCGGCCGGAGTTCCTCAACCGGATCGACGAGATCGTCCTGTTCCGTGGCCTCGATCGGCTGCGGCTTCGCACGATCACCAAGCTCCTTCTGGAGCAGACCCGGCAGCGGCTGCGAGCGCAGAACATCGCCCTGCGCCTCGACGATGACGCCATCGACTGGATAGTCGATCGTGGCTATCAGCCGGAATACGGCGCGAGACCGCTGCGCCGGGCCATCGGGCGTGAACTGGACAAGAAACTGTCCCGCATGCTGCTCACCGAGGAGCTCAGACCAGGACAGGAGGTCCATGGCAGCGTCGCCGGGGACCGGCTGGAACTCACCGTTGCCGAGCCGCAACCGCCGTTGAGCTGACTGCGCGATACCGTGCATCCTGTGCCACCTCGACCGATGATCGCGCCGTCAATCTTATCCGCCGATTTCGCCCGGCTGGCCGACGAGGCCAATGCGGTAACGGGCGCCGACTGGCTGCACGTCGATGTGATGGACGGGCACTTCGTGCCCAACCTCACCCTGGGTCTCCCCGTCGTGCAGAGCCTGATGAAGTACACCGACATCCCGATGGACTGCCACCTTATGATCGATAACCCGGATCGGTGGGCTATCGGCTATGCCGAAGCGGGTTGTCACAACGTCACTGTGCATGCCGAGGCCGCCGAGGACCCCATCAAGCTGGCGAAGGACCTCCGCGCGGCCGGGGCCAAGGCCGGCCTGTCAGTCAAACCCAAGACCCCGCTAGAGCCCTGGGTCGAGGTGTTGCGGCACTACGACACCCTGCTGGTGATGAGCGTGGAGCCGGGCTTCGGTGGACAGTCGTTCATCGCCGACGTACTGGACAAGGTGCGCACCGCCCGGCGATTAGTGGACACCGGGCACCTGACCGTGCTGATAGAGATCGACGGGGGAATCAACGCCGACACCATCGAGGCCGCCGCCGAAGCCGGAGTGGATTGTTTCGTCGCCGGCTCGGCGGTGTACGGGGCTGACGACCCCGCGCAAGCAATCGAGTCGCTGCGGGCCCAGGCCCGGGCATGCAGCGGCCGGTGAGGTGTAGCGGCCGGGAGGGATGAGCCGTGTTCACCGGCATCGTCGAGGAACTCGGAGAGCTCGTCGGCCGGGAGGAACGGCCCGATGCGGCGCGATTTTTCGTGCGCGGCGCGTTGACCAGTTCAGATGCTCAACCCGGTGACTCGATCGCGGTCAACGGCGTCTGCCTGACCGTCGTAGACGTCGACGGCGAGGTTTTCACTGCTGATGTGATCGGGGAGACGCTCCGCCGCTCCAGCCTGGGTCCGGCTGCGAGAGGAGACCGGCTGAACTTGGAGCGGGCGGCGAAGCTGGGTGCCCGGCTCGGTGGGCACCTGGTGCAGGGCCACGTCGATGGCACCGGAACCCTGCTATCTCGCACCGCGCCCCTGGACGGGGCTCCATGGGAACTGGTGCGGATCAGGATCGCCGCTGGGTTGGCCCGGTATGTGGTAGAGAAAGGGTCCATCACCGTGGACGGGGTATCACTTACCGTGATCGACGTCGACGCTGACGCATTCTCGGTAGGCCTGATTCCGACCACTCAGCAGCTGACCACCCTAGGCCTGCGACGCCCCGGTGAGCTGGTGAACGTCGAGGTCGACGTGATCGCGAAGTATGTCGAGCGGTTGGCTCGCCCACATCTAGTGCCTCCTAGCGATGGTGCTGGGGGATGATGCGGGGGAGGAGGACGCGATGACGTACAGCGCCTTTGCCGGCATCGATCGGGCGATCGCGGACGTGGCGTCCGGGCGCCCGGTGATCGTGGTGGATGATGAGGAACGCGAGAACGAAGGCGACCTGATCTTCGCCGCGGCCCGGGCCACTCCCGAGCTGCTGGCGTTCACGGTCCGGTACACCTCGGGCTACGTCTGTGTGGCGCTGACCGGGGACGATTGCGACCGGTTGGACCTGCCACCGATGTTTCATACCAATCAAGACAAGCGGGGCACCGCGTACACCGTGACGGTAGACGCCCGCGAGGGCGTGACGACGGGGATCTCGGCGGCGGACCGGGCGCACACCATCCGCCTGCTGGCCGACCCGGACTCCAAGTCGGTCGACTTCGCCCGACCGGGTCACGTCGTACCGCTGCGGGCCAAGGAGGGTGGTGTGCTCCGTCGCCCCGGGCACACCGAGGCCTCGGTGGACCTGGCCCGGCTGGCCGGGCTGCCACCGGCCGGCGTGCTCTGCGAGATCGTCTCGTCCAAGGACGACGGCGAGATGGCCCGTCGGGACGAGTTGGAGGTCTTCGCCGCCGAGCACGACCTGGCACTGATCACCATCGCGGATCTGATCGCCTACCGGCGGCGCTTCGAAAAGCAGGTGGAACGGGTCGCCGAAGCCCGAATCCCCACCATGCACGGGGAGTTCACCGCGATCGGGTTTGACTCGTTGCTCGACGGTGTGGAACACATCGCGCTGGTCGCCGGGGAGATCGGGGACGGGACCGACGTGCTAGTCCGGGTGCACTCGGAATGCCTGACCGGCGACGTGCTGGGCTCGCTGCGCTGTGACTGCGGGCCGCAGTTGGACGCCGCGCTGGCGGCCGTCGCTGCCGAAGGTCGCGGGGTGGTGCTCTACGTGCGGGGTCATGAGGGCCGCGGTATCGGGCTGATGCACAAGCTGCAGGCATACCAGCTACAGGACGCCGGCGCGGATACCGTGGACGCCAACCTTGCCCTGGGCATGCCTGCAGATAGCCGTGATTACGGCACTGGGGCGCAGATCCTGGTGGATCTGGGTGTGCGATCGATGCGGTTGCTCACCAACAATCCGGCGAAGCGGGCCGGCCTGGAAGGCTACGGCCTGACCATCACCGGGCGGGTCCCGCTGCCCATCCGTCCCAACCCGGAAAATCTGCGTTACCTGCGCACCAAACGTGACCGGATGGGCCATCAACTCGACGGCCTGGACCCCACCGGAGCGTTGCGACCATGAGCGGGACCGGTCAGCCTGTGCTGGAAGTACCGCGCTGCGCGGAACTGCGGCTGGGTATCGCCGCGACTCGTTGGCATGAACGCATCACCACCGCGTTGCTGGAGCGGGCCAGCGCAGCCGCTGCCGAGGCGGGGATCGCGGAACCCACGGTGGTGAGGGTCCCGGGTGCAGTCGAGCTGCCTGTGGTGTGCCAGGAACTGGCCCGCCAGCACGACGCCGTCCTCGCCCTCGGGGTGGTGATCCGGGGCGGCACCCCGCATTTCGAGTACGTGTGCGACGCGGTCACCGCCGGACTCACCAGGGTGGCGTTGGACGAGAGGACCGTGATCGGCAACGGTGTACTCACCTGCGATACCGAGGAACAGGCTCTGGACCGTTGTGGTTTGCCCTCCTCCGCGGAGGACAAGGGGTTCCAGGCCTGCGTTGCCGCGCTGCAGACAGCCCTGGTGCTGCGTGGGTTGCGTCGGACCCGCCAAGATGTGCGATGACCACCACCACAGTGTTCGAAGCCCGGCCCCGCAAGGTCCGCCGTGTCGCGGTGGCCGCGGCCGTGTTACTGATCGCGGTGTTCGCGGTTGTCGGAACACTGCTACGTAATACGCCCACCGGTGTCTACTTCCGGCTCTCCGACCAGATGGCCATGGTGGTGCTGGGATTGTTGCTCGCCGGAGCGGCCTTGCTGTTCACGCGGCCCCGGGTGCGCGCCGGCGCCGACGGCGTAGAGGTGCGCAACCTGATCGCAACCCGCATGGTGCCCTGGGAACTGGCGCTCCGGATCTCCTTCCCCGACGGCGCTCCGTGGGCCCGCATCGAGCTCCCCGATGACGAGTACATCGCGGTGATGGCGATTCAATCCGCCGACGGCCGACACGCCGTGCAGGCGATCCGAAGACTTCGCGAGGTACACGCCGAGCACACCGCACCACGAGATATCCCCATCCAGAGTGAAGATCAACGAGGTCGCCCGCCTGCTGGAACGGGAGGGTTGGACACTCAAGCGTGACCGGCTCACATCGCCACTTCGCTCGTCCCTCCAAGCCGGTGTCGTGGATGTTGCCGGCAAGCCGGTGCGCGACGACGCTGGCTGCCCTTCGGTGACACACTCAGGAGGCGTCGTGACTATGCAGCAGCCCGGTGGGCAAGTTTCTGTGCTCGCCTTCGACATCTTCGGTACCACGGTTGACTGGCGCACCGGCGTCGCCGACCAGGTCGCCGAGATCGCCGCACAGTGCGGCGCTGCACTTGACGCCGGTACCTTCGCAGACGAATGGCGCGACCGCTACCTGCCCTCTATGGGCCGGGTGCGAACCGGTGAACGGGAGTGGGTTTACCTCGACACTCTGCACCGCGAGTCCCTCGACCAACTGCTCGAACAGCATGGGGTTGGCGACGCGTTCGACGAGCCGGCCCGTCGTCGGCTCGTACTCGCTTGGCATCGACTCCCGGCCTGGGACGACGCGATCGCCGGGCTCACCCGGCTGCGCACCCGCTACATCCTTGCGGCGCTGTCCAACGGCGGCTTTGCCCTACTGACCCACCTGATAAAGACGGCGGGACTGCCGTTCGACTGCATCCTGTCCGCCGAACTCGCCCGGACCTACAAACCCGACCCGCTCGTCTACCGCACCGCGGCAGGCTTGCTCGACCTCCCGCCAGCGCAGGTCATGATGGTCGCGGCCCATACTTGGGACCTCCACGGCGCTCACGAGGCTGGTCTGCGCACCGCCTTTCTCGAGCGCCCCCTCGAGAAGGGGCCCGACCGTGCCGCCGACCGAGCGGCGGACGTCACCAGCGACCTCGCGGTCGCCGGGTTTACCGAACTCGCCGAGGCGCTCGGCTGCTAGCGCAACCAATGGGAAGCATGGTGCCGGCGGTGGGATTCGAACCCACACTGGCGGACTCCTAAGGCCCGTGCCTCTGCCGTTGGGCTACGCCGGCTCGTGGTGACGAGGGGGACAGGATACGGCGTCAGACGCCGAGGTCTTTGCGCAGCTTGGCGACGTGGCCGGTGGCGCGGACGTTGTACAGCGCCTTGTCGATACGGCCCTGTGCGTCGATCACGAAGGTCGATCGGATGACACCGGTGACCGTCTTGCCGTACAGCTGTTTCTCGCCGTAGGCGCCGTAGGAGGTGAGCACCGAACGGTCCACGTCGGACAGCAGCGGGAAGGTGAGGCCTTGCGCGTCGCGGAACTTCGCCAGCTTCGCCGGCGGGTCCGGGGAGATACCGAGGACCGTGAACCCGGAGGTGTCGAGCTCGGCGAGGTTGTCACGGAAGTCGCAGGCCTGCTTGGTGCACCCCGGGGTGCTGGCCGCCGGATAGAAGTAGACCAGCACGGATCGGCCGCGGTAGTCCGCCAGTGCGACAGGCTTGCCGTCGGCGTCGGGCAGGGTGAACTCGGGCGCGGCGTCGCCGGGGGACAGCCGGAGGTGGTCGGTCACAAGGTCGGACGGTACCGCCCAGCAGACGGGGTGGCTTGGCCACGTGGGCACACCGGTGGCTACGGTGTGCCCGACGCTCACCCCGCGAGGAGGACCCAATGGCCCGCGACGCCGACACCATCGAACGCGAGATCGAGAAGGCCCGCGATGCGCTGGCAGCAACACTGCAGGAGATCGGCACCAGGGCCGATCCCACCCGCCTGATTGACGCTGGCAAAGAGCAGGTGGAAGCCACGCTGGGTAACCCAACGGTGCGCTACTCGCTGATGGCCCTCGCTGCGCTCATCGTGCTGGCGGTGCTGCGCAAACTGTTCCGCTGAGCTCAAGGGCAACGACAGCGAAGGACTCGCCGGCCAGCTGCACGGTGTCGCGTGTTGTGGTGGCGTCCCCGGACGCGAGCAGAATTTCAGTGGGTGGCCCATCCACCGCAACGGTGGCGGGTTGCCCGCCCAAATTGACCACCACCCGCAGCGCACCGCGGTGCAGTACCAGCGTGCGGGCGTCAGCGTCCACGTCGACGGCCAGGGTGTCCAGCCGCGGGTCGGACAGCTCGGGACGGTGCTTTCGTAGCGCGATCAACTCCCGGTAGATGCGCAGTACGGTGGCGTGTGGCTCGGAACCAGGCTCGGACCAGTCCAGCTGGGAGTGTCGGAAGGTCTCCTCGTCGTTCGGATCGGGAACATCCGCCTCATCCCAGCCGTGTTCGGTGAACTCGGCATAACGACCCCGTCGGATAGCCTCGCGTAGCTCCGCGTCGGGCATGGACGAGAAGAACTGGAATGGCGTCTCCGCGCCCCACTCCTCGCCCATGAAGATCATCGGCGTGTACGGGGAGCACAGCACCAGCGCTGCCCCGCAGGCCAGCAGGCCGGGGGACAGGGTGGTCGAGATCCGGTCGCCGGTGGCGCGATTTCCGACCTGGTCGTGGTTCTGCAGATAGGTGACGAACTTCCAGCCGGGCAGCTGCGCAGTGTCCACCGGGCGGCCGTGGGTGCGTTGCCGGAAGCTCGACCAACGTCCATCGTGGAAGAACGCCCCGCGGAGGGTGCGGGCCAGATCGGGCAGTGCACCGAAGTCGGCATAGTAGCCCTGCCGTTCACCGGTCAGCGTGGCGTGCAGGCAGTGATGGATGTCGTCGTCCCACTGTGCGGTCAGTCCGTAGCCACCCGCGACCCGCGGCGTGATCAGCTTCGGGTTGTTGAGGTCCGATTCCGCAATCAGTGACAGTGGCCGTCGCAGGTGCGCGGCAAGGGTGTCCACCTCAGTGGTCAGCTCCTCCAGCAAGTGGGTGGCCCGGGTGTCACGCAGCGCGTGCACGGCGTCGAGCCGCAGCCCGTCGAGGTGGTAGTGGGTCAACCACTCCAGTGCGTTGTCGATGACGTAGCGGCGCACCTCGTCGGAGTGTGGGCCATCAAGATTGAGCGTGGGCCCCCAGATGTTGCTGCCGGCGAAGTACGGGCCGAAGCGGTCCAGGTATGCGCCGGACGGGCCGAGGTGGTTGTGCACGACGTCGAGCAGCACACCCAGCCCGCGGCTATGGCACGCGTCCACGAAGCGTTTGAACGCGTCGGGACCGCCGTAGTTCTCGGTAACGGCGTACCAATCGACTCCGTCATAGCCCCAGTTCCGGGATCCGTCGACGGCGTTGACCGGCATCACCTCGACCAGGTCGACGCCCAGCCCGGCCAGGTAGTCCAGACGCTCAATCGCGGAGTCGAACGTCCCGTCCGAGGTGAACGTCCCGATATGCAGCTCGTAGAGCACGCTGCCCGGCAGCGCCCGGCCGGTCCAGCGCCCATCGGTCCATTCGAATGCGCTGTGGTCATAGATCCGCGACGCCGCGTGGACTCCGTGGGGCTGCCACCGGGATCGGGGGTCGGGTAGCGGCGAGTCCTCCTCATCCAGCCGGAACGCGTAGTCGCTGCCTGATCCCGCGTCGTCAACCTGGCCGCACCACCAGCCACCGGCCGTCTGGGTCATTTCATGTTCGGCGCCGTTGACCACGACCCGTACCCGCTGCCGCAGCGGAGCCCACACTGTGAAGTCCATGAGCACTGATCTTGTCAGGGTTCTGGGGCCTTGTCTGGCCATGACCACAGCGGTCGGCCTGGGCTAGTCCGCCAGCAGCAGGGCGACGGGGTAATGGGCGAGCAGGCTGGCCAGCCCCACCTCGCTCGAGGCCGAGAAGCCGGTGAACACGTCGGTCCAGGACCCCGCGGGCAGGGGCAGCGTTGTCTCGCCCCAGCCGCCGCGGTCGGCCAACCCGACGGGTAGGCGGGTGGCGACCGCGACAACCCCGTGGCGAGCGAACGCGACGGCGTGCGACGCGGCGGCACCGGTGGCGGGCAGCGGGGTGTAGCCGGTGAATCGTTCGGGATGGTCACGCCGCGCGCGCAGGACTCGGGACACTACGAGCAGTTTGGCTGCGCCCGAGTCGTCCACCTCGGGCAGCCAGCCATGGTCGATCCGCGCCAGCAGGTCGGCACGGGCGGTGAAGTCCACCGGTCGACGGTTATCCGGATCCACCAGTGACAGGTCCCACAGCTCGCTGCCCTGGTATGTGTCCGGCACACCAGGCATCGCCAACTGCACCACCGCCGCGGACAGCGAGTTTGATCGGCCCGGCGCGATGACCCGGGTCGCTACCCTAGCCACCGCGGTATGCAGCTCAGGGTCGGTCAGCGCGGCGTCGGCGACGGCATGCATGGCTGACTCGAACGGCTCATTCGGGTCGGTCCAGGTGGTATGGGTCCGCGCCTCACGCATCGCCTTCTCCAGATAGGCATGCAGCCGGTCAGGCGGCAGCGGCCAGGCACCGACCAGGGTCTGCCAGAGGAGGTGTCCCAGTGCCGGGTCGGGCACACTGGCGCCGGCTGCCTGCGCCAGCTTCGTGAATTCCCGGACCGCGCCAGCCCACCACTCCGGCAGCTCGGCGAGCACTGCGAGCCGGGCTCGTACGTCGGCGGAACGCTTGGTGTCGTGGGTGGACAGTGTGGTCATCCCCTGCGGCGCGAGCTCCTCCCGATGCGCCAAAGCGGCGTGGAAGGCGTCGAGGTCGATCCCGAAACGGTCCGGATCTCCGCCTACCTCATTGAGCGCGATGAATCGGGTCCAGCGGTAGTAGGCGGTGTCCTCAACTCCTTTGGCCATCACCGCGCCGGAGGTCTGCTGGAACCGGATCGCGAGCTCGTCGCATGGATCCCGCAGCCGCGGTGACAGCGCCGCCAGGGTCAGCGCGAGATCGGGACGTTGTCGCCGGGCAGCTGCCAGCGCCTGATCGAGGTGCTCGATCCCATAGTCGGGCAGGTATGAGCGATACACCGGGAAGTACGCCAGTACCTCGGCCAGCGCACCGTCTGCATCGGTGAGGTCGGGGGCCAGGGCGGCGAGGCGATGCAGCTCCGAGCCGAGCATGCCGGTGGCCACGTCAAGCTTGCAATCGTGTACCAGCTGCGCCCAGTCGGTCTGGACCCCGGTCAGCTCGGTATCCAGGGCGGTGAGCGTCGCTTCTCCGGCGGGGTCGACCAGTATTCCGTCGACCTCGGCGAGCGCGTCGTAGCCGGTAGTGCCGGCCACCGGCCACGACGCGGGCAGAGCTTCGCCCGGTTCGAGGATCTTTTCCACCACGATCCAGGCGTCGGGAGCGTGGTCACGGAGCCGCTGCAGGTACCCGGCCGGATCGGTGAGGCCGTCCGGGTGATCGACTCGCAGGCCGTCGACGTCGCCTTCGGCGACCCAGCGCAGCACTTCGCCGTGAGTGGCGTCGAACACGTCCGGGTCCTCCACCCGCACTGCCGCGAGGTCGCTGACCGCGAAGAACCGGCGGTAGCCCACGTCCGCCCGCCAGGAAACCAGCCGGTAGTGCTGCGCCTCGTGCACTTGCTGGGGGGTGCCGCCAGCCGTTCCCGGTGCCAGCGGGAAAGCGTGCTCGTAGTAGCGGAGCACGTCACCATCCAGTCGCAAGTCGGCGAGCGCGTCGGGTGAATCTGCCAGGACGGGCACGCGCAGAGGCCAGCCGGTGATGTCGAACCATCGAGCGAAGCGCGACGACGGCCCGTACCGAAGGACATCCCACCACGCGGGATTGGCCTGCGGCTCGGCCACCCCAAGATGATTGGGCACGATATCGACGACCAGCACCAACCCGCGCTCGCGAGCGGCGGCCGCCAGTGCGTGCCGGCCGGATTCGCCGCCGATCACCTCAGATACCCGATGTGGGTCGGCCACGTCATAGCCATGCGCCGATCCCGGCATCGCGGTCAGGAGAGGTGAGGTGTATACCGATCCGACGCCCAGTGACGCAAGGTACGGAGTCACCGCAACAGCGTCGGTAAAGGTCAGGCAGCGGTTGAACTGCAACCGATACGTCGAGGTCGGAGTCACCATAGGGATGAGTGTGGTGGCGTCACGCCGGACGCACTAGTTGATCACTTTGCACTGAGCCAGGCGGGTGGCGTCGGTGATGGAAGAGAATCGGCCTGGCTACCGGCCGACTGCAGCGTCGAGGGCGGCCCGCATCTGGGCGGTTGGGGCGGGGCGACCAGTCATCAGCTCACACTGAGCAACGGCTTGGTGCAACAGCACCGCGAGACCGCTGACGGTTGGGCAGCCCGCGGTCATCGCGGACGCGGCCAGTGGGGTGGGCCAGGGCGTATAGACCACGTCCAGTACCACCGGCCTACTTGCCCACTGCTGACGGTACAGCGCGTCGGCAGCGCCGGGCGGTAGGGTGGAGATGACGACATCAGCCTCAGGAATGGCGCCATCGAGCAGGTCGCCGGAGATAACCGGAGCGACACCGAGCCGATCGGCTGCCGCGCGGAGATCCGTCGTTGCGGCCGAGTTCCGCACCAGCACGGTCGGTGCGGTCTCGCCCAACTCGCGCAGCGCGGCAAGCGCCGCTTGGGCGGTGCCGCCGGCCCCCAGAATCACCGCGGCGCCGACCCGGTCGACTCCCGCTTCGCGCAGCGCGGCGAGAATACCCGCTACATCGGTGTTCTCAGCCCGACGTGGCGCACCTCGGTGCCCCAATATCAGGGTGTTCGCCGCGCCGACTGCGCGGGCCAGTACGGACACCTCATCGGCGACGGTCAATGCCACCCGTTTCAGGGGCATCGTCAGGGATAGCCCGGCCCACTCCGAATCGAGCCGTTCGACGAAGGCCGGCAGCGCCGCCTCGTCGCATTCCACCGCGTCGTAGCACCACCCGGTCAAGCCCAGCGCGGTGTAGGCAGCACGGTGCAGCGTCGGCGACAGCGAATGCCTGATCGGTGAACCCAGGACTGCCGCCCGCCGTTTTTTCGACTCGCTGACCGCCCCGCTAGCCACCGCTGCTCGATCTTCCTCGGGCGTACAGCCGTTGTTCACCACGGAGCCAGTATCAAGGAAACAGCCAACGGCGTGTGCCTACGGCCTTGCACTAGGCGTTTCCACTCTGTTATTGAGATCTCGGAGGGTAAGTCCGGATCTGCAATCGGTAGCTGTGACGGCTGCATGGTTGTCCGACACCCGTAGGAGGGTTCCGGATGGAACGGTCGAGCTGGGCGTCGGACGACGTCGACATCGAGCATGCCAGCCCGGCCCGAGTCTACGACTATTACCTCGGCGGCTCACACAACTTCGCGGTGGACCGGCAGATGGCGCGTCAGGCCATGGACCTGTGGCCGGAACTGCCCTTGATCATGCAAGCTAATCGGGCGTTCCTGCGGCGCTCGGTGCGCTACCTCGTCAGCCAGGGCATTACCCAATTTCTGGACATCGGGTCGGGGATCCCCACCGAAGGCAATGTGCATGAGGTCGCCCAGGCTGCCGCACCCGAAGCTCGAGTGGTCTACGTCGACGTCGACCCCGTGGCCGCCGCCCACAGCCGAACCATCCTGGCCGGAAATCAGCACGCGGACGTCGTCCAGGCCGACCTGCGCGACGTAACCACAATCTTCGATCACCCACAGACCAGGCAGCTGCTCGATCCCACCCAGCCGATTGGCGTGCTCATGGTGGCGATGCTGCATTTCGTACCGGATGAGGCTGATCCGGCGAGCATCGTTGCTCAGTACCGCAAGATGATGCCGCCCGGAAGTCACCTGGTTCTCTCGCACGCCACTCACGAGGGCCGCCCCGATCAGGCCGGCTCGCACACCGAGCTCTACCGGCGTGCTGGCGCACCGTTGACCATGCGCTCGCGCCTCCAGGTCGAGGCGTTGTTTGATGGGTTCGACCTGGTGGCCCCTGGCGTGGTGTTTCTGCCGCTATGGCGGCCGGACTCGCCGGCCGACGTCGATGACCATCCCGAGCGGTTCACCGGCTTCGCCGCGGTAGGCCGATGCCGATGAATCACGCGGATTGCGAGGTGTTCGCCCAGCGTTGGACCGAGGCAATCGTCGGCACGAGCTACGTGGCGATGGGACGCCGTATGCTGGCAAGGCACCTGCTTGAGCTCACTGACCAGTTGGTCGAGGGCTTCCTGGCTGCCGAGTTCGATCCGTCGGTGGGGCGCGACGTTGGCGTCGCCATGGTCGAGAGCCATTTCACCGGCACTGACACGCTCAAAGAGACCCTTGCGCTGATCGCCGAGTGGTTACCCGGTCTGCCGACTTCAGCTCCGCCACGAGTCGATGTGTCGAGCCGGGTTGCTCAGCTTGTGGGCAGCCTGGCGGCTGGATACGCCAGTGCGTTGCGCGAGCGCAGCCTCGATGAGCAGGACGCGATCTATCGCGCAGGATTGCGGGCGCGCCGGCAGGCTGAACAGGCGTTGGCCGCCAGCGAGGCCAAGTTCCGGGCGATGTTCACCGAGGCGAAGATGGGTATTGGGATCGGTGACATGGAAGGCAACATCACCGATGCCAATCCTGCGCTGCAGGAGATGTTCGGCTACACCCGCGAGGAGTTCACCCAGCTCAACGTCAGCTCGATGGTCCACCCAGAAGACGCCGCCAGCGTGTGGGAACTGTACGGCGAGCTGGTTCGCGGGGAGCGCGACCATTTCCGGATGGAAAAGCGCTTCAAGCGTCGCGACGGCGGTGAGATCTGGACTGACCTGACGGTGTCACTGGTCCGGGACGAGAGCGGCGTGCCCGCTTACCAGGTGGCGCTGCTGGAAGACGTGTCCGAACGGCGTCGCCTGCAGGCGAAGTTGCAGTACCAGGCTTATCACGACCCACTCACAGCGCTGGCCAACCGGCAGATGGTCACCGAACGGCTGGACCAGGTGTTCGCCGGGCCTGCGAGCCAACGCCGGGTTGGGCTGTGCTTCCTGGATCTTGACGGGTTCAAAGTGGTCAACGACAGCCTCGGTCATGACGTCGGCGATCAGTTGCTGAAAACTGTCGCGTCCCGGCTGACACGTTGCTGCGGTCCCGGGCAGCTGGTAGCTCGGATGGGCGGGGACGAATTCCTGATTATCGTTGAGGATACCGGCGGCGAAGCGGATATGGCGGTACTGGCCGATAAGATCCTGTCTGCCATGGCCGCGCCGGTTCGAGTCGGCGGTCACGCGCTCACCGTGCGAACCAGCATCGGCGTCGTCGAGCGGCCGGTGGCCGACACCAACCCGGCCGACCTCATTCAGGCCGCTGACATCACCATGTACCAGGCGAAAGCTGGTGGTAAAGGTCGCTATGCGATGTTCGACCAGAATCGCAACGACAGCGAGGTCGCCGATTTCACGCTGTCCGCGACGATGCTGGCCGCGGTGGCGCGCGGCGAGTTCTATGTTGTGTACCAGCCGCTGGTCGATCTGGGGCACGGCACGCTACGGGGAGTCGAGGCGCTGGTGCGCTGGCGACACCCAACTCTCGGCGTGCTCGGGCCCGAACGTTTCATTCGCCTCGCCGAGGACTCTGGATCGATCGTGCAACTCGGGCATTGGGTGCTAGCCCGGGCGTGTGAGCAAGCCAAAGCCTGGCGCGACGCGTTCGGTGACGCAGCGCCGTTAGTCAGCGTCAACCT
>Ga0208982_1000049_pt1 | contig 13656 bp, 12 predicted proteins | sample MedBloCAOM1_O3_FD_187840 | JGI IMG/M metagenome (GOLD analysis project Ga0208982, IMG submission 187840) | Forest soil microbial communities from El Dorado National Forest, California, USA - Mediterranean Blodgett CA OM1_O3 (SPAdes) (version 2) | ecosystem: Environmental > Terrestrial > Soil >... | reverse complement strand
CCCGCCGCGCAGCGCGTTCAAACTGCGGCGCAGCCAACGCACTTCATCGCCTTGCATTCCCACCGACAGCAGACGTGTGCGTACGGTCTTGGGTTTCCAAATGACGGTAAAGTCGCCGAACCAATCGCGCGACAGATCATCCAGCGCGACCCGATGATTATGTTCGCCGAGGTCCACGGTCGCGTACTTATCATCCAGAGCCGACAGCACAACGCGGTGCCGTTGCCCTGCATCATCGGTCAAGGACAGAATGGCCGGACGATTCAGCGTGCGCACCTGCGCCCAGGAGCCGCGTTGTTCAAGACAAGCAAGGCCGGCCTTGCGCGCCTGGCCGCAGGGATCTTTGTCATCCGACATCGCCGTGCCCCACAAGGACAACAGGCGGCGGAAGGCTGCCGTATCGCTGGTGTTGGCTGAGTTGGCCGCGAGCAAGTCATGGATGGTTGCAATGGGAGGCGCAGGAAGCGGCGGCGCCACCGAAACGGCGGATGATGGCGCCGCGCCAGGTGTGCTTGGGCCGGAACTTGCGGTCTCGGGGGTCGCCGCAGCGGGTGTTGTCATGGCGCCGGTCGTCGCACCGGCGGCGTTGCCCGGCGTCGCGACATGGCGGACCGCGGGGGCTGCGCGCGTCGATCCCGGCGCCGTCGTGAGCAGCGCTGTGATTTGACTGTGCCACAGCTGCCAGGCCGCAAAAAATCCGGCGGCGAGAACCACGCTGCCGATGCCCCCGGCAACCCAGCCCAGCCAGGTCGGCAAGAAGCGCCTGCCATACACCTCGCCCGCGGCTTGACGCACCAGCGCCGCAGTGATGCGGCGCGTCTCCTGTGTGTAGGCGCCCAGCAAGGCGCGATCGCACGCCACATTGATCACGCGCGGAATCCCCGAGGACAGCCGGTGTACTTCGGAGAGTGCGGCGGGTGTGAATATCTCATCGGGGGCGCCGGCCACGCGCAGGCGATGCCGCACATAGCCCTTGGTCTCTTCGCGCGATAGCGGCATCAGGTGATAGCGGCCGGTGATGCGCTGCGCCAGCTGGCGCAAATCGGTACGATCCAGCAAATCGCGCAGTTCGGGCTGGCCGATCAAAATGATTTGCAGCAATTTCTGCGTGGGAGTTTCCAAATTCGTCAGCAGACGCACTTGCTCCAAAACTTCGAAGGACAGATTTTGCGCCTCGTCCACCAATACGATGATGCGCCGTCCCTCGGCATGCGCCTGCAGCAGGCGCCGGTTCAATGCGTCCACCATCTGTTTGACGCTGTCGCGATCCGCATCGGCGATATCCAATCCCAGTTCTTCGCAGATGGTCAGCAGAAACTCAACCGGCGTGACGCGCGGATTCAATATCACCGCGACGTCCGCATGGTGCGGAACCCGGGATAGCAGGGTGCGCACCACCGTGGTCTTGCCGGTGCCCACCTCGCCGGTCAGTTGAATGAAACCGCCGGATTCATTGATGCCGTACAGCAGGTGCGCCAAGGCTTCGGCGTGGCGCTCGCTCAAATAGAGATAGCGCGGGTCCGGCGTGATGGCGAATGGTTTCTCGGCTAGGCCGAAGAAGCTGGTGTACATGGTGGCGCTAGAATAATACCAACTCAGCTTTGACTGCCCGAACCGCCCGGGGTTCGGGGCAGCAGACTGGCCCGGGTGAGCAAACCGGCGCCAAACCGGCCGCGAATCCCATCCACCGCCGAGTCGAGCCGGGTTGGCGCCGGTTTGGCCTCCGCGAACAGGTCGCTTTGCAGCTGTTCCTGCAAATCGGCCACCCCGACGCCCAGCAGGCGTACCGCGGCACCTGGCTGTGTTTTCACCCATTCCTCCAGCAGGCTTTGCGCCACGCTCGAGATGGTGGCGGTATCCTGGGTCGCCGTGCCCAGGGCCCGTTGCCGGCTGTAGGTGGTGAAATCGGCGCGACGAATCTTGACGTTGACCACCGCGGCGATCAGCCCGTGAGAGCGCAGGCGCGAGGCGGTGCGGTCCGCCAGGTGAGCCAGTTGCGCAGACAGTTCGGCCGGGGACCTGATGTCGGTATCGTAGGTTTCCTCGGCGCTGATCGATTTCTCTTCGCGATCCGCCTCCACCGGCCGATCGTCGATGCCGCAGGCGCGATCGCGGATCAGGCGCCCATGTTTGCCGAAAGCCCGCCACAGCACGTTGTCATCTGCGTTGCGCACATCGCCGAAGGTATAGAGGCCCGCGGCGTTGACGGCGGGCAGAGTCTTGGGCCCGACGCCGAACAACTTTTGGATCGGCAACGGGTCCAACACCTGGCGCAAGTTGTCGGCGCCGATGCGGCACATGCCGTCGGGCTTGTTCAAGTCGGAGGCAATTTTCGCCAGCAATTTATTCGGCGCGATACCGACCGACGCCGTCAGGCCGGTTTGCGCGGCGATGCGCGCGCGGATGTCTGCGGCGATTTTCTCCGGCGCCCCCAACAGCTGTTGGCTGGCGGTGACATCGAGAAACGCTTCATCCAGGGACAAACCTTCAACCAGCGGCGTGAATTCGTGGAAAATCGCGAACACCACACGGGAGACTTCCTGATAGCGCCCCATGCGCGGCTGCACCACGATGGCGTGCGGGCAGCGCTGCAAAGCTTCGCGCATCGGCATCGCCGAACGCACGCCGAAGCGCCGCACTGCGTAGCTGGCGGCGGCCACCACGCCGCGCGCGCCGGCGCCGCCGACGATCAACGGCGTGCCTTTCAGCTCCGGGTTGTCCCGCTCCTCGACCGACGCATAAAACGCGTCCATGTCGATGTGCAGTATGGCGCGGATATCCATCGCATCCGTCATCCAACAGCAGCTAGTACACGCATGGCGAATCTCCAGATGAAGTGAATCTACAAAGTCATGGCCGCATACAAGACCACGCCGGCGACGCCGAGTCCGGCCACCACCGAGTAGACGATGGCAAGCACGGAAGCCTTGAAAAACGTTCGAATCCAGCCGCGCTTGAACACCCGGCGCATGGCCATGAAAGTGTACACCGCCAATGACCAGCCCAGCAGGGTCGCCAGCACGCTGGCGGTGGTATCGAAGGCCGGCCACGCCTCGGCGGCATCGATCAACAGCAGCAGCACGATGGCCACCGAAAAGAAAAAAGCGTGCAGATGCAAAAGGAACAACAGATGTTCGGCATAACGGTGCCGGGGCCGCCAATACATCAGCATGTGCAGGAAGGCGATCAAAGGCAGGAAAATGAACATGGCCTTCGGGCCCGTCGCCAGCGCAACGTGCAGCAGATTGTTGCCGTTGTCGCGGGTGATTTCCTCACAGGCGTGAACGATGCGCGGCTTCCAGCTCGGGTGCCCGTTCACCTCGAAGCCCGCGTCGGCGCAATTGCTCACCTTGCCTTTCGCCTGAGAGTCGGCCGGATCGAATTGCACGATATTGGTATGCGAGGTATGCAGCGATGCGAGCAGGAAGAAAATGATGCTCACGATCAGGTACAGCCGGAACGGCGGCACGTAAGCCACGCGCCGGCCGGCGACGAACTCATTGGTAAGCTTACCCGGCTTGATCCATAAGGGCACCAGCGTGCGCCACAGGCGGGAGTCGGCGTGGGTCAATCCTTCCATTGCTTCGTGAATCAGTTCGCCGGTGGTGGGCACGTGAACGTCGGCGGCCTGACTGCATTCCACGCAGTAGCGCCCCAACAGCGCCGCGCCGCAGTTCTTGCAGCGCGCGGTGGTGACCGCCGTACCTGTTGTGACTTCGGCACTCGTCGCGACCGCGGTGCCTGCCGTGACCGCGGTGCCTGTCACAGTCTCCGGTGGATTGTCCGGCGCAGCAGTCATTAAACGGCGTGCGCCCCCACGCCTAGTTCCGAAGGATCAAAGTCGTCGACATTGATGATGGCCAGTACCTTGGCATCATAATCGCGCAACACCGCCGCTTCGGTTGCATTGAGAATGCCGAGCTCCAAGGCCTGAGAAATTTGTCCGGGCAGATCCAGGGCGGTAACCCGTCCGGTTTTGACGCCGTCGACGCGAATGCGCTTTTCCAGCGGTTCGGCCATGGTTGAGAGCTCCAAGGCTTCCTGCAGCTGGCCGAGGTGATTGTGCGATTCCTGGGTCTTATAGATGTAATTGGTCAGTCTCTCGCGGGCGGCACTCGGGCTCATCACCAACTCCGCGATGGCGCGGCCCAGCCGGTCGCTGGGCTGAAAATAGGTCAGGCCGCGCGGAAAAATCATCAAACGCATCAACGCTGCGAGAAACCGGTTCGGAAAGTTGCGCAAGAATTGATGCAGGTCCTCCTGCGCCTGGTAGAGCAGGCTGCGGCAGGCCCATTCCACCAAGGGCAGATCCGCGGGCTCGCGTCCCTGGTTTTCGTGGTGCTTCAGCACCATCGAGGCCAGGTACATGGCGGACAATACATCGCCGAGGCGCGCCGACAGAGTTTCCTTTTTCTTCAGGTAGCCGCCGAGCGCCAGCATTGCCACATCGGTGGCCAGCGCAAAGGAGGCGCTGTAGCGGTTGATGTGCTGGAAGTAGCGTTCCGTGCCGTTGGTTCGCGGCACCCGGGTGAAGCGCGCCAGGGTCAATCCGAGGATCACTGAGCGCGCCGCGTTGGAGATGGCGAAGCCGATGTGACCCATCACCGCGGCATCGAATTCGCGCACGCCGATGCTGCGGTCGGGATTCTTCGCGGCATTCATTTCCTTGAGCACGAAGGGATGACAGCGCACGGCACCCTGGCCGAAAATGATCAGACTGCGGGTGAGGATGTTCGCGCCTTCCACGGTGATCGCCACCGGCACGATCTGATAGCCGCGGCCCAGATAGTTCTTGGGCCCGAGACAAATGCCCTTGCCGCCGTGCACGTCCATGGCGTCATTCGCGATCATGCGGCCGATTTCGGTGGCGTGGTACTTGAGCATCGCCGACGGCACCGATGGCTTCTCGCCGCCATCGATGGCGCCGGCCGTGACCGAGCGGGCCGCATCCACGATGTAGGTGCGCGCGGCCATGCGCGCGATCACCTGCTCGATGCCTTCGAAGCTGCCGATGGGCGTGTTGAACTGTTTGCGGATGCGTGCATAGGCGCCGGAGGCGTACACCGCGGCTTTTGCGCCGCCGGCCGCGCTCGAGGGCAGCGAGATGCAGCGGCCCACCGACAGCTGCTCCACCAGCATGCGCCAACCTTGTCCGGCCATGGCGAAGCCGCCGATGATGGCTTCCAGCGGCACGAAAACATCGTGGCCCTGGATCGGTCCGTTTTGAAACGCGATGTTCAACGGAAAGTGACGTCGGCCGATGGTGACGCCCGCGGTGTCGCGCGGAATCAAGGCACAGGTTATGCCGAGATCAGCCTTCTCTCCCATCAAATGGTCGGGGTCATAGAGCCTGAACGCCAGTCCGATGATCGTGGCCACGGGTGCCAGCGTGATGTAGCGCTTCGAGAAGTTCAGACGGATACCGGTGACTTCAGCGCCCTGCCATTGGCCCTTGCAGATGATGCCGGTGTCGGGAATCGATGCCGCATCCGAGCCTGCCCGCGGACCGGTGAGCGCGAAACAAGGCAGGTCCTCGCCGCGCGCCAGGCGCGGCAGGTAATGATTTTTCTGCGCTTCGGTGCCGTAATGCAGCAGCAGTTCGGCGGGGCCCAGGGAATTGGGAACCGCAATGGTCGAGGATGCGCTCGCCGAACGCGAGGCGATTTTGATCAGTACGCAAGAGTGCGCGTACGCCGAAAATTCCAGGCCGCCATAGCGGCGCGGAATGATCATGGCGAAAAAGCCCTGCGTTTTGATGAATGCCCATACCGCTGCCGGCAGGTCGGCGCGCCGATGTGTGATGTCCCAGTCGTCGAGCATGGCGCACAACTGTTCGCACGGACCGTCGATGAAGGCCTGCTCCGCCTCGGTCAATTCCGGCACTTTGGCCGCCATCAGCTTCTGCCAATTCGGACCGCCGGTAAACAATTCGCCGTCCCACCACACCGTGCCGGCGTCCAGCGCCTCGCGTTCCGTGCTGGACATGGTGGGCAGCATCTTGCGGTACTTGCGCATGAAAGGCCGCGTCAGTGCGCGCACCCGCAACGGGCGGAAGTTCAGCAGCAGCATGAGCGCGGCGGGCACGGACAGCAGCGCCTTCCACCACTCCGGTGCGGTTCCCCAACACCAATAGGCCGCCAACAGCGCGGCGATGACCAGCGTGCTCACCACCAAGCTGGCGCGCCTATATGCCAACGCCAGTGCAACACCCACGAACAACAGCAGCCAGCCAACAGCGATGCTGGCGTCTAGCATCCAGTCATTCATGAGCACCCCTAACTAGATCAAGTCTTTGACGCCGTCCCGTTCTTCCAGCAACTCGCGATGGGTCGCCTGCATTTTTTCTTTGCTGAAGGCATCTACCTCCAAGCCCTGCACGATGCTGTATTCGCCGTTCTTGCAAGTCACCGGATACGAGTAAATCACGCCTTCCGGTATTCCATAGCTGCCATCGGAAGGAACGCCCATGCTCACCCAGTTGCCTTGAGCGCTGCCCAGCATCCAGTCATGCACATGGTCGAGCGCCGCGGCCGCGGCGGAAGCCGCGGATGAAGTGCCGCGCGCCTTGATTACCGCCGCCCCCCGCTGCTGCACGGTGGGAATGTAGTGCTCCTTGAACCAGCTCTCATCCACCAGCGACAGCGCCGGCTTGCCGCCGACAGTCGCATGATGCAGATCGGGATATTGCGTCGCCGAGTGATTGCCCCAGATGATGACCTTTTTTACATCGGCAAGCGCCGCGCCGGTCTTTTCCGTCAGCTGCGCCAGACCGCGATTGTGATCCAGGCGGGTCATGGCGGTGAAGTGCCTCGGGTTCAGCGATTTTGCATTTTTTTGCGCAATCAGTGCGTTGGTGTTGGCAGGGTTGCCGACCACCAGCACGCGCACGTCGCGGTTGGCGACGGCGTCCAGCGCTTTACCCTGTGCCGAGAAAATCTTGGCGTTCTCCAGCAACAGATCCTTGCGTTCCATGCCCGGCCCGCGCGGCCGCGCACCCACCAGCATGGCGAAGTCGCAATCCTTGAATCCGACGTTGGCGTCGGAAGTCGCGGTGACCTTGTTGAGCGTGGCAAAGGCGCAGTCGTTCAACTCCATGACCACGCCGCCCACCGCCGCGGCTGCCGCTGGAATCTCCAGCAGGTTCAGGTTGATGGGCTGATCGGATCCCAGCATTTGACCGGAGGCGACGCGAAACGCCAATGCATAGCCGATGTTGCCGGCGGCGCCCGTGATGGTGACTGTCAGCGGTTTTTTCATGACTAACTCCGGCGCAAAACCAGGAATGGTAGCTGAAATCGCCCGGCGGCGTCATGGCCGAATCGGCACCGCGGCCGCTTGCGCCGACGGCAGCGGAATCTTCAAAACTCGCGCCACCGTCGGCGCGATTTGGCGCATGTCGATCACGCCTAAATCGCGGTTGCGCGCGATGCCGTCGCCGGCAATGAAGAATGAGGAGCGCATTTCCGGAAGATCCGGCGAATACCCATGCGTGCCGTGGGTACCGCTGAGCTCGGTCAGCAGGTTGTCCATGGGATCATCGCTCAGGTAGTAGCCGGGTTTCATCAACACCAGGAATGCGGCATCGGGAAATCCGCCTCGTGCCCGGGCGGCGTCGCGCTCGAGAATCTCGGCGATGCCATTGGCGGCGTCGGCTTGCAGAGTTTGCAACAGGCGGCGCACTTCTTCGTCGGCGGCGGGATCTGCCGGATTGAGCATTACGGCGGCCATGCCGCCGGCCGGCCAGGGCTGTGCTTTCCAGGCAGTCACCTTGGTTCTGCCGCGCGCGTCACTGCTTGCCTGCAGCAGATTGGCGCGGATGAACGGTTGGTACAGATTGACCCGATGCGTGATGGGCGCAAACCCATGATCCGACACCACCACGGCGATCGCCTGCGGATCGTTCGCCAGCGCCGCTGCGAACAGCCGAGCCAGCTGCGCGTCGATGGCCTCGAGCACTTGATTGGCCTCCGCGCTGAACACCCCGTGTTCATGCTCGGCGTGATCGAGCGAACTCAGATGAATGGTCATGAACTTCGGCTTGTGGGTCCGCAAAATCTCCAGCGCGTAGCGCGTCTTGATTTCATCCGCGCCGATGCTGGTGTCATTGCCTTGAAGATAAGGCCCTGCACTTTTCTCCATCTCATGCAGCAAGCCTTCGGGACGCGCCAGCGCCGCGATCAGGTGCCGGTCCGATGGATTGAGTTCGGCCGTCGGCCGCGAAATGCGCCAGTACTCGGGTATCAAAAAATCAACGTCCCTTGCGCCGACGCTCACCGGCCAACCGATGCTGGCGGTCGTCATGGCCGCCGCGTGCGCGGCGTGCCACAGCGTCGGCGCGCGCATCTGATTTGCGTACCAGTACCAGCTGTCCGCGTGTTGATGCAGTGGATCGAATTCCAAATTGCCGTAAATGCCGTGCTCGCGCGGCGCAACGCCGGTAATCAATGTGGTGTGGCTGGGATAGGTGACGGTGGGAAACACGCCGATCACGCCGCGCGCGTAGCAGCCATCGCGCATCAGGCTGCGCAGAAATGGAATTTTCAGGCCGCGCGCATCGGCTTCCAGGACGGCATCGGGCCGCATGCCGTCGACTGAAATCATCAATACCGGTGCTGCATCGGCCCTCGGGAGGGCCGCCAACAGCGCCAGAAGCCATAGGCCGCAGAAAAGCTTTGCCATCGCGAACGCCCCGTTTGGACGAAAAACTAGTTAAAACAACTAGTTAGCGGAATAAAAAATAATTTTAAAAGTGCTTGATTGTTGTGGTGTTGTATCTTACTATATCACCAAGTCACCGAAACACCTCGATGATGGGGTCAGAACCGAAACGCAAAAGGAAACCTAGTCATGAACACCTCTCTCTCCACAAAATTCGCCGCAATCGCCTTAGCCCTGATGGCCAACACCTTGATCATGGGCGGCGTCGCTTACTTGTTCAATGCCCGCCTGGGCGAGCCCACCGCAGTTGCTTCGGTTGCGAGCAACGCCGGCACGAACGCCAGCACCATGGGTACGGTTGGCAAGGCGTCGGTCTAAGACCGACGTCGGCGCTCTGGTAGATTAGCGTGCTACATGGCCCCCACAGTTGGGGTCGGCACATCGAGCGAGAAATGGACCCAAACTGGAACGACAACCAACCCATCTATCGCCAACTGCGCGATCGAATGGTGGCCTTGATACTGGAGGGCGCCCTCAAAGAGGGAGATCCATTGCCCTCTGTGCGAGCGGTCGCCGCCGACTACCGGCTCAACCCGCTCACCGTACTCAAAGGTTATCAGCAGCTGGTCGATGAGAACCTGGTCGAAAAGCGCCGCGGACGGGGCATGTATGTCAGCGACGGCGCGCGCCGCCTGCTGCTGGCCGGCGAACGCGAGCGCTTTCTGAATGAAGAATGGCCGCAAATTCTTGCCGTGATCAACCGCCTCGGATTCTCTTCCGGCGAACTGTTCGCGCAGACTCCGGCGCTCACCCATCCCGCGCCGCCGCCCCGTGGCGGCGAAGCCAAGGAAGAATAGAGAACCCCATGCCCGCTGTCATCGAATCAAAAAACCTTACCAAGCGTTATGGTGCGCATGTCGCACTGGACCGCGCCAACTTCTCCATCGAAGCCGGCAAAATCGTCGGCCTGATCGGCCCCAACGGTGCGGGCAAGACCAGTGCGCTGCGCGCCATTCTGGGTTTGACCAGCTATGAAGGTGAGTTGTCGGTGTTGGGCCGCGAACCCTTCCGCGAACGTACCGCGCTCATGGCAGAGGCCTGCTTCATCGCCGACGTGGCGGTGCTGCCCTCCTGGCTGCGGGTCGATCAGGCCATCGACTTCGTCGCCGGCGTGCATCCTAAATTCCGCCGCGACCGCGCGGTTGGATTTCTGGCGAGAACCCAGATTGCAGGCAAGCGCAAGATGCGTGAATTATCCAAGGGTATGAAGACCCAGGTGCATCTGGCGCTGACCATGGCCATCGATGCCAAGCTGCTGGTGCTGGATGAACCTACCTTGGGGCTGGATATCCTCGCCCGGCGCGCATTTTACGACGGCCTGGTGAATGACTACATGGATGAAACCCGCACCATCCTGATCACCACGCACCAGGTCGAGGAAGTCGAGAACCTGCTTACCGACATCATATTCATCGACAAGGGCCGCATCGTCCTGGACTCGTCGCTCGAGGATGTCGCTGTGAAATTTGCAGCCGTCACCGTGGGCCCTGACCGCATCGAGGCGGCTCGCGCTGAGAAGCCGTTCTACGAGCGGCACATTCTCGGCAAGAGCGTGCTGTACTTCGAAAATCCCGATCCGGCCAAGTTGGCCGCCTTCGGCGAACTGCACACGCCGAGCGTTGCCGACCTGTTCGTCGCGAAATTATCCGGAGGTGTGGCATGAAGACTTACTCCTGGCTGATACGCCGCGAATTTTGGGAATTCCGCGCCACCTGGCTGATTCCCGCCGTGGTGGGGGCCGTGCTGATCTTCGCCGCACTGTTTGGACGCGTCGATTTGTCGGCATTCGATGAGCACCTGGCGCAGATGAACATGGGGACCATCTATCTGGTCGGCATGGCGGTACTGTTCTACCTGGTGATGTCGGTCTACGCTTCCTGGTACTTGATGGATTGTCTGTACAACGATCGCCGCGACCGCAGCATTCTGTTCTGGAAATCACTGCCGATATCCGACACGCAGACGGTATTGAGCAAGCTGCTCATGGCATTGGCGATCATTCCGCTGGTGTTCATGCTGGCCGCCGACGTCACCTCGCTGCTCATGGCCTTTGTCATCTCCGTCAGAGCCCGCACCTTCAGCGCCGTTCTGTGGCATCCGCAGACTTGGTTCCAGGTGCAGGTATTGTGGCTGTACGTCATCGTGACCACCGCAGTCTGGTACCTGCCGATTGCCGGGTGGTTGATGCTGGTGTCCGCCTGGGCCAAACGCGCCGTCCTGCTGTGGACCTTGCTGCCGCCGTTCGCGCTGTATCTAATTGAGAAGTTCACCCAAACGCATGTGGTGCACGATGTTCTGGGACGGCGTTTGGCGGGATACGCAGCCGTCGCTTATCATGGCAACGAACAATGGATAAACGACAACATGTCCGAGGCGGCGACCGGACCGGTCTCCGTATGGCGCTTCATCAACCCGGCCGGATTTATCTCGAGCCTCGATATGTGGATTGGGCTTGCCGTGGGCGTCGCGATGATCGCGGGCACCATCCAGTTGAGAATGCGGCGCTCCGAAATCTGATTCAGTTCGGCTCTTGAGCAGCTTGCGGAGCGCAATGGTGCGGGCCGCGGCGGTTGTGCTGCCCGGCGTTGCGGCGCTGCTCGTCGCCGGCGAGTGCCGCGCCGACGAATTTTTCCTGGTGCGCGACGAAAATCCGCTGACGCGCGGGTTTTATCTGCCGCTGCCGAGCGACAGCCGCGCGGATGCGGGAGCCGTCTTTTCGGCCACCTTGCTGGTGGCCAACACCTTGAATGTCGAAAAGGATCGCCACGAGACCCTGCTGGTCGACGGCGAGAGCGATACGCTCAATCTGACTTACGAAAACTCAATGTCGTCGTCGTGGCGCTACCGGCTGACGCTGCCCATCATTCATGACAGCGGCGGCTTCCTCGATCCAGCGATCAATACCTGGCATCGCTGGTTCGGCTTCGAAAGCGGAGCCCGCCCTTTCTTCCCCAACGACAAGCTCAATTATTCGTATGCCGGGCAGGGGCGTTTGGATGTGCAGCATGCGCAAACCAACATCGGCGATCTGGCGGCCGAAGTGGGTTGGTATGCAGCCGATGACGCACATCGCAGCGTTTCGCTGTGGGGCGGCCTGGAAGCGCCCACAGGATCAGTGGCGGGACTGACCAGCGACGGGGCGTGGGATGCGGCGCTTTGGGCGCACGGCGCGTGGCGTTGGGCCCACTGGCAACTCGCAGGCGAATTGGGAGTCACGCAACCTTTTGGCGACGAGCTGTTCGCCGGCAGCGCGCATCGAACCGCGGCCTTCGGCAGAGCGGCGTTGACGCGCTCACTGGGCCGCGCATGGTCGCTGCGCGCGCAGTTGGATGGACAGACAGGCCACGTCGATGACAGCGACTCGCGATTTCTCGGACGCAGCCTGCAGTTCAGCTTGGGGTTGGTGCGCCGTCTGAAAGGGCGCTGGCACTTGGACTTCGGCTTCGTCGAGGATGCTGCCGTCAATACGGCGCCGGACATCACTTTCTTTCTTGGGATTCGCAACTAAAGCGGTGCAAAATAGCAGGCCAACCGTATTTGCAATGCCGAAGGGGCTCTCATGTACAAGACCAAGATCGATTTGAGCGAAAAAGTTCGCCGCAACGTCATCGTGATTCTCAATGATCGGCTGGCCGATGCCATCGATCTGCAAAGCCAGGTCAAACAGGCCCACTGGAACGTCAAGGGCCCGAATTTCATCGCGTTGCACGAATTGTTCGACAAGCTCTCAGATGTGGTGTTTGAACAGATCGATGAGATCGCGGAGCGCATCACCAGTTTGGGCGGCACCGCCGAAGGCACCGTGGCGGTCGCGGCGAAGCGCAGCAAGCTGAAGAACTACCCATTGTCGATCACCGCCGGCAAGGATCATTTGTTCTACCTGTCGACCCAGCTGTCGGTCTTCGGCAAGTCGGTGCGCGCGGCCATCGATGCCACCGACAAATTGGGAGACAAGGACACGGCCGATCTGTTCACCGGCATCTCGCGCGACCTGGACAAGTATCTGTGGTTCATCGAGGCGCATTTGCAGGACAAGGCGTGAGCAGCGACCCGACGCCGGGCGCCGACGACCCGGGCTTGGGCGGCGCGCTGCTCACCCTGCGCGGACTGCTGACGGCCGGCGAAACGTTGGAAGCTTTTGCCGTCCAACATCGGCTGTTTGCACTGACGCACCGGCGCGCCTGCATTGCGGCCACCAGTGGCCGCTTCATTTCGCTGCAGCGGCGCCTGCTCGGCGGCTATGAGTCCTCGGACATTCGCTGGCAGGATTTGAAGGAAACCAGGATCAGCGCCGGGGTCCTGTCGGCGGAGCTCACGCTGGCGGCCCAGAGCAGCTCGGACCTGAACATCGGTTCCGAAGTCAACCGGGTCTGGACCTTTGCCGGTTTGCGCAAAGATCAGGCGCAGGCCATGTACCGCATCTGCCAGCAGCATGATCAGGTGTGGCGCGAGAAACGGCGGGTGCGCGAGCTGGAAGAGCTACGCGCCAAATCGGGCGGTGTGCAGATCGGCAACCAAGGCGGCGGCTACGGCGGCGATCGGGCAAGCGCCGACGGCACCGCTGGCGGGGAATCCGAGCCCGCGCGCCGCCTCCGTCAAGCCCGCGAAATGCTCGACGCCAGATTGATCAGCGATGCGGAATTCGAGTCCATCAAAGCCAAGATCGTCTCCGGGCTGTGAAGCCCTATCCCAACAGGTACGCGAAGTAACTGTTGCGCAGCCGGTTCACCGGATCGGTGCGTTGGCGCAAGGCGCGAAACAGCTTGGCGCGCTCGCCGAAGGATTTGGCGATGTGCTCGGGCTGCAGACCCCGGGTCTGATTGAAGGTCGGCACACCACCGCGCGTCGAGGCAAACTCGTTGAAGTCGATCAGGAAGTCATCCCAGCCCTGGTCTCCAGTGGAGGAGGGCTCGAGCGTCATCATCGGCCCCGAATAGC
>Ga0208982_1000048_pt1 | contig 13753 bp, 12 predicted proteins | sample MedBloCAOM1_O3_FD_187840 | JGI IMG/M metagenome (GOLD analysis project Ga0208982, IMG submission 187840) | Forest soil microbial communities from El Dorado National Forest, California, USA - Mediterranean Blodgett CA OM1_O3 (SPAdes) (version 2) | ecosystem: Environmental > Terrestrial > Soil >... | reverse complement strand
AAGCGAGATCAGCCCGGCCGTGACGCTGAAGAGATTTTTGATGCGATGATTGATTTCGCGGAGCAGAACTTCCTGCTGCGCTCGCGCGTGTTCGTGCTGGGTAATATCGTGCGATAGCGTGATCAGGAATTCGTCCTTGCGGCGACCAGCTTCCCTAAGCGCCTCGGCCTGCACCTCCAGTTCGTCCCGTTGTGCAGATATTTGTTGCCGCTGCCGATATAGCTCGAAGAAGACATCTGCCTTGCTCCGCAGGATGTCCGGCTCGATCGGCTTTTGTATGAAGTCGACCGCCCCAGCCTCATATCCCCGGAAACGGCGTTGGCCGTCGGTGCTACCGGCGGTCACGAAAATGATGGGGATAAGCCGGGTCCGTTCGTTTCCGCGCATCAGTTCGGCCAATTCGAAGCCGTCCAGGCCCGGCATCTGCACGTCGATTAGCGCCAACGCCACCTCGTTCTCAAGCAGCAGTTCGAGCGCCTGATCCCCTGATCGGGCCTTCAGCAGCAGCAGGCCTTCTCGTCGTAGCAAGCCTTCGAGGGAAAGGAGGTTCTCCTCAAGATCGTCGACCAAAAGAAAGCAAACGGGACTCATGGCCGAATTCCCACTTCTTGCAAATAAGCGGTGATCGCGTCGAGCGACATCACGCGAGCGCCTGGACACATTTCGATGGCGGCTTCCGGCATCGCGGAAGCGAAGGCCCCATCCGGGTCTTGAACGAGCGTGACACCGCCCGCCTCGGCAACCGCCTTCATTCCCTTGGCGCCATCCTGATTGGCACCTGTCAGAATGATGGCCATCAAGGCAGAGCCATAAGCATCGGCAGCGCTTTCGAACAGGACGTCGATGGAGGGGCGGGAAAAAAGCACGGGCTCGTCGCTAGAGAGCGACAGGCTTTTTTCCGTTTCGACGAGAAGATGGTAATCGGAAGGGGCAAAATAGACCGTTCCCGGGTTGATCGGCTCCTTGTCCTCCGCCTCTCGGACCGGGATCTGGCACTTCGCCTGGAATAGTTCTGCCAGCATACTTCGCTTGTCGGGTGGGACATGGACCACCACGATCACTGGCAGTCGGAACCCGGCAGGCAGTGTGGGAAGGATGACCGACAACGCCTCGAGTGCACCGGCGGAGGCGCCGATGACCACGGCCTCGGTTGAGTTTGCCGTCATTCGCCGCGCCTTTGATAGATTTTCTCTTCGCGCAGAAAGTCCGCGAATGACCCCGCATGCTGGGAGAAGCGCAGGCTTTCCTTCGAACCGAGCCCAAGAAACCCCTTGCGTGCAAGGGAGTCCTTGAAGAGACCGACCGCGCGATCCTGCGCAGTTCGATCGAAGTAGATCAGAACGTTCCGGCAAGAGATCAGATGCATCTCAGCGAAGACTGCATCGGTCACCAAACTGTGGTCCGAAAAAACCACCTTTCGACGGAGACTCTTGTCGAACGAAACCCTGCCATAGGCCGCCTGATAATATTCGGACAACGACGATTTGCCGCCGGACTTGCGATGGTTTTCAGTAAACAATTGCATACGATCGAGACCAAATATTCCCGCCTCCGCGGCGCGCAGCGCATCCTGATTGATGTCGGTGGCATAGAACAGCGTGCGTTCCTCGAGCCCCTCCTCCCGAAACAGGATGACGAAGGAATACAGCTCTTCCCCGCCGCTGCAACCGGCAATCCAGACCTTGAGCGAGGGGTAGGTCCGCAGATGGGGTACGACCTTTTCCCGGATAGCCTGGAAATAGGTCGGATCACGGAACATCTCGCTGACCTGAACGGTAAGATATCCCAGAATTCGCGGCAACATCGCGGCGTCGTGCAAAAGGCTTTCCTGCATTGCAGAAATGCTGGCGAATCCTAATTGCTGACGGGCCTGTCTGAGACGCCGTTTGATGGAAGCCATGGCATAGTTGCGGAAATCATAGTGATATCTGCTGTACAAGGCCTCCAGGAGGAGCCGGATTTCGATGTCCTCGATTTTCTCGGTCGCCAGAGTGTCTTTCACCGGGGCATCCAGACGCGAACGAGGGACAGCAATTTTTCAACATCCAGCGGTTTCGCCATGTAGTCGTTAGCACCCGCGTCGATGCAGCGTTGCTGATCGTCGGGCATCGCCTTTGCGGTCAGCGTGATGATCGGAAGTTTTTTCCAATTCGTGTTCTTGCGGATCTCCCGAGTGGCGGCGAGCCCATCCATGATCGGCATCATCACGTCCATGAGAACGAGATCGATCGCCGAGCCGGGCTGGTTCGCACGCTTTTCGAGGACGTCCAGCGCCTCACGGCCGTTGCGGGCAATTTCGATGATGGCGCCCCGCGGCTCGAGAATGTTGGTCAGAGCGTAGACGTTGCGCACGTCATCTTCGACAATGAGGACGCGCCGGCCTTCGAGCAAGGCATCTCTGTTTCTCGCCTTGCGGATCATTTTTTGCTGCTCGTCCGGCAGCTCCGACACCACTTGATGTAAGAAAAGACTTACCTCGTCGAGCAGGCGCTCCGGCGACTTGGCCCCCTTGATGATAATCGATTTGGAGTATCGGCGCAGCCGTTGCTCGTCGTCCGCGGAGAGCTCCCGGCCGGTGTAGACGATCACCGGCGGAAAAGCGTAGGCACTCTCCTGGCTCAGGGTCTCCAATAGCGAATAGCCCGATGCGTCCGGAAGTGACAGATCCAGCACCATGCAATCGAAGGCCCCCTCCTTGAGGAGTTCGAGGCACTCGGCCGCGGTACCGGCGGTGATGGTCTCGACGTCGTGTGACATCAGCAGCTTCGCGACTGCCTCGCGCTGCACCCGATCGTCCTCGACGATGAGGACACGACGCACGCGCTGTGAGAACTTGGTTTCGAGCTTCTGCAGAACCTCGACCAGTTGCTCCCGTTTAATGGGTTTCACCGCGTACCCGATGGCGCCCAGCGAAAATGCGGTCTCCGCGTGATCGCCCCCTGAGACGATATGAATCGGAATATGCCGGGTTTGGACGTCCTGCTTGAGCCGGTCGAGGACGGAGAGGCCGGACTGATCCGGCAGGCCAACGTCGAGAACGATCGCGTTGGGCATGAACTGCTTGGCCAAGCTCAAGGCCTCCTCGGCCGTTCCCGCGACCAGGGAGCGAAACCCCATTTCGCGGGACAGATCACGCAGGATGGCGGCGAAGCTGTCGTCGTCCTCAATGACCAGCAAGACGCGCTTCGCGTCGGGAAGCGCGTCTCGGTCATCCTCGACTTTGCGTGGCGGCCTTGGCTGCGCGGCGCGGGGCTCGTCCTCGCGAGAAAGCTGAGGGACAGCGGGGATGCGCGCTGGTTCGCGCAGCGCGACCTTTGCCGGGTCGTACGATATGGGGACCGTGATCGTGAATGTGCTTCCTTGCCCCGGACGGCTTTCGAGGTGGATGGAGCCGCCCAGCAAACGAACGAGTTGTCGCGATATCGAGAGCCCGAGGCCAGTACCGCCGTATTTGCGGCTGATGGTGCTGTCGGCTTGATGAAAGGCCTCGAAGACGTTTTTTTGCTGCTCTTGCGTGATGCCGATACCCGTATCCGACACCGACAAGGCAAGCTGCGCGTCACCGGTTGGGTGTATCGCGAAACTGACCCGCCCCACTTCGGTAAACTTGAAGGCGTTGGACAAGAGGTTCTTGATCACCTGTTCAAGCCGCTGCACGTCGGTTTCGATACTCGCTGGGCATTCCGGCGCGACCTCGACGACGAATTCCAGCTTCTTTTCCTGCGCCACGGGTTGAAACAGCTGGCGCACATTGTTGGCCAGTCGTTCGACGGCTATCGTCTCTGGCCTGATTTCCACATGGCCTGCCTCGATCTTGGAAAGATCGAGAATGTCGTTGATCAGATTCAGCAGATCGTTGCCGGACGACTGAATGGTCAGCGCGTATTTAACCTGCTCTTCGGTCAGGTTCTCGCCTGGATTGTCAGCGAGAAGCTTGGCCAGGATGAGCGACGAATTCAGCGGCGTCCGCAGTTCATGCGACATATTGGCAAGAAAGTCGGATTTGTACCGGCTCGCCTGTTCGAGTTCTCGGGCCTTGAGGTGCACGGATGCATTGGCTCGCTCCAGATCGTCGCGCTGCCCCTCCAACTGTAGGGTCTGCTCCTCCAGTTGAGAATTCGTCTGTTCGAGTTCGACCTGCTGCTGCTCAAGCCGCGCCTGGGACTCCTTAAGCGCCCGGCCCTGTTCCTCCAGTTCTTCGTTCGAGACCCGCAGTTCCTCGCTTTGGGTCTGCAGTTCCTCCGATTGACGTTGGGTTTCCTCGAGAAGGCTCTGGAGCTCGCCGCGGTAGGTCGCCGACCGGACGGCGATCGCGACCGATAAAGAGGCTTGCTCCAGGAGAGTGATCACGCTCTCGTCGATCGGGCGGAGAAAACCCAGTTCGATTACCGAGTTGACGGATCCGTCGACCGCGCCGGGGAAGATGACGAGATGTTTCGGCTTGTCCTGTCCCAGGGCCGAGCCGAACGCGAGATAGCCTTCGGGAATCTCGCCGACGAGCATGGAACGATTTTCGGCAGCGGCTTGGCCCAGCAAGCCCTCTCTCAGCGTGAACTGCTCGGGAATACCCGCTCCTGCCGGAACGCCATAGGCAGCCGCACGGCGATAATCTTCGCTGCCGCCGACGAAGATTGCTCCTGCAACGGCTCCAAGGTACTTGGCGAGGAACGCAAGAATGCTATTGCCGAGTTGCTCGATCGGTTGATCCCCTATCATCACCGAGGCCAATTCAACCTGGCCAGATTGAAGCCATTCTTCCCGCCGACGAGCGAGTGTCGCCCGGCGAATCAAAAAGCCGATCGTCGCCGTTAGAAGAACACCCAGGAGGCCGGACAGGAGGCTGCTGGCAAACGCGGTCCTCTGGGCATCGTTCATTTCGGAGAGGCGCCTTGAGCGGAGCTCTGCCTCTTCCTGACCCATTGCCGCGACTTGTGCGCGGACGGCGTCCATTTCGACTTTGCCGCGATCGGAGTTGACGACTGCAAGTGCGGCCTCGAGGCCTTGAGTGTGCCGGAGGTCGATCGTTTCCTTGAGCTCGGCGAGTTTGGCGCCGACGTGAAGCTTGAGTGCGGCAATTCTCGGCTTCTGGCCGGGGTTATCGCTGGTCAGTTCGGCGATCTCGTCCAGCCTCGGCGGAATCGTAAGCAGAGCGGAATTGTAAGGCTCGAGATATTTTTCATTGTTCGTGAGCAGGAACCCGCGCTGTCCCGTTTCAGCGTCTTGCGTGCTCGATAGCAATTCGCCAAGCGCGATGATGACTTCATGAGAATGGACGATCCTCTGATTGTCGTCACGCAAGGTCTGAAGATTGAAGTAGGCAACGGCGCCGCTGATCAAGAAGAAGACGACGGCGCCCGCTAGACTCAATGCGACGACGGGGTCAAGACCTAACCTTCGCTTGGAAATGTCTGGCATGGAGGTCCGTAGGTTATCTTAAAGGGCACGTGAGATGTGCATCTAGCGGGGCAGTACATCACCAGGCAAGAGCGTCTGTACGGCTATATTCCGCATTGGAATTCACCCTGTGCGGTCGATATGCGGATGGCTATCAATCCGGTGGCAGGCGCCCGTGCTTGGCCGCCGAAACCGACCGGCTGACGGGACCATCTCGGTCATCGGTTCCGACCGTGGGCCGTTTGCAGCTGATGTGGACCTGCAAGTTGCACGCGCGTGGTGCGCACCGACAGCTCGACGGAAGCCTCCCGGGGATACCGAATGTCGGCCCCGGGGTCGCTAGCGTTCGAGGGGCGGTTCATGGATCAAGGAGCTCTACAGGCAGCAGGCACTGCGAGTGCGCGATCTGGCGGATTGGGGGCCAATCCGTTCACTTGTAAGCTTCTCCTGGCTCTCGCCGACACCTCGCGGGCGTCGCGGCCTGCCGAACGACCTGTAAAGCGTCCGGCGCCCTGACCGACCGGGAAGCGGCAACGCATGAAGAAGCCCGGGCGGGGTCGAGGTCCACTGCGACCCGCGCAACGGCACCGGATTCCCGACGCGCGCCGGCCGGAACCTCGGCGGCGCCTTATCCAGCCGGCGCCATGCTCGAAATGCAACGGCAAGGGGCGCGTGAAAAAGCGAACGACTGGCTGGGAACGCCGCCCCTCTGGTCGCAAGTCACTTAGGCGCGAGCGGGAGCGCCGTCAGGCCGTCCCTACCCCCGCGCTTCGCCCAATATCGAATTCAGTACGCGCCCCAGCGCTTCCGGCGAATACGGCTTGCGGATCAGCACGAACCCCTCGTTTAGGGCGGCCGCGGCCTTGTCGCTATAGCCGGAAGCCAGAATGACCGGGATCTCGGGATGATGTTCCCGGATCAGCCGGCCCAGTTCGAGTCCGCTCATCCCCGGCATCACGATGTCGGACAGGACCAGGTCGATGTCGCGCCTCTTCTGCAAGGATTCGATCGCGATCTCCGCGGAATCGGCCTTGAGCACCTTGCAGCCGAACTGGTCGAGATAATCAGCTGCCACGACCGAAACATCAGGATGATCCTCGACCAGCAGCACCGTGGCGTGTCGAAGCCGTGCCGGTTGACCATCGGGAATCTCTATCTGCTTGGGCGCGGGAGCATCCGGACAGATCGGCAACAGCAGCCTGAAGGTCGTTTGGACGCCCGGCTCGCTCGAAACGGTGATCGAGCCGTCCGACTGTTTGACGAAACCATAGACCTGGCTCAGCCCGAGACCTGTCCCCTTGTCGACAGTTTTGGTCGTGAAGAACGGTTCGAAGACACGCTCGCGAATGGCTTCCGGTATACCGCTGCCGGTATCGGTGAAATCGATGAATGCCATCCCCACTGCTGGAACCGAGCCATCGTCATCCGGCGACGCGATCCCGACGATGATTTCGATTCGACCTCCGTCCGGCATCGCATCGCGAGCATTGAGCGACAAGTTGAGGAGCGCGATTTCGAGCTCGTCGGGATCGACTTTGACCGCGATCGTCTCCGGAGCGGACTTGATCGAGATCTCGATGTCTCCCCGGGTCGACTGTTCGAGCACGCTGCGAATCTTTCGCACGCGTTCCGGCAGATCGATCACTTCTGGCGCTAGACTTTGCCGACGGGAGAATGCCAGCAGCCTTCGGGTCAGGCTTTCGCCCTTTTGAACGGCGGCCTCAATCATCTGCAGCGATTGCTGTTCCTTGAGATCCTTGTTGGTCCGCCTCAGCCTTCGAGCGGATCCTCCGACCACCATCAGCAGATTGTTGAAGTCGTGGGCGACCCCACCCGTCAATTGGCCGAGCGCCTCGAGCCGCTGCGCCTGCTTCAGTGCTCCTTCCGCGGCCTGGCGGCGCCTAGCCTCTTCATAGAGGCGCCTGGTGCGCCGGAGTGCCAGCGCGACGACGAGAATGAGGGTCCCGACCGCAGGAATCCCGACAATGAGGTCTCGGCTCGTCTTGGCGATCCACGCATCCCGGATCGCCGACGTCGCCAGCCCGGAGAGCACGTACACGGGAAGCTCGGGCAGTTTCAGGTAATCGACCCGTCGCTTGACGCCGTCAACGAGCGAGACCACCGTCATTGCGCCCTCAGCGGGATGAGCCTTGAAAGCGGTCACGATGGCCCCCTGCGACGGAAGCTGCGAGTCTTCGTCCAAAGCGGGATAACGCCCCAATATCAGTCCGTCGTCACGAATGAGGGAGAAATAACTTCCAGGCGCCTTGCCGATCTTGGCATAGAACCCTTCGAAATACTCCGGCAGGACGGATGCCTGAATGACTCCATCGAAGCGACCGTCGAGCGAAAGTCTGCGGCGACTAACCCCGAAAAACGCAGCTCCGCCGTAGGGTGCCCTAGGCCGCAAAACCTGGCCGATAAATGTGCCGACGTCGCGATCGACGTGAGCCTTGAAATAGTCCCGGTCCGAATAGTCGACCGGCGGGGCCGGATATGTGAGGCTGTCGACGAGCGCGCGGCCGTTCCGGTCAAAAATCCAGAAGGACTTCACTTCCGGAGAACCCTCCACCATTCGTTTCAGCCGTTCGTGCAGTTGCTGCTGGTTGGCCGAAATCTGATCGTCGGACATACCCCGGATGATCTCGTCGATCTCGGCGATACTACGTTGAACGGCCTCGAAGACTTTCAGCGCGTGCTCGTTGAGGACGTCCCTGGACCGTTCGATCTGGCTATCGGCGACCTTCTGGCTGTCCTCATAACCCTGCCATGCCGCATAGCAAAAGATCAGTGCCGGTAGCGCGACGGCCGCCACCAAGACACCCTTCAACAACCGTATAGCGTGCTGCTGCGCCGTCAGCATGTGTGCGTTCGCCCAACCAGAGAATCGCAATCTAAACTAGCATTTCCCTCGGGCGAAGGGCCTAGGTGCGACACGCAGTGCTTCCTCGTCGCTCTGCACCTCCTTAGAGGCAGGCCGAAGGCACTCAATGGCGCCTTGCGCCTGCAGGAACGAGCCGTAGAACCGAAACGGCAGTTCACGTCCCTAGCCTCTGGCAATCGCCTAGAAACGCCCTGGACGTCGGGACTGGCTTCAATCAACCGTCGGATCCCGCCCAACAGCCCTTCCGGTTGCCGTGAGCGATCGCCGCCTTCCTGCAACGATTGCTGCCTCATTAATTGGGCGGCAAGATTCGCGTTGGATGTACTAAAGGCCTACGACATATCGACCCAAATTGCGTGGCCTGTCAGATACTTGATACCATTCAGCGCCGGGTAGCGTCGCGGGGTGCCTGTCGAAATGTCGCTCATGCTAGGCATCCTCACGCCCATTTTTTCAAGATCACAAGGGTGGCTGGGTCGCGCTCGCCATAAAAATGTTCAAGCGCCTTCCGATAGATTTTGCCGCCATCGACGGCGTCGAACAAAGTCATCGACGACCGAAACTTCATATCGTCCGGCGAGCCAAATATCTCGTGGGCGGATTTATTCGGCACCGCCAGCACCAGTTTCGTGCATTCGATTAGACGCGTCCCCAGAAGCGGCGTCGCAAGGTACGCGACCGCCTCATCCCGCGACTTGATCGCATACTGCTTGGCCGTCGGGCTATGACCGAGACCGTCGACTTGCGGAAAGATGAACCATATCCAGTGCGTCTGCTTGCGACCGCGTGTGAGTTCGGTACATACGGTCTCATAGACCCCTTGCTGGGCCGAAGTGAAGCGGCTTAGGTTAAAGCGATCCATTGTCTCTTTGGCATGCGACATGGGGCACCGGGCATTATCCGATAAACTCAATCAAATCCTTATTGAGTTGGTCCGGCACGGTCGCAAATAGGCCATGCGGCTCGCCGTCATATTCCAGCAATTTGGCACCAGTGATCCCCTTTGCCGCGGCGCGGCCCGCCGTATCGATTGGTACTGTCTTATCTGAGGTGCCGTGGATAACGAGCGTCGGAACCGTGAAAGCTGCAAGGTCCTTGCGGAAATCTGTCTTTCCAAACGCATCCACGCAGGCAATGGTCGCCTTGGGACTTGCCATGACCGCCAGGATGAACGTCCAGTTCAAGAGCGCGTCGCTCACCGGGCTGCTGACAAAGCCGACGCCATAGAACATCTTGGCGAAGCTTTGCAAGAAGGCGAAGCGATCCTTGCGAATCTGTTTTTTCATATCCTCGAAAACGTTTTGATCAACGCCGTTTGGATTGCTGTCATCCTTGAGAAGATAGGGAACGACGGAACTTATCAGAACGGCCTTTGCAATCCGCTTGGCACTATGACGTGAGAGATAGCGGGCGACTTCACCGCCACCCATTGAGAAGCCAACCAAATTGGCGCCCTGGACGTCCAGCTTGTCGAGAACTTCGGCAAGATCGTCGGCGAATGTATCGTAGTCGTAGCCTGTCGCTGGGTGACTCGATTGCCCAAAGCCGCGACGGTCATAGGTGATAACTCGATAGCCGGCTTCGAGAAGCGCCAGGCTTTGATATTCGAACATGTCGCCGGTGAGCGGCCATCCATGAATGAGAACGACGGGGCGTCCCTTGCCGGTATCTTTAACATGCAGCTGAGCGCCGTCTTTGGCTTCGATGAACGACATAAGTACTCCTCGAGAATTGGGCTGATTGATCGAAAGGTTAAGCCGCGCCGCGGCCCTTCTTCGCAGTGCCGGGCTCCGCCATCTTGCGATGCTGTTTGGCAAGGATCGGTGCCGGCGTGACATTGGCGACCGCCGACTGGATCTTGTTCTTGAGGCCGGCAACCACATCACCGTCACCGCGTATCATCGCATCGAAGCCAGTCTTGGCGACGTCCGCCGGATCGTCCTTCTTAGTGGTGCCGACATCGGTATCCATCATGTCGGCGCGCTCGAAAAATTCCGTCTCGGTAGCGCCCGGCATAAGGCAAGTGACCGTGACATCCGTCTCCTTGAGCTCTTCGCGCAGGGCGAAGGAGAACGAATTGAGGAACGCCTTGGTACCGTTATAGACCGCCTGAAAGCTGCCGGGGATAAAGCCGGCGATTGAGCCGGTGATGAGGATCTTGCCGGCGTTGCGCTGACGCATATCGTTGCCGATCTTGTGGATCAGATAGACCGTGCCGGTGACGTTGGTATCGATCACCAAGCGAGCGCGGTCGAAATCCTGATCCAGAAACCCTTGTCCAAGCCCGCGCCCGGCGTTTGCCAACAACGCGTCTACCGGCCGGCCTTTTGCCGCCGCGTACAGCTTGTCGACACCTTCGATGGTCGAGAGGTCGACTTCAAGCGCTTCGACCTGCTTGCCGGAGCCGCGCAGGGATGCCGCGGCGTCCAGGATCTGCGGCTCATCCGCTGCCATCAGTACATCGTACCCGCTATCCAGGCAGCGCTTGGCCAATTCAAAACCGATACCCGTTGACCCACCGGTTACGATCGCAAACTTTTCACCAATAGCCATGAAACGTCTCCTTTGTTGTTAGGCGGCCGTTGCGCCGGGTTTGAGGACAACTTTGATGCAGCCGTCCTTCTTGTCGCGGAAAGTCTTGTAAAGCTCCGGCCCCTCTTCGAGGGATGCTCGATGGGTGATGACGACCGAGGGATCGATCTCGCCCTTTTCGATGCGTTCGAGCAGTTTTGGCAAATAATGTTGCACGGGCGTCTGCGCCATGCGGAAGGTCAGCCCGCGATTGATGGCTGATCCCATCGGGATCTTGTCAACAAAGCCGCCATAGACGCCGACGATCGAAACCGTGCCGAAGTTACGACAGCAATGGATTGCCTGACGCAACACGTGAGGGCGGTCGGTACCCATAAAGGTCGCGACCTTTACCCGATCTATTACCGCATCGAATCCCGATCCAGTGTCGGCTTCGGTGCCGACCGCGTCGATGCAGGCATCAGCTCCGCGGCCTTGCGTCAGTTCCTGGATCCGGTCGTAGACATCGTCCTTCTTGAAATCGATGGTAATAGCGCCCGCTTCTTTGGCGAGTGCCATTCGTTCGGGAACCGTGTCGATGGCGATCACCCGCTCGGCTCCCAACAGGAAGGCGCTGCGAATGGCGAATTGCCCGACGGGGCCACAGCCCCAGATCGCGACCGTCTCGCCGCCCTTGAAGTTGCAGAAATCCGCCGCCATGTAACCGGTCGGAAAAATATCGGACAGGAACAATACCTGCTCGTCAGACAGACCGTCCGGAACCTTGATCGGGCCAACATCCGCGTAGGGGACCCGCATGTATTCGGCCTGGCCGCCGGCGAAACCGCCCAGCAGATGGGAGTAGCCGAACAGGCCTGCCGGCGAGTGGCCCCAGAGCTTCTCGGCCTTTTCCTTGTTTGGATTGGAGCGTTCGCAACCTGAGTAAAAGCCGCGCTTGCAAAAGAAGCACTGCCCACAGGCAATGGTGAATGGGACCACCACGCGGTCGCCGACCTTGAGGTTCTTGGTCTCGGAACCGACTTCGACGACTTCTCCCATCGTCTCATGCCCGACGATGTCGCCCTTTTCCATTGAAGGAATGACGCCGTCAAAGATATGCAGGTCGGAGCCGCAGATGGCGCATGCGGTTACCTTGATGATGGCGTCCTGCGCATGCTGAATCTTGGGATCGGGAACCGTCTCGCAGCGTATGTCGTGTTTGCCGTGCCAGGTCAGCGCCTTCATCGTGTGTCCTTCTTCATGCGGTTGCCTCGATCAAATCCGATGACGAAGAACTTGTTCCTTACTACGGGATAAAGGCTCTAGAGTTGGTCGGCGAGCCGACAGAAAAACCCTATCTGGAATGGCGGACATAGCGCCGCAGACGCCACAGCGTTGCCGATACGAGCAGCCATGCGAGCGATCCTGCCGCCAGTGATGCGAGGCGGATGTTTGGCGTCAGCTTCCAGACGGCAAGTGCGAAGACGGCAAGGCCGACACTGCCAAGCGCCGCACCCGCAGTTTCCAAACCAGCGGCCTCGGTTCCCCGGCGATGGCCGGCGAGATTGTGTTCACTTTTTTTGCGGCGCTCGTGGGATTCAACCAGCGTGACGCTGGCGCAAAGGATCGCCGGAAACGCCAGGAACAAACCGCCGGTGACAGGCCCCCAGATGTCGCCGATGATCCCAGCGGCGAGCGTGGTGGCGCCGCCGAGTGCGAAGCGGAGGACGTACTCGTACCAGCGGCCTTCTTTCAGTGCGGAGAGTTTGGCGCGAATGATCATGCGCTATCCGATGATCAGCTGCTTGAGACCGAAAGCCGCGGCGAACCATAAGGCGAGGGCGGAGCCGGTCGCCGCCAGGGCGGAGATGCGAAAGCGCATCAGAAGCTGACAAACCACAAAGCCGTAGAGGAGGAAGGCTATCGCACCCAAGAGCATCGAGCGGCCTTCGGTCGCCACGTAATCCACACCTTGGTTGATGATCCCGAGCGTCAAGGTCGCGAGGGCCACCGAGGGCGCGGCGCCGAACAGGCCGGCAAAGCTCTTTGGCCGCAGCACGTCGCCCAGGATCGCAAAGGCCGAAACGATCAGTCCCCCGGCCAAAAATCGCAGGATGTAATCCAAATGCCGAGCCCTTCCTCACTATTACTTTATGAACTTTTTGCGACAGCAAGAGTTCAAACAACAGCAGGAGTTCAAAGTGTCGATGTGAGCTGAAAAATGGCCCTGCTCACCGTTCGACCGACTCGTCTTCATGAGGCTATCGCCGAGGAGGTGGCCGCACACACCGACCGCCCGACGGAGCGCGTCACCAAGGCATTGACGTGGGGCGCTGATGAACATGTGCTTCTCGCATTGGCGGCGGTGGGATGGATTCTCACGCGCGCTTCACCCGAGCCGAAGCGTCGTCTCGGTACCCATGTGCTGGCATGCACGCTCACGACAGCGATTTTACCGCATATTATGAAGGTGTTTATCGATCAGAAACGTCCGGATCGCCTGACGATCAAGGGACATTTGCGCGGCATTCCGTTGTCTGGAAAAGCGGAAGACGCATTTCCATCCGGGCATGCTCTCCATGTCGGCGCGCTCGCGTCGGCGGCGACGCTCTTGCCGCCAAAGGTCCGCGATGCAGTTTGGGTCGCCGGAACGGTGTTGGTGACAACCCGCATCGTCTTGTTGGCGCACTGGTTTACCGACGTCGTGGTAGGCCTTGCGCTCGGTGTTGGCGTTGAGCGCGGCGTGCGATATCTGACCAAACCTGCCCCGGTCCGCGGCAGACGAACCAAGTAAAAGCGGCCCACGAGGGCCGCTCTTCCTGTTAGCCCCGCGAGGGATTACTTTCGGTTCTTGTTCATATCCTCGGCCATCGCCAGATGGTGCTGCAGCGTCGGCAAAGTTTTACCGGCCCAGTCCTTGAGCTTCGGATCCTCGCCGCCCTTGGCATAACGCTCGAACAGCGA
>Ga0208982_1000047_pt1 | contig 13826 bp, 10 predicted proteins | sample MedBloCAOM1_O3_FD_187840 | JGI IMG/M metagenome (GOLD analysis project Ga0208982, IMG submission 187840) | Forest soil microbial communities from El Dorado National Forest, California, USA - Mediterranean Blodgett CA OM1_O3 (SPAdes) (version 2) | ecosystem: Environmental > Terrestrial > Soil >... | reverse complement strand
CCGTGCCCGACGGATCGCGCCACGCAGCCGCCACGCCGTCGGGCAGCAACATTCGCATCAACCGGTCAGTGGTCCATGGCACGGTGGCCACGGTCGGGATACCAAGTCGCTCGTAGACCGCGGCCCGTTTCGGGTCATAAATCCTCGCGACGACATGATTCACGCCGAAGGTCTCCCGGGCGACCCGAGCGGCGATGATGTTGGAATTATCGCCATTGGACACTGCGGCGAACGCACCCGCCCGCTCGGTTCCGGCCTCGGTGAGCACTTGGCGATCAAAGCCGATACCGCGAATCTGCTGGCCGTGGAAGTCAGCGCCGAGCCTGCGGAACGCCTGCGGGTTCTGGTCAATCACCGACAGATCGTGGCCGAGACGTTCCAGGGCCAGGGCCAGCGCAGCACCCACCCGGCCACAACCCATGATCACGACATGCACGCCGTCACTCCCGGGTCGGTGGGTGCCAAGAAGGTACTCGCCGAAAACCGTATCGCCGATGCCACTGCCATCCTCAGCCGGGCTGCCACTCGGCCGTAGGCTTTGTAGGTGTCGAAGCTCGCGACGGCGGTCAAACGGATTCTTGTCGGCAGGCCGTTTAGCAGCGAACGCCTGGCCCACACGCTACTGCCCAAGCGCATCGCGCTGCCGGTCTTCGCGTCGGATGCGCTGTCCTCCGTCGCCTACGCCCCCGAAGAGCTCTTCCTCGTCTTGTCGGTCGCGGGGATCTCGGCGTATGCGTTCGCATCGTGGGTGGGGCTCACGGTGGCGGCGGTCATGCTGGTCGTGGTCGCCAGCTATCGGCAAAACGTCCGGGCGTACCCCTCTGGTGGGGGGGATTACGAAGTGGCGACGGTGAACCTGGGCCGTACCGCCGGGCTGGTGGTGGCCAGCGCGTTGCTGGTGGACTATGTCCTCACAGTCGCGGTATCGATCTCCTCAGCGGCCTCGAATATTGGCTCGGCGCTGCCCTTCGTCGCTGCCCACAAGGTGACCTTCGCGGTGGCCGCGATCATTGTGTTGACGGCGGCCAACCTGCGGGGGATCCGGGAGTCCGGCTCGGCATTCGCCGTTCCCACCTATGCCTTCATGATCGGTATCATCGTGATGCTCGGCTGGGGGTTGATCCGGGTGCTGCTACTCGGTGAGCATCTCCGCGCGGAGTCAGCGAGCTTCGGGTTGCGGGGGGAGGGCAACCAACTCGTCGGCGTTGCGCTGGTGTTTCTCGTGCTGCGGGCGTTCTCCTCCGGCTGCGCGGCACTGACCGGCGTGGAGGCGATCAGCAACGGGGTGCCGGCTTTCCAGAAGCCGAAGTCCCGCAACGCCGCCACCACCCTGCTCCTACTCGGAAGCATCTCGGTGACCATGCTGATGGGTCTGATCGTGCTGGCCCAGCTCACCGGGGTGAAAATTGCCGACAATCCGGCCCAGCAGCTGATTGGCGCACCGCACGGCTACGCCCAGAAGACATTGGTGGCGCAGCTTGCGCAGGTGGTCTTCGACGGCTTCCCGCCAGCGTTCTACTTCATCACCGTGGTGACCGCGCTGATTTTGGCGCTGGCCGCGAATACCGCGTTCAACGGCTTCCCGGTATTGGGCTCGATCCTGGCGCTGGACCGCTACCTGCCTCGCCAGCTGCACACTCGAGGTGACCGGTTGGCCTTCTCCAACGGCATCATCTTCCTGGCCGGCGCAGCGACTGTCCTGGTGATCGCGTTCGGCGCCGAGGTCACCCGGCTGATCCAGCTCTACATCGTCGGAGTGTTCGTCTCGTTCACCTTGAGCCAGACCGGCATGGTGCGGCACTGGAACCGGTTGCTGGCTCTTGGGCCGGAGCCGGCCGAGCGTCGCCGGATGCGGCGCTCCCAGGCGATCAATCTGCTGGGACTGCTGATGACCGGCTCAGTGCTGGTGGTCGTGCTGGCCACCAAGTTCGCGCAGGGCGCCTGGATCGCGATCGCGGCCATGGTGGCGATCTTCTTGGTGATGCGGGCGATCCGGAAGCATTACGACCGGGTATCCGCAGAGCTCATGCCCAGGGAGATCGATACCGTGTTGCCGTCGCGCAATCACGCGATCGTGCTGGTGGCCACCCTGCATCTGCCGACCCTGCGAGCCCTCGCCTACGCTCGCGCTACCCGGCCCGACGTGCTGGAGGCGGTCACCGTCAATGTCGACGACGCGAGCACCCGAGATCTGGTCGAGCAGTGGGAGGCTCGCGAGCTTCCGGTGCCGCTGAAGGTGGTGGAGTCCCCGTACCGTGAGATCACCAAGCCGGTGATCGACTACGTCAAGCGGGCCCGCTCGGACAACCCTCGTAACGTAGTGACGGTGTTCATCCCGGAGTACGTCGTGGGCCATTGGTGGGAGCAGATCCTGCACAACCAGAGTGCGCTCCGCATTAAGGCCCGCCTGCTGTTCGAGCCAGGCGTGATGGTGACGAGCGTCCCCTGGCAGGCGCGCTCCTCCGTCCACGTTGCGCAACGAGAGGAGCTCGCCCCGGGGGCGGTGCGCTGGGGAATGAACACCGATCGCGCCGCCAAGCCAAGCAACAGCACCCCTGGCACAAGCACCCCGGCCAGCGGCCCACCAGCGGGAGCGGCCGCGGTCACCCCCCCGCCACGCGGGGGCGACCGGCCGTGACCGCCGACGCGGTGGAACCAGCGGGGGCCGTCGAACTGGAACTCACCGTCGGACGGGTGGGCCATGGCGGGTTCTGCGTGGCCCGCCATGAGGGTCGGGTGGTCTTCGTCAGGCATGCGTTGCCAGGGGAACGGGTCCGGGCGGTAGTGACTGAGGACCGCGGCGGATCTTACTGCCGGGCTGACGCGGTAGCGGTGCTCGAACCGGCCGCCGGACGGGTGGCGCCGCCGTGTCCGGCATCGGGCCCCGGCGGCTGTGGCGGCTGTGATTTCCAGCATGTCGACCCTCAGGTGCAGCGTGAGCTCAAGGCACAGGTCGTGGCCGAGCAGCTGCGCAGGATCGCCGGGCTGGACGTCGCGGTGACCGTGCAGGAGCTACCCGGCGGCTCGCTGGGTTGGCGGACCCGAACCCGGCTGGCGGTGGACGGGACGGGGCAGCCCGGTTTTCGAGTCCACCGCAGCCATACCGTGCTGCCGGTGCCGGCCTGCCCGCTGGCGGTGCCGGGCTCTCTAGACGGGGTGTTCTCCCGGCGTTGGCACCCGGGCGGGGACCTTGAGGTGGTCGCTGAGGATCCCAGTCAGGTGCATGTGGCGCAGCTGCCGGTCGACGGACCGCCGAAACAGCTTCACGGCAGCGGGCGTGTCATACGACACGCTGTCGGCCGAAGCTGGGAGCTGTCCGCGCGCGATTTCTGGCAGGTGCATCCCGCCGCGGCCGACGCGCTGGCCACGCTGGTAGGGGAGTGGGCAGCCGCCCCACTGGGCGCCACGGTGTGGGACCTCTATGGCGGAGTGGGCTTGTTCGCCTCGGTGCTGGCCGGTCAGGTCGGGCCGACGGGGTCGGTGACCGTCGTGGAGGCATCCCGGCGGTCGGTGGCCGACGGTGCGGCAGCGCTGGCTGACCTCGTGCAGGTGCGCTTCGTCCATGGCCGGGTGGAACACTCGCTCGCCCAGCTACCCGAAGCCCCCGAAGTGGTGGTGCTCGACCCTCCCCGGCGTGGGGCTGGCCAGCAAGTAGCCGCAGCGGTGGCTGACCGCGGGCCGGCACGGGTGATCCATGTGGCCTGTGACCCAGCGGCGCTAGCTCGAGACGTCGCGGCCTACCTCCAGCGCGGATACCGGCTGCTGGCGGTACGGGCACTGGACGCGTTCCCGATGACTCACCACATCGAATGCGTCGCGGTGCTGGTCCGCTGAGGCTGCAGCCGGCACCGCCGCATGCGTGCTGGCGCCGGTGCCTGAGGTCTCTCCTAGAGTGGGGAGGCCGGTCGCCGTCGCGACCGGCAGCGCGTCTTTCGGGATGACCGAGGTGGGGGATTCTGTGACCTTGTTGCAGTCGGTGCACAGTCCGCAAGACGTCAAGCGTCTTGATATGGCCGCTGCGACCCAGCTGGCCGGGGAGATCCGCAGGTTTCTCGTCGAGAAGGTGTCGCGCACCGGAGGGCACCTCGGTCCGAACCTTGGCGCGGTCGAGCTCACCCTTGCCATACATCGAGTGTTCGACTCCCCGCACGACCCAGTGATCTTCGATACTGGCCACCAGGCGTACGTACACAAGATCATCACGGGGCGGGCAGCGGGGTTCGACCGGTTGCGCAAACGAGGTGGATTGTCCGGTTATCCCTGCCGAGCGGAGAGCGAGCACGACTGGGTGGAGTCCAGCCACGCCTCGGCCGCGCTGTCCTACGCCGACGGGCTGGCCAAAGCTTTCGCCCACTCTCGCGCCCGGCCCGGCGCGCCGTCCGGGCCAGACCGGCACGTCGTCGTGGTGGTCGGAGACGGTGCGCTGACCGGCGGAATGTGCTGGGAGGCGCTGAACAACATCGCTGCCGGCCAGGACCGACCAGTGATCATCGTGGTCAACGACAACGGCCGCTCCTACTCACCCACCATCGGCGGCTTCGCCGATCATCTGTCCACGTTGCGGCTGCAGCCCAGCTACGAGCGGGTGCTGCGCACCGGCAAGGAGGCCCTGGTGCGCACTCCGGTGGTGGGTCGGGCGATCTATGCCGGTTTGCACGCCGCGAAACGAGGCCTGAAGGACGCGCTGACCCCACAGATCCTCTTCGAAGACCTCGGCTTGAAATACCTCGGCCCGGTTGACGGGCACGACCTGAGCACCATGGAATCAGCGCTGCGCCGAGCGAAGGACTTCGGTGGCCCGGTGATCGTGCACGCGGTGACCCGCAAGGGCAACGGTTACCTGCCGGCGGAGAACGACGCCGCCGAGCTGATGCACCAGGTCAAGGTGATGGATCCGGAAACCGGAGCACCGATCGCGCCTGCTGGCATCTCCTGGACCAGCGTCTTCACCGACGAACTGATCAAGCTCGCCGGCGCGCGCGCGGACCTGGTCGCGATCACCGCCGCGATGCCCGGTCCGACGGGTCTGGCGGTGTTCGCCAAGCGGTTCCCGGACCGCTGCTTCGACGTGGGCATCGCCGAGCAGCACGCGGTCACCTCCGCGGCGGGGCTGGCCCTGGGTGGGCTGCACCCGGTGGTGGCGCTGTACTCCACGTTTCTCAACCGGGCATTCGACCAGCTGCTGATGGACGTGGCGCTGTTGAATGCACCGGTCACCATCACCCTGGACCGGGCCGGCATCACCGGCGATGACGGCGCCAGCCACAACGGCATGTGGGACTTGTCGGTGCTGGGCATCGTGCCGGGGATCCGGGTTGCCGCCCCCCGTGATGCCGGCACCTTGCGCGAGGAGCTGGCTGAGGCCGTCGCGGTCGATGACGGACCTACGGTGGTGCGGTTTCCCAAGGGTCCGGTGATCGAGGTAGTGCCCGCCCTGCAGCGCGTCGGGGCGGTGGACGTGCTGGCCCGGCCCGCCGCGGCGGACGGCGACGACGTGCTGTTGGTGGGTGTCGGCGCGTTTGCCGTGCTCGCTGTGGCGGCCGCGAGGCGGCTTGCCGACCAGGGCATCGGGGTCACCGTCGTCGACCCTCGGTGGGTCCTTCCGGTGCCTGAGGTGCTGGTGCGGATGGCCGCGCGGCACCGGCTGGTCGTCAGTGTCGAAGACGGTGGCCGGCATGGCGGTTTCGGCTGGTCATTGGCCGCCGCACTGCGCGACGCTGAGGTTGACGTGCCGCTACGTGATCTCGGCATCCCACAACGCTTCCTCGCACACGCCTCTCGGGATGAGGTGCTGGCGGACCTTGGTCTGACCGCCCAGGATGTCGCGAGGGCGGTGACCGGCTGGGCGGCCGCGCTGATCCGACCGATCGGCGAACCTGCCGCAGTGGACGCTCCGGGCGCCCCATAGATACATCCGAGCCGGTGCAGGGCTGGCAACGGGATGTGGCACCGTTGGGGTGTGCGCATTCTGATCGTCGAGGACGAGCAGCCGCTGGCCGATGCCGTTGCTCGTGGTCTGCGCCGGGAGGGGATGGCGGTGGATGTCGCCTACGACGGCGACAGTGGCCATGAGAAGGCTGCCATAACGCGGTACGACGTAGTGGTGCTCGATCGGGACCTGCCTGGGATGTCCGGCGACCAGCTGTGCGCTGAGATCACCTCATCCGGGGCGGTGACTCGCGTGCTGATGCTCACGGCGAGCAGCGCCGTGTCCGACCGGGTGGCTGGGCTGTCACTGGGAGCTGACGACTACCTGTCCAAGCCGTTCGCGTTCCCCGAGCTGGTGGCCCGGCTGCGTGCCCTCGGTCGGCGCGCCACGCCCGCGGTACCTCCGGTGCTCAGCGCCGGCGACGTGCTACTCGATCCATCGCGGCGCACCGTCAGCCGCTCTGGTAGCCCCGTTGACCTCACCCGCAAGGAGTTCGGGGTTCTGGAAGTGCTGCTCGCCGCCGGTGGCGGCGTCGTCAGTAGTGAAGAGCTGCTGGAACGAGTGTGGGACGAGAACGCCGATCCGTTCACCACCACAGTGCGGGTCACCGTGATGACCTTGCGCAAAAAGCTTGGCGACCCGGGCATCATCGAGACTGTGGTGGGGTCCGGTTACCGAGTGCCCAGCGCTGATCTTGCGTCCGGCTGAGCGGTCGGTGCGACCGCGCAGGGGCCCGGGGCTGCGGGCCCGGCTCACGCTGCTCGCCACCGGGTTATCGGCGGCGGTGAGTGCGCTGCTGTTGTGGCTGGGCTGGTTGCTGGTCGGTGGGGTAGTGGCTGCGGTGCCCGACTTGCCGCCGGGCAGCACCGTCAAGGTCAACGGGGTGCCGGTGGCCGCCCGCCAGCTTGGCGAGGCGCTGGCGGAGGCGGCCAGACAGCGTGTGCTCCAGGCTGGTTCGGTGGCCTTCCTGCTTGCGGTCGCCGCCACCGTGCTGCTCGCGTGGGTGATCACCGGCCAGGTACTGCGGCCGCTGCATGACGTGACCGCTACCGCTCGTCGGTTGTCCGCCGAGTCACTGGATGAGCGGTTGCGGCTGCGGGGACCTCGCGACGAGGTCGCCGAGCTCGCCGACACCTTCGACGCGATGCTGGATCGGCTGCAAGCCGCCTTCCAGTCACAACGTCGATTCGTCGCGAATGCCAGTCACGAGCTGCGGACCCCGTTGGCCGTCGTGCGCGCCGAGGTGGATGTCACGCTGGCGGATCCCGCCGCGGATGTGGCGGAACTGCGCCGGATGGCTTCGGTGATCCGAGATGCGACGTTACGGGCACAGCAGCTGGTTGACGGCCTGCTGGTGCTGGCCCGGACCGAGGGCGGTGCGCTTCGGGCCCGTGAAGTGGCCGACCTCGCCGGTTTAGCCGAGGCCGCGTTGCGGATTGTCGGGTCTGAAGCCCATAGCCGAGCTTTGCAGGTGAGCAAGCGGATAGCGCCGGCGTTGACGGTGGGTGACCCCGCGCTGTTGGAACGGGTAGTGGGCAACCTGGTGGAAAACGCGGTGCGGCATAACGTCGGCGGTGGCTGGGTGGAGGTCTGCACGGATCTGGCGGGAGCACACGCGACCCTGCGGGTCGCCAGTTCGGGTGACGTGATCGAGCCCGAGGCGATCACCGCGCTGTTCGAGCCCTTCCACCGCGGCGGAGTCGCTCGAACGGCACACGATGGGGCAGGCCTGGGATTGTCAATCGTGCGCGCCGTGGTCGTCGCGCACGGTGGAACCGTGCATGCGCAACCGGTGCCCGGCGGCGGTCTCGAGGTGACGGTGCAGCTGCCGGCCGCATAGCCGGAAGGGCTACTCGGTGGGGGAGCTCAGCGCCGCAGCGAGAGGGCGCGCGGTTAGTTCGCACTGCCATCGCCGGGCGCCACCCGCGACCAGATGCCGTTCCACGCCAGCGGCATCGAGTGGTTCAGGGGGCTCCCAGCACAGTCTCCGGACCAAGTCGGGTGCCAGCAGGTTCTGCAACGGCAGCCGATGGTGCTCGGAGATCTCGATCAGCGCTGCACGCGCCGCGGTGAGCCGGACCGCGGCCGCCGGATCCCGGTCTGGCCAGCGGTTCACCGGAGGTGGGCTTTCGCCTGCGGCGCGCAACGATGGTAGTTCGCTGGCCGGCAATCCTCTGGCGGTCTCTAGCGCCGCCAGCCACGTCTTCACGTGCCGGCGCTGTGAACGGCCGCTGAACACTGGCCGCGACAGCAGCGTCGCCTCGTCCGGCGGCTCGGACAGCACCGCGTCGATGATCGCGGCATCCGGCAGTATCCGGCCTGGAGCGATGTCACGCTGCCGGGCCATGTGGTCGCGGGCTCGCCACAGCTCGCGAACCGCGGCCAATTGACGGGCTTGGTGGATTCGATGCATTCCGGAGGTCCGCCGCCATGCTTCAACCCGAGGGACGGCCGGCGCCGCGGTCCGCACCGCCTCGAACTCCTCGGCTGCCCAAGCCGACTTGCCCTGGGCCTCCAGTTCGGCGGCGATCGCCGCACGCAGTGGCAGCAGCAGCTCGACATCAAGCGCGGCGTAGGTCAGCCAGTCCGCGGGCAGCGGTCGGCGGGACCAGTCCGCGGCGCCGTGTCCCTTTTGCAAGTGATAGCCCAGCAACTCTTCGACGAGTGGCGCCAGACCCACCCGCTCGTACCCGGCCAATCGAGCGGCCAGCTCGGTATCGAATACCGCAGCAGGACGCAGCCCCAGTTCGCCGAGGCACGGCAAGTCCTGGGAAGCGGCGTGAAGCACCCATTCCAATGGGTTGAGCACGTCGGCCAATTCAGACAGGTCGTCAAGACCGATCGGATCGACAAGGACCGTGCCCGCGCCCTCTCGTCGAAGCTGCACGAGGTAGGCGCGCTGCCAGTAGCGGTAGCCAGAGGCCCGTTCGGTATCCACGGCTACTGGGCCGGTGCCTCCGTCGAGCAGCGCGACCGCGGTGGCCAGAGCTCCCGCGGAGGCCACCACTGGTGGCACCCCCGCGGCCGGCTCCAGCAGCGGAACCGGAGTCGTATCGGTCAGCGGATGACCCCCGCACGCATCGCGAGGGCCACCATCTGCGCCCGGTCACCGGTGCCCAGCTTGCGCCCGATACGAGACAGGTGGCTCTTGACGGTGAGCGCAGACAGGTTCAGCGCCTCACCGATCTCCTTGTTCGACTGGCCGTCGGCGACCAGTTGAAGCACCTCCACCTCCCTGGCTGATAGCTCTCGCGGGGTGTTGTCAGTACCCGCCACCCGAGTGCCCGACGCCAGGAGCGGCGCCACCGTCGGGTCTGCGTAGACCCCACCCTCGAGTACTCGACGCACGCCGTCGGTCACCACTGACGGGGACGCCGATTTGAGCAGGTAGGCCTGCGCCCCGGTCTGGAATGCGGTGCGTACGGCATGCGGGTCGTCGGATGAGGCCAGCACCACGATGCGGGTCCAGCCCCATCCACGCAGCTCGCCGATCAGGTCCAACCCGCTACCGTCAGGCAGCGTCAGATCGAGTATGGCGAGGTCACACGGTCCCGAGGCTTGGGCACGTGCCCGCGCCTCCGCTACCGATGCGGCCTCGTGCACAGTGACCGCCCCCATCGTTACCAATCGTGAGGCGATGGCCTCACGCAGTAACGGATGGTCGTCGACCACCAACACGGTGAACAGTTCTTCCCGCGGATGCGGGACTAATGACGCCGGCACGGCGCCGGACGGCGCCGACCTGATGGTCGAGCCGTATCCGACAGCAGCCACGTAGCTACCTCCTGGAGTCGGTCGTGCCCCCGACCGCACCGGGACCCCGTCCGAGTAACCGCGCCGCCACTCGAGCGAGGATTGGTGTCGTACGGGCGAGACTAGCCGCCCGAGCGGCCTAACGGGGCCCGCTGCGTCAACCTTCTTGCCGATCTGCCCGTAAAGCCGCCATCGGCGGTCGCCCAATCAGGCGAGAGTGGTCCAGGCCAGGTAACGGTCATGGCATACTGCACGATTCAGTCTATTCAGGCATTTGTGACACGCCGCCGTACGGGGGACGCCGTTACATACTCAGACCGAGCCGCTTACCCAGCGTTACCACCCCGACTGGGGGCAGTCCGGCGGCTGCGGCGATCAGTTCACAGAAGGCCACCGCGTGGGCCGTCAGACCGTCGCCGAGAGGTGTCCACGACGCCCGCAACTCGATGTCGTTGGACCGCTCGGGACCCGCGATAGCGCCGAACCGCGTTGACGAGGTCTGCGTGACGGTGCCCCCTAGGGCGGTGTACTCGGCACCGGCGCTATCGAGTGCGTCGGCGAGCCAGGACCAGCTCACGGCTGCAAGCAGCGGGTCCTCAGCCAACTCGGTGTCGAGCTCGGCGCGGACGAAGCCGACCAGCCGCAGAGTGCCGTCCCAACCGTCTTGGCCATCGGGATCGTGCAGCAGCACAAGTCGACCGGTCGCGGACGCGTAGCCGGCACCGGGAAGCTCAAGACCGCAGGCGTAGGCCCACGGCGCAAGGCGGCGCGGGGCCGGGATCGCTTCCAGTCGCATCTCCGAGCGCGGCCGCACAGCGCTGAGCGAGACCACTGCTTTGCGGAAGATCTCCGGGGCGTCGGCCAGATCGGGCACATCCAGAACTGTAGGAGCACCATCGCCGACAGTCTCGCCGAAACGCCGCTGCCCAGCGGTATTGGATACCCTGGGCGTTCGATACGGCAAAGCTAACGCGTGCGACGATGGTGGCCGAGATGACCAGGACTACTGAGCCGGCCACCGGTCGCCGGCTACTCCCCAACGCACCGCTGTTGCTCGCCGCCCGGGGGCAGCGCCCGAATCGCCTGCCGGTGTGGTTCATGAGGCAGGCCGGGCGGTCGCTGCCCGAGTACCGCAAGTTGCGAGCTGACCAGCCGATGCTGCAGGCCTGCATGACTCCGGAGCTGGCGTGCGAGATCACGCTGCAGCCCGTGCGCCGGCACGGCGTGGACGCCGCGATCCTGTTCAGCGACATCATGGTGCCGCTGTACGCCGCTGGCGTCGGGCTGGACATCGTGCCGGGCACTGGTCCGGTGGTGGACAGTCCGGTGCGCAGCATCGCTGATGTCATGGCGTTGCCGGTGCTCGAACCCGGCGCTGTGGAGCCGGTGGCCGCCGCGGTGCGGTTGTTGATCGCCGAGCTGGGGCAGACGCCATTGATCGGCTTCGCCGGGGCCCCGTTCACCCTTGCGTCCTACCTTGTCGAGGGGGGACCGAGCCGCCATCACGAGCGCACCAAGGCACTCATGCATTCCGAGCCCGACGTCTGGCACGCCCTGTTGGGCCGGCTCGCCGAGCTGACCCTGACCTTCCTTCGGGTGCAGGTCGTCGCCGGGGTGGATGCGGTTCAGCTGTTCGACTCGTGGGCGGGTGCGCTGTCCGAACGGGACTACCGGCAGTTCGTGTTTCCACATTCGGCGCGGGTACTGGCTGGCCTGGCCGACACTGACCTGCCGCGGATCCACTTCGGGGTGGGAACCGGAGAGCTGCTCGGCGCTATGACGCAGGCCGGCGCGGACGTCGTCGGGGTTGACTGGCGGATTCCCCTGGACGTGGCTGCCCAGCGAGTGCGCGCCGCCCGCCCACACGGCCCGCTCGTGCTGCAGGGAAACCTCGATCCGGCCGTGTTGCTAGCCGGCTGGCCAGCTGTTGAGCAAGAGGTGCGCCGGGTGATCGCTGAGGGCCGCGCCGCCGACGCCCACGTGCTGAACCTCGGTCACGGCGTCCTGCCAGGAACTGATCCCGACATGCTGACCCGCATCGTGGAGCTGGCGCACTCGTAGTGGGCAACATCCGGGTTGCTGTAGTCGGTGCCGGAATCTCCGGGTTGACCACGGCGTACCGGTTGCGGACCCTGCTCGGGCCGGCTGCCGAGATCTTGCTCATCGAGGGTTCGCGGCGGCTGGGCGGTGCGTTGCGCACCGTGGAGCTCGGCGGCGTGTCTCTCGACGTGGGTGCCGAGGCCTTCCTGGTGCGACGGCCCGAGGCGCTAAGTCTGATCGAGGAGCTGCGGCTCGGCGAACAGCTGAGGTATCCAACTTCGGCGGCTCCTACGGTTCGGGCTGAAGGCCGCACCATGCCGCTGCCCACCCGCACGATGCTCGGCCTGCCCGGCGCGGCTGCCGACGTCGCTGATCTGCTGTCCGCGCAGGGGGCGGCGCGGGTGGCCGCGGAACCCACGATGCCGCTGAGCTGGGAGCCCGGGCGCGACGCCGCGGTCGGGCTGCTGTTGCGCAAACGAGCTGGTGACGAGCTGGTCGACCGGCTGGTTGACCCGCTGTTGGGCGGGGTGTACGCCGGGCGCGCCGACGCGCTCGGACTGCGAGCCACGCTGCCGGCTGTGGCCACCGCGCTGGACCGCGGAGCCGGATCGCTGCTCGCCGCGGCCAGTATGGCCTTGGCTGCTGGCCGGCGGCCGACCGGCGGTGGCCCGGTGTTCGGCACGCTGAGCGGCGGATTGCAGGGTCTGGTGGACGCTCTGGTGGCGGGTGCGGCGGTGCGCCCGAGGCTCGGGCGGCCAGTGCGTGGGCTCGCTCGCACACCGCAGGGCTGGCGGCTGCAGCTCGGCTCGACGAGCGAGAGCGAACACCTCGACGCCGACGCGGTGGTGCTCGCGGTCCCCGCCCCGGCCTTGCGGCGGCTGCTGGCCGATCCGTTGCCGGCGGCCTCGGCTGCTGCCGGCCGGGTCGAAGTCGCTTCCTCCGCGGTAGTCGGTCTCGCCCTGTCCCGGACCGCCGCGCAGGCTCTGCCAGATAGTTCCGGCGTGCTGGTGGCCGCTAGCGAGCCGCTGTCGGTGAAAGCATTCACCTTCTCCGGGCGCAAGTGGACGCATGCCAGCTCGGCGGAGGTGCTGCTGGTCCGCGCCTCGGTGGGCCGCCACGGTGAGGTCCGCGTCTTACAACGTGACGATTCAGAACTGGTCGACGCGGTACGCGCTGATCTCGCCGCGCTCACCGGAATCACCGCGACGCCGGTCGCCACCGATTGGACAAGGCCGAACAGAACGGTCCAGAGGAGCAGTCGGATTTCGATCGTCACGCGGCGGCCTCCTGAGCTTCAGGGGAGCGGGACATCCTCGTGGCACTCCGCTAAAATGCAACCTATCGGCGGCGGGGAAGGGCTGTGATGACAATCCTAGGGGTCCCGCTCGGCTGGCGGCGCGTTGTAACGGGCGCTCTCGCGCTGGTGGCGGTCTTCGCGCCTATCATTTTCCTGGGGGCGGCGACCGATCCGAATATCCTGTGGAAGATCGTTCATAACCGCTGCGTGCCCGACCAGCTGCATGTCGGCAGCCCGCTGCCCTGCACCCGCGTCGACCTCAAGGGCGGCTATGCGATCCTCAAGGACATCGTCGGCCATACGCAGTACCTGCTGATCCCGACGGCACGGCTGACCGGGATCGAGAGTCCCGCGTTGCTCACGCCGGGGGCACGGAACTATTTCGGCGACGCCTGGACTCAGATTGGCTTCGTCCGCGCTCAAGCCGAGGAGGATCTGCCGCGCCAGGATCTCAGCCTCGCGATCAACTCGATCTATGGCCGCAGCCAGCAGCAGCTTCATATTCACATGGACTGCATCCGCATCGATGTCCGGAATGCCCTGGCCCGCCATGCGGCGACGATCGGCACTACCTGGGCGCCCTTTCCAGAGCCGCTCGTCGGGCAGCCCTACCGCGCGATGCGGATCATGGGGATGAGCCTCGAGCGGCAGAACCCGTTCAAGCTGCTGGCGACCGGCGAACCAGGCGCCTCGGCCGATATGGGCCGGCATACGCTGGTCGTCGCGGGCGAGAATTTCGCTGGGGGCGCGCCAGGTTTCATTTTGCTCGACGGCCTGGCCGAACCGGCGAAGGGAAACATGGGCAGC
>Ga0208982_1000046_pt1 | contig 14088 bp, 7 predicted proteins | sample MedBloCAOM1_O3_FD_187840 | JGI IMG/M metagenome (GOLD analysis project Ga0208982, IMG submission 187840) | Forest soil microbial communities from El Dorado National Forest, California, USA - Mediterranean Blodgett CA OM1_O3 (SPAdes) (version 2) | ecosystem: Environmental > Terrestrial > Soil >... | reverse complement strand
GGCCGCGCTCACTGCCTCCCCAGCAGCCATTGCAATCCTCTCATCTGGCCCGGCCGCACCGCTGCATCCGTTCCCACCACGACGTTGACGTTGCCTAGAGACTAATGGGTTTTAGAAGATCCTAGGTGTCACCGGTGTGGACATGATCAACGGACCGGGGCGACGGCCTCGATGTTGGCGATGGTGAAATCGCGTTGGGCATTGCGGAGGTGGCACCAGGAGTCGAGCCACCTGCCGTAGACCTGTTGTGGCCGGATTGCCCGGCTGCTGCGGCTGCCGTTCTTGTCCCGGTAGACGATGAGCACGTCATTGTGGTGGTCCACGGCATCGGACAGCAGCTCGAGCTCGGCGTCGTCGAGGTGACTGTTGAGCTCCGCAAGAAGATCGAAGGTGTCCGAGTCCGGGCAGGCCACTTCGGTCTCGCCCGGTGGATTGGCCGCCAGCAGCCGAGCCATCTCGGCGGCGGACAACGCAGATCGCACTTTCGTGCTGATCGGGCGATCGGGCGCCGACGCCTCATGATCCTGACGTGTTTCGACGATCACCGTGCCGTGAGCGTCTTCAGCGACCGGGGAAAAGCCAACTTCGCGTAGCCGGGTCAACACCTCGTCGAGGCCCGATGGGCTGGCTAGGACAGTTGGGGCGAACCGGCTTAGGTGCAGCTTGCCCAGGGACCGAGTGTGCAGTATCTCGGTGATCAGTGCCTCCTCAGCACTGACGCAGCAACGCATACCCCGCACCCGAATCTGTCCGTGCCGGCGGGACGCGTCGGTGATCAGATACTCCAGTGGCTGGGGAACCGGACGGGCCGAGATGGCCGCCAGCTCGGTGAGCAGGTCATGAGCAGTCCACCCACTGTCGAGGGCCGCCCGGACAGTGGCCGGGGTGAAGCGCCAGGTTCCGGCGGCCCCACGGTTCTCGGCGACAGCGGAGCCGGTCAGCAGCCGCGACACGGCCGCGCTCGGCTGACCGGAAACGACAGCGGTGAGATCCGACTGCAGGATCACGCTGCACGGGGTCTCGGGGATCAGCGCGACGCATCGCCGGGCCAACTGGTCCACCGCGTCCACCGGCGCAGACCCGACCACCGCCAGCAGCTGCTCTCCGAGTTCCGACACCACGTCACTGGCGATCACCCCGAGCAGCTCAGCTTCCCGTACGGCAGCAGCCACCTTGGCCGCCCGCTGCCCAGCGTCGTAACCGTGCAAGGGGAACAACCAGTCGACCTGCTCCCCCACCGCGCGCACCGACACACCCGAACGGGCGGCCGGCAGCATCGCACGCCGCAGCAGCCCAGCGGCTGACCCGAATGGCAACGGGGGCGGGACTTCGCGGTCTCCCGGGACTTCCCGGCCGGTCGGCGCGTGTTCCAGTGAGAACCACGCGTCGACCAGCACGGCCCACCGCCTGCCTGATTCCGCTGCGCGCCATCCCTCATAAAGGTGCGTCGGTGCATACCCGGTGTCCGCTCGACCCAGTAGGCCGGCCGCGTAGGTTAGATCGATCCACAACACGAGGACGTCCTCGGGGATCGACAGCCGCTTGGCCAGCCTCGCCCGTTCCCGAGGCCCGACCCCGCCCTTCTTCAGCGCCGCGATCGGCGCCGTGCGGGCCGCGTCGAGCAGGGTCGTCACGCCTCGAAGTGCCTCCTGTGCCGCGGCCTGCGCAGCCCGGCGCACCGCTGCATCGTCGGCACCGACCAAGGGGAAATATGGGCGTCCGGTCAGGGTGAGCTCGCGTTCGGCTAGCCACGCGGCGACCGCTACCTCCCTGGGCAGTTCAAGCCCATAGTTGACCGGCAGCAGCAGGCCGGCCGCGAGGAGCAGCTTGGTCGGATCACCCGGCTGGGAACGGCCGAATCCGGAGTGGTACTCGTGACAGCCGCGCCGAAACTCGCTGAGCCGGTCCCTGGCCGGTTTCGGCAGTCCAGCGATCACCTTGATGATCAAGGGTGGATCCCTCATGAACTCGGACAGCTGCGCCGTCAGCTCGGGCTTGCGTAGCCCATCGGTCGCCGCGCCGAACGCGCCAAGGGCCGCGCGCAGGTTCTCCACCAGGACTGATCCCGCGATCGTCACCACCGGCCGGCCGCCGCCGATCTCGGCTAACCAGTGCGCCTCCAGTCGCTCCGGCAAGCACAGCATCCCGGAGCTGTCCCAGGCCAGCCCTAGCCCGCACAGTTGGGCCACGACAGCCCGCACTGCCTGCTCCGAGGCATTCAGCAGCCGGGCGAGAGCCGGAACAGTCGCGGAGGCGCCAAGGGCGACGGTGGCCTGCCCCACCATCACCATGTCCCGGTTCGCCGTGCGCAACGCGGCGGCGAGCGACTCGGCACCACCCAGCCGCTGCGCGAGCTGAGTGAAACCACGCGGAACCGGCTGCACCAGGACGTCCGGTCGTGCTTGCAGTAACGCGATCAACGACACTTCGTTCAGACCGGACAGATGCTCAGCAAATGATCTTGCGCACACGTCCGCCATTCTGCCGTCAAGCCACTCTCCGCGTGCGCGGGGTACGCCTAGAACGTGGCGAGCTTGGAGCCGCGTCGACGAGGCCTCCGACTATCGGACTGAAAATCGGTCGACACCGATGCGTTTGAAACGGTTTCCGTGCAGCCTGGCGCACCGTTCTATCGCAGGTGTGGCGCTCATTGTTACATCTGTAACGCCGGAACTTAGTTCGGCGAACAATGAGCAGACCGCGTACACGGAGTCGCGGGACCTACGAAAGAGATCACATGTCGCCGACCGGCTCGCGCTTAAACTCCCGGAGAGTACTCGCCTCCCTGGTAACAATCAGCGTACTTTTCATCGGTAGCGCCTCGATTGCAGGATGCCAGAACGGGACGGCGACCCAATCTTCCAATCCGCAGTCTCAGGTAACCACCAGTTCTGCATCACCGTTGCCTGCTCCAACTCCGCTAGCGACCACACCGCCCGTGGTCGCCGCCCCGACACCGGCAGTCCCGGTGGCATCTCCGGCAGCGCTGCCGGCACCGGCGCCGCGGCTATCTGCGCCCCGTATCGCGGCGGTCGCTCCCCCAGCTGCCGGATCAGCGCAACAAAGCGGTTCGTGCGACGCGGACTATTACCGCAACAGCGACGGCAACTGCGTCCGCCGACCCGAGCAGGCTGCCGCAGCACCGGCCGGTGCCACCGCCCGATGCTCCGACGGCAAATACAGCTTCAGCCAACATCGGCAGGGTACCTGTTCGGGCCATGGTGGCGTCGCCCAATGGCTATAACCGCCGATGGTTATAACCATCGTCATTGGCAGATCAGCAGCACTCAGTATCGGCAGCGGAGTACGAGCATCGCCCGCGCCTGCACACGCAACTTGCCGCCAGGCACGGCGTCACGCTGCTTGCGCCGGGCGTTCGCCAGCAGCGGGTCGGTGGTATCCACCATGATTTCCCAGCTGCGGCCATAGGCCGAATCCGGAAGGGTGAACGTGGCTTGCCGGTGGTAGGCATTGATGAGCAGGAGGAAGGAGTCGTCGACGATCCGTTCGCCGAGGTCATCAACTTCGGGGATACCCCGGCCGTTGAGGAAGATCCCGACGCTCTTGGTGGACGGGACATTCCAGTCCTCCTCGCTCATCTGCTGGCCGTCGGGGCGCAGCCAGGCGATGTCCTCGATGTTGGAGCCGCGGATCGAGCGGCCCTGAAAAAACCGGCGACGACGGAACACCGGGTGATCAGCGCGCAGTCGGGCGAGTTGGGCGGTGAACTCGGTGAGGACGGAGTTCAGCCGCGCCTCGTCCCAGTCCACCCAGCTGATCTTGCCGTCCTGGCAGTAGACGTTGTTGTTGCCCTCTTGAGTCCGGCCCAGCTCGTCGCCGTGCGCGAGCATCGGAACTCCTTGGGACAGCAACAGGGTGGTCAGAAAATTGCGTTTCTGACGTTCCCGCAACGCGATAATCCTGCCGACGTCAGTGGGACCCTCGACGCCGCAATTCCACGAACGATTGTGGCTCTCACCGTCGCGATTACCTTCGCCATTCTCCTCATTATGTTTCTCGTTGTAGGACACCAGATCGTTCAACGTGAACCCGTCGTGCGCCGTCACAAAATTAATCGAGGCGATGGGGCGGCGACCGTCTGCTTCATAGAGATCCGATGAGCCGCTAAATCGAGAAGCGAACTCAGCCAGCGTACCCGGTTCGCCGCGCCAAAAATCGCGTACAGTATCCCGGTACTTACCATTCCATTCCGTCCACAACGGCGGGAAGCCACCGACCTGATAACCGCCCTCCCCGACGTCCCAGGGTTCAGCGATCAGCTTGACCTGGCTGACCACCGGATCCTGATTCACCAGATCGAAGAACGCCGACAGCCGGTCCACCTCATGGAACTCCCGAGCCAGAGTGGCCGCAAGGTCGAAACGGAACCCATCGACGTGCATGTCGAGCACCCAGTACCGCAACGAATCCATGATCAGCCGCAGCGACTCGTGATGCCGAACATTGAGACTGTTTCCGGTACCCGTGGTGTCGTAATAGTGTTTCAGGTCACCGTCGACCAGCCGATAGTAGGCCGGGTTGTCGATACCTCGAAAAGAAAGCGTCGGTCCGAGATGGTTGCCCTCTGCAGTGTGGTTGTAGACCACATCGAGAATGACCTCGATGCCGGCCCGGTGCAGCGCACGGACCATGGCCTTGAATTCTTGAACCTGCTGCCCCCGCGTGCCGAAGCAAGCATAGTCGTTGTGCGGAGCGAAGAAGCCGATGGTGTTGTAACCCCAGTAGTTGGACAGTCCACGCTCGACCAGCGTGGAGTCGTGTACGAACTGGTGCACCGGCATCAGCTCCACCGCGGTCACCCCGAGGTCACGGAAATGCTTGATCATAACCGGATGCGCCAGACCGGAGTAACTGCCGCGGACGTCATCGGGAATCCGCGGATGGCGCATCGTCATGCCCTTGACGTGCGCCTCGTAGATCACTGTTTCCTGATACGGAATCCGCAGCGGTCGGTCATCGGACCAGTCGAAATACGGGTTGACCACGACCGAGGTCATCGCATAGGGCGCGGAGTCGGCGTCGTTGTAGGAGTCCGGGTCACCGAACCGGTAGGCGAACAGCGCCTCGTTCCACTCGATGCGGCCGTCGATCGCCTTGGCATATGGGTCGAGCAGAAGCTTGCTCGGGTTGCACCGCAAACCTGCCGCGGGATCGTAGGGACCGTGCACGCGGTAGCCGTAGCGCTGGCCGGGACCGATCCGCGGCATGTAGCCGTGCCACACCAGGGCGTCGCGTTCGGGCAGTGCGATCCGCGTCTCTTCGCCCGCATCGTTGAACAAGCACAGCTCGATGTGGTGCGCGGCCTCGGAAAAGATCGAGAAATTGGTGCCCCCGCCGTCATAGGTCGCGCCCAACGGGTAGGGCGAGCCAGGCCAGATGTCCACACAACCTCCGTAGGTCCGCGTTGTTCGCCCGGCGTACCGCAGCCGCCGGGCGGTGTCTTTGTATCGTCTGCGCACGGCCATCGCCACTGCAAAGCAGCACCGGGCGACGTTGACCCGCGGCACGGCCTGGGACAATGGGCCGTGACGGGGTTTCATCACAGGGGTCATCACAGGAACGGAGGATGCCCGGTTGACTGAGCACGAGGTGCGCTCACTGATCGGTCAGGTCGAGGTCGCCGTCCGCGATGCGATCGATCGGGCTCTACCGGAGCTGGCCGGCGCCGACCCGGTCGTCCGGCGCTCCGAGCACGCCGATTTCCAGTCCAACGCCGCGCTCGCGCTCGCCAAACGCGCCCGTACCAGGCCTGCGGAGGTGGCCGGCGCTGTGTCGGAGGCGTTGCGGGCATCTACCGTCACACCCGTCGCTGAGGTCACCGTGTCCGGACCGGGTTTCCTCAATCTGACCCTGACGGATGTCTCGCTCTGGCAACAGGTCGCCGCCCGGCTGGCCAGCCCGCGCCTGGGGGTCGGCAGTCCGGAACAGGGCCGGCACACCGTCGTCGATTACTCCGGGCCGAACGTCGCCAAGGAGATGCACGTCGGTCATCTGCGCACCACCATCATCGGTGACAGCCTGGTCCGGGTACTCGGTTTCCTCGGAGCCGAGGTGATCCGGCAAAACCACCTCGGGGACTGGGGTACCCAATTCGGAATGCTCATCCAATATCTCGATGACCACCCCGACGCAACCTGGCACCACGACGAGCTCACCGAAGGCACCTCCACCGTCTCCGCGCTCGATAACCTCTACCGGTCCGCCCGCGCCGCCTTCGACGCCGACCCCGCCTTCGCCGAACGGGCCAGAACGCGCGTGGTGGCGTTGCAGGCCGGCGACGAGGACACCGTCGCGCGCTGGAAGGAGATCGTCGCCGAATCGGAATTCGCGTTCCGCGAGATCTATCACCGGCTCGGCGTCCTTCTGGAACCCGAGGACTCCGACGGCGAGTCGTTCTACAACTTCCTGCTGCCCGATGTCGTCGACGAGCTGACCAGCGCTGGTATCGCGGTGGAAAGCGACGGCGCGCTCGTGGTGTTCTCCGAGGAGGTCACCGGCCCCGACGGCAACCCGGTCACGCTGATGGTGCGCAAGAAAGACGGCGGCTACGGCTACGACACCACCGATCTGGCCACGATCCGATACCGGGTCCGCGATCTGAAGGCCGACCGCATCCTCTACGTGGTCGACTCCCGGCAGGCCCTGCACTTCCGACTCATCTTCGAGGCAGCACGCCGCGCCGGCTGGCTCACCGACGGCATCGACGCCGCCCACGTCGCGCACGGCGCTGTGCTCGGCCCCGACGGGCGCCCGTTCAAGACCCGCTCCGGGGACACCGTCAAGCTCATGGAACTATTGGACCACGCCGTCGACCGGGCACGCGCCGCCATCGCCGACAAGGCGCACGAGCTCACCGATGAGGATTTGGCCCGGATCGCGGAGCAGGCGGGTATCGGCGCGGTCAAATACGCTGATCTGTCAACGTCGCGTATCAAGGACTACGTTTTCGACGTCGAGCGGATGGTGTCGTTCAACGGCAATACCGGGGTGTATCTGCAATACGCGCACACCCGTATCTGCTCCATCCTCCGCAAGGCGGCGGCCGACGGGGCCACCGAGGTGGATCCGACGCTGCCACTGCATCCCGCGGAACGGGCTCTTATACTCGAGCTCGACGCATTCGGCGACACCCTCGCCGAAGTCGGCCGGACCCTCGAGCCGCACCGGCTGTGCGGTCACCTCTATGACCTGGCGAAGGCATTCACCGACTTCTACGAAGCGTGCCCGGTACTCTCAGCAGCAGAACCGGTCCGTACCAACCGCATTGCGCTATGCCAGCTCTCCGCCCGCACCCTGCGCCAGGGCTTGAATCTGCTAGGTATCGCGGCACCAGAACGGATGTAAATCGCTGCACCCGAACAGCGATCTTGCTGTCTGGCTACGGCATGTCCAGCGGCTGCGCCGCCACGAATTGCAACCAATCCATCAGCAGCCGGACTGTTGGAGGAGTCCCGTGACCGCACCCAGACCCGAGCCGCCAGCCGAGGATGGTGGTGACCACGCCTGCTGGCTACCTCGAGTCTGCCCGGAATGCGGCCTGCTTGCCGACCAGGACCCACCCGTCATGTGCACCGGCTGCGGCGCGCAGATCCAAGACGACGACTCCCGGCCCGGCCGGGCGGTCACACCCTGACCGATCGGTCGAGCAGGCGCTCTACCGCGGCCAGCTTGATGCACAGGACCAGCCCGTCCAAGGCGTCAGCCAGCTCGGACAGCGGCGGGTAGGTCGGTGCCAGCCGGATCACCCGATCGTCGGGGTCCTGCCCGTACGGGAACGGCGCCCCCGCGGCGGTCAGCGCGATGCCGGCGTCAGCAGCGAGCTCCACGACTCGGCTGGCACAACCTTCCAGCACCTCCAGGGTGACGAAATAACCTCCCTCGGGTTCCGTCCAGGTCGCCACCCCGCTGTCGCCCAGTTGGCTCGCCAATGTGCGCTGGACAAGATTGAACTTCGGTTTGAGCAGCGCCCGATGGCGGTCCATATGAGCATGCACGCCGGCTGCGGTTCCAAGAAAGAGTGCGTGCCGTAGCTGGTTGACCTTATCGGGGCCGATGGTGCGCTTGGCGAGGTGCCCGGTCAACCAGTCCACGTTGGCCACGGAAGCGCCGTAGAAGGCCACTCCGCTGCCCGCCAGCGTGATCTTCGAGGTGGAGCCGAACACGAAGGGCCGATCAGCGTGGCCAGCCGCGGCGGCCAACTGCAGGATGTCGGCGGTCTCGTGCCGGACCTCGGTCAGATGGTGCACCGAGTAGGCGTCATCCCAGAAAATCCGGAAGTCGGGAGCGGCGGTGCGCATCTGAGCCAGCCGACCGGCGGTCTGCTCGGAGTACCGGATGCCTGACGGGTTGCTGTACTTGGGCACGCACCAGATTCCCTTGATCCTGGCGTCCGCTGCGACCAGCCGCTCGACCTCGTCCATGTTCGGTCCCGTCGCGTTCATCGGGACGGTGATCATCTGGATGCGCATCTTCTCGCACACCGAGAAGTGCCGGTCGTACCCGGGCACCGGGCACAGCAACGCCGTCCCGGTACCCATCCCCCACGGCTGCACCGATCCGGGCACGCCGAACAGCACGGCGTGCACCAGACACTCGTGCATCAGCTCCAGACTGGAGTTACCGAACGCGATCAGCTGCTCGACCGGAACTCCAAGCAGTCCGCTGAAGATTTCCCGCAGCTCCACCAGCCCACGCAGGCCTCCGTAGTTGCGGGTGTCAGCGCCATCGCTGGCCACGTGCTTGCCGGCCCCCGGCAGCTCCAGCAGTGGCTCGGACAGGTCCAGCTGCTCGGCCGACGGCTTGCCCCTGGTCAGGTCCAGGGTCAGCCCCTGCGCCTGCAGTGCCTCATACTCCCCACGCAAGTCGTGGCGGTACCGGGCCAATTCGCTGGTGGACAGCTGGGTCAGGTTCACGCAGGCATCATCCCCGGTCGGCTCGATTGCACGCAGGCTGACCGACGCCCCGCGAGCCGGACCACACCGACAGATGACCTGTAACCGGCAGACAACGGCGCTGAAACGCGGTAGGCGGACGGTAATGGTGTGGATGGCCACCAGACGCTGACGCACTGCCCGTACTGCTCGCTGCAGTGCGGCATCACATTGCGTGTCGCTCCCAACCGGGTCCACCTGGCACCCCAGGACGATTTCCCTACCAACCGGGGCGGGCTGTGCAGCAAGGGTTGGAACGCAGCCGAGCTGCTCGACTACCCGCAGCGGCTGACGGCGCCCTTGGTCCGCGACCGGCGCGACGCGCCGCTCAAACCCACCACCTGGGACGACGCGCTCGATCGGGTCGTCCATGCCGTGCGGCGCTCCCAGCAGAACCACGGTCCGGACGCGGTGGGCTGCTTCGGCGGCGGTGGTCTGACCAACGAGAAGGCCTACCAACTCGGCAAGTTCGCCCGGGTCGCTTTGAGCACCTCCCAGATCGACTACAACGGCCGGTTCTGCATGTCTTCGGCCGCCGCGGCGACTACCCGCGCGTTCGGCATCGACCGGGGCCTGCCGTTCCCGCTGGCTGACATCGCGGCGGCCGACGTCGTCCTGCTGGTCGGGTCCAATCCGGCGGACACCATGCCGCCGGCGATGCAGTGGTTCGACGAGGGTCGTAGCCGCGGCGCGACGCATATCACCATCGACCCTCGACGTACCAGCACTGCCCTTGGCTCCAAAGTCCACCTGCAACCGGTGCCCGGCACGGATCTTGCACTGGCCAATGGGCTGCTACATCTGGCAATCCGGCACGGTCACATCGACGCTGCATACATAGCCGAGCGGACCTCCGGCTTCGAGCAGGTGCGCCGGGTGGTGCGCTCGTATTGGCCGGACCGGGTGGAACGAATCACCGGCGTTGCAGCCACCCAATTGGACGAGGCGGCGCGGCTGCTCGGCGAGGCATCGACGGCCATGGTGCTCACCGCCAGGGGGGCCGAGCAGCACAGCAACGGCACCGACACCACGCTGGCGTTCATCAACCTGGCGTTGGCTCTGGGCCTGCCCGGGCGTCCCGGCTCCGGGTTCGCAACCCTGACCGGGCAGGGCAATGGGCAGGGCGGCCGGGAGCACGGTCAGAAGGCCGATCAGCTGCCCGGCTACCGGCGCCTCGACGATCCCCAAGACCGTCAGCACGTCGCCGCGGTCTGGGGAGTCGACCCCGACAGCTTGCCCGGCCCGGGCACGTCGGCCTACGAAATGCTTGACCGGCTGGGCACCGACGGTGGGGTACACACGCTGTTGGTCTTCGCCTCCAACATCGCCGTCTCCGCGCCACACGCGACCCATGTCGCGCAGCGGCTGGCCGGGCTGGACTGCCTGGTGGTCAGCGACTTCGTGCTCTCCGAGACCGCGGCAATGGCCGATGTCGTACTCCCCTGTACGCAATGGGCGGAGGAGGAGGGCACGCTGACCAATCTGGAGGGCCGGGTACTGCTGCGCCGCAAGGCGCTGGATCCACCACCCGGAGTGCCCTCGGACCTGCAGATCCTGCGCGCTCTGGCCGAGCGGCTCGGCTGTCGGGCCAGCTTCAAAGACCGGCCACGGGAGGTGTTCGACGAGCTGCGAGCGGCCAGCGCGGGCGGCTTGGCGGACTACGCGGGCATCACCTACGAGCGCATTGCCGACGAGCAGGGCGTGTTCTGGCCGTGCCCGGACGAGCAGCATCCCGGCACGCCGCGGCTGTTCGCCGACCGCTTCCCCACCCCCGACGGCCGGGCCCGCTTCCACCCGGTTCAGCACCGCGACCCCGCGGAACTGCCGGACTCGCAGTACCCCTACTACCTCAGCACCGGGCGAAACCGGTCGCATTACCAGTCCGGGGCGCAGACCCGGCGGGTGCGCGCGCTGGTCACCGCCGAGCCCGACGCCTTCGTCGAACTGCATCCGGAACTCGCCCGCCGGGTCGGCGTCGGTCCAGGCGACTTCGTGCGGCTGGACACCCGCCGTGGCAGCGCCGTGCTGCGCGCCAGGCTCACCGAGGACATCCGCTCCGACACGGTCTTCGTGCCCTTTCACTGGAGTGGGCAGGCCACCGCCAATGCGCTGACCAACCCCGTATTGGACCCCGTCTCGCGGATGCCGGAGTTCAAGGCCTGCGCCGTGGCGGTCAGCTCTGTCGACAGGCTCTAAACGCCACCGAACGCTCCAGTGATCAAGGCCCGCGAAAAGCGTTCATGGTGGCTGCGTTACAACGCTGTTACCGGTGGGAAAACTTGCGGAGCGGTCGTTTGAGTTGGCGGACCACCATGTGACTATCGAGAGCGTGGAAGTGTCAGCTGCGGATATCGCCAGGATTCCGGCGGGCAACGTGCGAGTGCCGCAGGCTGAGTTTGTCGCGCTTTGGCAGGCGGCGGAGCGGTTTCACGACGAGCAGGTTCGACGCGGGGTGCAAGACTGGTATGGCACCGGTGTCGTGGAGACCTGCCGTTGGCTGGCGAACGGGGTCGTTCTGCTGAAGGCTGGTTCGTGGAGCCTCGCATCGTCGCCGGTAACGAGACAATCCAGTGTCGCTTACGACGGGTTGATCGAGGCCGAATGTCAGGCCGCGGAGAAGCTGGCTGTGAGCCGGCCGGTGCCGGCCCGGTTGGCGCGGCGCCCAGGATGGATCGAGGCTGTTGTAGCGACGTTGAACTGGGCGTGGCGGCGCTACGGTAGGCCGCCGCTGGAATACCGCTAGCCGATGCAACCCGTGACACCCGTGACGTGCGACGAACCGCTCGGTCCGCGGGCGCAGGGTCAGCGCCTGGACTCGGTCGCCGACCGCGCCGGGGTCGTTTCGGAGGCGCAGCACCTCGCCATGCGAGCCGATATTCGCCTGCTGTCCACGCTGCTCGGCGAGACCTTGGTCCGGCAAGGCGGCGAAGAACTGCTGAAGCTGGTGGAACAGGTACGTCGGCTGGCCCGGACGCCCCTGCTGGAGAGCAGCGCAGAGATCAGATCCCTACTGTCCACTCTGGACGTTGGCACGTCCGTCCAGCTTGCCAGGGCCTTCTCGATCTACTTCCAGCTCACCAATGTGGCCGAGCAGCTGCACCGCGCGCGGGAGCAGCGTGCCCAGTTCGGCGGGCAGGATGGCCCGCTGCACGCGGTTGTGGACCGGCTGGCCGGAGAGGTCGACCGGACCGAGGTGGAGGCGGTGCTGGCCCGGATGGAGCTGCGGCCGGTTTTCACAGCCCACCCGACCGAGGTGTCCCGCCGGTCAGTGCAAGGCATCCTGCGCCGGGTGGCCGACGTCCTCGACCAAGACCTGCCCGAAGAGCCATTGCGACAGCGGCTCGCGCAGCTGGTGGACCTGCTGTGGCAGACAGACGAGATCCGACCCGGTAAGCCAACGGTTCTCGATGAGGCGAGCGCGGTCGCTTACTACCTTGAGCAGCTCGGTACCCACGCGGTGCCAGACTTGCTGGAGGACCTCGAGACCGAGCTCGCCCGGGCCTCGTTCACGCTGCCGCCACGGTCGCGCCCGGTGGTGCTCGGCTGCTGGGTCGGCGGGGACCGCGACGGCAACCCGAACGTCTCGCCGCAGGTCACTCTCGACGTCCTGCGGCTCTATGCAGACCGCGCGCTGAAGATCCAGCTGGCGCTGATCGCACAGCTCATCGAGGAGCTGAGCGTGTCCACCCGCGTGGTCGGCGTCTCGGAGGACTTGCGGCGTAGCCTCGCCCATGACCGGCGCAGGCTGCCCGAGGTCTATGACCGCTACCTCCGGCTCAACGCCGACGAGCCCTACCGATTGAAGTGCTCGTTCATCTATGCCCGCCTGACCCGAACCCAGCAGCGGATTCGCGACTGCGTCGACCATCAGGAGGGACGGGACTACCTGGGGGCGGAGTCCTATATCGCCGACCTGGAGGTAATGGACGCCTCGCTGCGCGCGCATCTCGGGGAACGCATTGCCGAGGGCACCCTGGCCAGAACTCTGCGCAGCGCCGGAGCGTTAGGCCTGCACCTCGCGTCCCTCGACGTGCGCGAGCACGCCGACAAGCACCACGCCGCGCTCGCCGCGCTCTATGACGCGCTTGGTGAGCTCCCGGCGCCCTACGCCGAACTCGACCGCGGTGAGCGGGCCGCGCTGCTGTCCCGCGAACTGGCCGGACGGCGGCCGCTGACCGCCCGCTCCGCCGAGATGCCGCCGGCGGCAGCCGACGTGCTCGCCGTCTTCGACGCGATCCGGTATGCGCAGCGGACCTTCGGCGAGCCGGCTGTCTGCACTTACATCGTCTCGATGGCAAAGGGAGTGGACGACGTGCTGGCCGCCGCCGTGCTGGCCCGGGAAGCCGGTCTGGTGGCACTGGCACCTCCGGGGGACGCGGCGGCCGGTGGAGATACCTGCACGGTGGATCTCGTGCCGCTGTTCGAGACGGCCACCGAGCTGCGCTGCGCCGGAGAGTTGCTCGACGTGATGCTGCGGGATCCCTCCTACCGGCAGCTGGTCCGGGTCCGGGGAGACTTGCAGGAGGTGATGCTCGGGTACTCCGACTCCAACAAAGACGCTGGGATCACCACCTCCCACTGGCAGATTCACAAGGCGCAACGTCAGCTGCGCGACACCGCCGCCGCACACCGGGTCCGGCTGCGGCTCTTTCATGGCCGCGGTGGCTCAGTCGGCCGAGGCGGCGGCCCGGCCGGGGAGGCGGTGGCTGCTTCGCCATACGGCACGGTCGACGCGACGTTGAAGGTGACCGAACAGGGCGAGGTGATCTCCGACAAGTACTCGCTGAGCGCGCTGGCTCACGACCAGCTCGAGATCCTCCTCGCCGCGGTGCTGGAAGCCACCTTGCTGCACCAGACCTCGCGGGTGCCCTCGGAGGTGCTGGCCCGCTGGGATGAGGCAATGGACGTGGTGAGCTCGGCAGCCCACGCGGCCTATCGCGACTTCGTGGGCCTTCCCGGGCTCAGCGAGTTCTTCTCTGCTGCCACCCCGGTGGACGAATTGAGGTGGCTCAATGTCGGGTCGCGCCCGATGCGGCGACCGGGCAGCGGGAAGACCACGCTGGAGGGGCTGCGGGCTATACCTTGGGTGTTCGGGTGGACCCAGACCCGGATGGTCGTGCCCGGCTGGTACGGCCTC
>Ga0208982_1000045_pt1 | contig 14166 bp, 13 predicted proteins | sample MedBloCAOM1_O3_FD_187840 | JGI IMG/M metagenome (GOLD analysis project Ga0208982, IMG submission 187840) | Forest soil microbial communities from El Dorado National Forest, California, USA - Mediterranean Blodgett CA OM1_O3 (SPAdes) (version 2) | ecosystem: Environmental > Terrestrial > Soil >... | reverse complement strand
CGGGACAGGGCATCGATGTGGATGCAGATCAGGCCGTGGTAACCCCCACGCCGTAATAGTCCGTCGCCGCGCTTGCTCCTTCAACCGGCCCGCGAGGGAGAATGGCGACGGCGGCGGAGCGGAGGTAGACAGTGCGGGTGCGGCTGGCGTACGGCACGACGGGCCTGGACATCGAGGTGGACCCGGAACTGACCACGGTGGTGGAGCCGGTGCACCAGCGCGCGGTGGCCGACTCGGCTGCAGCGCTGCGCGCCGCCCTGCGCCACCCGGTCGCCGGGCCCCCGCTGCGCGAGCGGGTCCGGCCCGGGCAGACCGTGGCCATCTCCGCCTGCGACGGGACCCGTCCGCAACCGCGGCACCTGATGATCCCGGCCATCCTGGCCGAGCTCGACGGGATCACCCGCCTGGAGGACGTCGTCATCCTGGTGGCGACCGGCACCCACCGCGGCAACGACGAGCACGAACTGCGCGCGATGTTCGGGGACGAGGTCGTCGCCAGCGTGCGGATCGTCAACCACGACGCGCGGGCCGCCGACGAGCTGGCCTTCGCCGGAGTGCACGGCAACGACGTGCCGGTGTGGCTGAACCGGGCCTGGCTGGAGGCCGACGTGCGGATCACCACCGGGTTCGTGGAGCCGCATTTCTTCGCCGGGTTCTCCGGCGGCCCGAAGCTGGTCGCCCCGGGCCTGGCCGGGCTGGACACCGTGCTGGTGCTGCACGACGCGGCCCGCATCGGTGATCCGCGCGCCACCTGGGGCATCATTTCCGGCAATCCCGTCCACGACGACGTCCGGGCCATCGCCGCCGCGACCGGCGTCACGTTCGCGCTGGACGTGGTGCTGAACGCGGACCAGGACATCGTGGCGGCGTTCGGCGGTGACCTGTTCGCGATGCACGCCGCGGCGTGCACGGCGGCCCGGCAGGCGGCGATGCGTCCGGTACCCGCGCCCTTCGACGTGGTGGTCACGACCAACTCAGGGTTCCCGCTCGACCAGAACCTGTACCAGTCGGTGAAGGGGATGTCGGCCGCCCGCCAGGTCGCGCGGCCGGGCGGAACCATCGTCTGCGCCGCCGAGTGCCGGGACGGCTTCCCCGACCACGGCTCCTACCGGCAGGTGCTGGCCTCGGCGCCGTCACCCCAGGGCCTGCTGGACAGCATCCTGGCCCGCCCGCGGACCGTGCCGGACCAGTGGCAGGTACAGATCCAGGCCCAGATCCAGGCCGCGAACCGCGTCGTGATGCACACCTCCTACCTCAGTGACGCCGACCTGGCCGACGCCCACCTGGAACAGACCGGCGACATCACCGGCACCGTCACCGACGCCCTGGTCGCCGCCGGTCCCGGCGCCCGGCTGTGCGTCCTGCCCGAAGGCCCGCAGACCATCCCCTACGTCGAGACGCGGTTACGAGGCCGGTAGCAGCGCCTTGACCGCAGCGATGAACCCGTCCGGGTCGTCCAGGCTGAGGGTGAGCTGGCGCACCCGCGACGGGCCCAGGCCGTACAGCGTGTCGATGCTGGGGGAGATGCGGACGGGCGGGTCGATGGTCAGCTCGGCCAGGCCCTCGGCCGACCCGTTCACCAGCCACCGGCCGCGCCGGCCGTGGACGCCGGTGGTGCCGCCCACCCTGGCCTGGGACCGCTGGACGGAGCGGACCGAGCTGCGGGGGATGTCCAGCTTGAACGAGCCCATCCGGACGCGAATTTCGCCGGTGTCCACGGCGACGCCCGAGACCCCGCGGCCTGCGCGGAACAAGAGCCGGTCCAGTGAGTCAGAAAGCCGGCCCGACCACGTATCGCTGTAGCTGATCGTGAACCACTGCTGGCCTGGCGGCGACGTGCGCTCACCGTTCGCCGGGTGCCCTCCGGCCGCCTGGTGCTCCCGGATGACCGCGCGCCGGGCGGCGGCGTAGGACTCGCCGGTTTCGGTCATGCGCTGACGTGCGGCAGCGCTGATTTTGTCGTGCGACATCGTGTCCTCGATCCAGTGACCTGTCCCGGCGCCGAGCCACTGCAAGAGTGATCACGATGAACGAAAAGACAGACCCACGCGAGGGCTGAGCCGCTCTTGTCCTCGGGCGTTACGTCCAGCGCCGGGCTGGCGTAGCTCGGATCCGGCAGGCGTGGCTGCCAGTCTCAGCATACGCCGGTCACTGCGGCCTGCCGGGTCTAGCCGAAGGTGAACACGTAGGCCTGGACACCGGGATCGAGGAAGGTGATCTCGAAGGTGCGGTCGGTGATGCGGCCGGGCTGCCGGATGAGCTGGTGCAGTCGTTGCTGGGTCACGGTGCCGAAGCCCAGGTCGTCAACGTCGGCCCCGTGCGCCGGGCCGGGCGGCTGTCCGTCGATGAACAGGCGGAACCGGACCGGCGTGCCTGCCGTGGCCGGCCCCATGACCAGGTGCAGGTCGCGGGCGTGGAAGCGGTAGGCGATCTGCCCGTCGGCCCGGTTGAGGGTGGCTGACTGTTCGGTTACGGTCCAGTCCCCGGACAGGGCCCAGTGGTTGAGCCTCAGCTCGGCCGGGACCTCATAAGCGTGCGGTTTTCCCGGTACCGCGCCGCCGGGGGAGGCGAAGTCCTCGGTACGTTCGTAGCCGGTGTAGTTCTCCGAAGATCGCAGCGACCCCCAGTCGGCGGGCGCCTCCGCACCGCGGGCCTCCACCGACACCAGCTCATGACCGGGGCCGTCCGACGGGCCAGCCGAGCCGTTCTCGGCCAGCAGTTGCTGGATCACCATTTCCGATTGCTGGTATTCGCCTTCCCCGAAGTAGTGATGCCGGATGCGGCCCTGCGGGTCGGCGAAGTACAGGGCCGGCCAGTAGTGGTTGGCGAAGGCCTTCCACACCGTGTAGTCGTTGTCGATCGCGACCGGGTACTCGATCCGCATGTCCTGCACCGCGCGGCGTACGTTGCCGAGGTCGTGCTCGAACCCGAACTCAGGGGTGTGCACCCCGATCACGGTCAGCTCCTGGCCGGAGTACCGGCTGGCCCAGGCGCGGACGTAGGGAAGCTGGCGCAGCCAGTTGATGCAGGTGTAGGTCCAGAAGTTGACCAGCACCACCTTCCCGCGCAGGTCGGCGGGGGTCAGCGGCGGCGAGTTGAGCCACCCGGTCGCCCCGTCGAAGGAAGGCAGCCTGCTCTCGACGGGGAGCCGGGGCGAGGAGGGGTGCAGCCCGGCGGGCACCGGCCAACGTGAAGTCATGGACCCAGCATCGTCGGGAGGGCCGGGGGCCGCACCCGGGCAAGTCCCTGGTCTTACCCAGGGCAAGACCAGGAAGTTACCCGGGCGCGATCCACCCGCCGCCGGCGTGACCGTGGAAGCAGCCGGCACCAAGGAGCGCGGACATGACCGACGACGTACAGCAGGCCAGCGACGGGCAGACCAGCATCCGCCCGTTCCGGATCGAGTTTCCCGACGAAGCCCTCAGCGACCTGCGCCGACGCATCAGCGCGACCAGGTGGCCCGACCGCGAGACGGTTTCTGACGATTCGCAGGGCGTTCCGCTCGCGCTGATGCAGGAGGTCGCGGGCTACTGGGGGACGGACTACGACTGGCGCCCGTGCGAGGCGAGGCTGAACAGCCTGCCGAACTTCCTGACCGAGATCGACGGGCTGGACATTCACTTCATCCACGTCCGTTCCCCGCATGAGAACGCCCTGCCCCTGATCGTCACTCACGGCTGGCCCGGCTCGATCATCGAGCAGCTGAAGATCATCGAGCCGCTGACCAACCCCACGGCCCACGGCGGGAGCGAGGACGACGCGTTTCACCTGGTGATTCCGTCCTTGCCCGGGTACGGGCTCTCGGCCAAGCCGACCACCACCGGCTGGGACCCGACCCGCACCGCCCGGGCCTGGACCGAGCTGATGAAGCGCCTCGGGTACACCCGCTTCGTGGCCCAGGGCGGCGACTGGGGTGCGGCCGTCACGCAGTCGATGGGGATCCAGGGCCCGCCGGAGCTGCTCGGCATCCACTCCAACATGCCCGGGACCGCCCCGGCCGAGATCAACCAGGCCGTCAAGCGCGGCGACCCGGCGCCAGCAGGCCTGTCCACCGAGGAGAAGAGCGCCTACGAGCAGTTGAGGAACTTCTACGCCCTGCACGTGGCCTACGCCCAGATCCTGACCACGCGTCCGCAGACGGTGTACGGACTGGCGGATTCGCCCATCGACCTGGCAGCGTTCATGCTGGACCACGGCGACGGCACCGGTCAGCCCGGGCTCGTCGAGCTGGCCCTGCGCGGGCAGCTGCAGAGCGCGCTGACCCGTGACGACCTCCTCGACAACATCACGTTGTACTGGCTGACCAACACTGGCGTGTCCTCCGGCCGCCTGTACTGGGAGAACAAGGCGGACTTCTTCGACGCCAAGCCGATCACGATCCCGTTTGCCATCAGCGTCTTCCCGGACGAGCTCTACCAGGCTCCGCGCAGCTGGGCCGAGCGCGCCTATCCCAAGAACCTGATTCACTACCGTCGGCTCGACCGGGGCGGCCACTTCGCCGCCTGGGAACAGCCCGACCTGTTCACAGCCGAGATGCGGGACTCCTTCCGCTCGCTGCGCTGACTACGATCGACGCCATGACCGGTGCGGCCACTTTGATCTCGGTGAACGTGGGGCTGCCCAAGGACGTGCCCTGGCACGGGAAGACCGTGCACACCGGGATCTTCAAGTCGCCGGTGGCCGGGCCGGTCATGGTGCGGCGGCTGAACCTCGACGGCGACGGCCAGGGCGACACGGCGGGCCACGGCGGTGAGCAGCGCGCGGTGTTCGTATACCAGCTTCCATCCTACGAGCACTGGGATCGGTACTTCGGTCAAGACCAGCGCTACTTCGGGAAAGACGATCGGGAGTACGGCCAGTTCGGCGAGAACTTCACCGTCGACGGCCTGCCCGATGACGAGGTCTGCATCGGGGACCGGTACCGGATCGGGGAGGCCGAGTTCGAGGTCACCCAGCCCCGGGTGACCTGCTACCGGGTCGGCATGCGGCTGGCCCAGCCGCAGCTGCCCGCGCTGCTGGTCAGCCACCACCGGCCCGGGTTCTACCTGCGGGTGATCACCGAAGGGCGGGTGCAGGCCGGCGACGAGATCGTCAGGACCCGGACCGGGCCCGGCGCGCTGAGCGTGTCCGACACGGACGCGCTGCTGTACCTGCCGGGCCATGACCCGGCGCTGCTGCGGCGGGCCCTGGACATCCCGGCGCTGAGCCCGGGCTGGCAGGGATCGTTCCGCGACCTGCTGGCCGACGCCACGTCCCCAGCCGTGTCCGGCGCCACGCCCGCGGCCGGGTCTGACGTCGGGCCCGTCGTGGATCCGGCGCCGGCCTGGGCCGGGTTCCGGCCGCTGCGCGTCACGCGGATCATCCGGGAGAGCAGCGCCGTGTCCTCGATCCTGCTCGACGACCCCGCCGGAAGTCCGCTGCCCGCGGCCCAGGCCGGCCAGTACCTGACGTTCCGGGTCACCGGGGCCGGCGACCCGGCCCCGGTGCGCAGCTATTCGCTGTCATCCGCGCCCGGGGATGCCGCCTACCGCATCAGCGTCAAGCACGAACCGCACGGCGTGGCCAGCAGCTACCTGGATACCGTCCTGCAGGTGGGCGCCACCTTGGACGTCGCCGCCCCCCGCGGCGACTTCGTCCTGGACGGCGAGGCCGGGCCGGTGGTGCTGGTCTCCGCCGGGATCGGGGTCACCCCTGTGCTGGCCATGCTGCACGACCTGGCGGCCCAGCCCAGCCCGCGCGAGGTCTGGTGGATCCACGCCGCCCGCGAGCCGGCCGACGACGCGCTGACGGCCGAAGCCCACGGCCTGCTCGACGTCCTGCCGCACGCCCATGAGCACGTGTTCTACAGCGCCACGGATGGGCGGTTGTCCAAGGACAAGCTGGGGCAGCTGGGCCTGCCGGCCGGCGCGGCCGCCTACGTGTGCGGGCCCGTCGGGTTCATGGCGGACATGCAGGACGCGCTCACCGTGCTCGGCGTCGACCCAGCCCGCATTCACACCGAGCTGTTCGGGGCCCTGCCACCTCTCAACCCGGGCCTTACCGATCAGCCCCACCGGGCGCCGCATCCGCCGGGCGCCCCGCCCGGCACCGGCCCGCAGATCACGTTCGCCCGCAGCGGGCTTTCGGTACCGTTCGACACCAGCCAGCGCAGCGTCCTCGACTTCGCCGACGCCTGCGACGTGCCGACCCGCTGGAGCTGCCGCGCCGGCGTCTGCCACACCTGCGTCACCCCGCTGCTGTCCGGTGACATCGCCTACGCCCCGGAGCCGCTGGAGCCTCCGGCCGCGGGTCAGGTGCTGATCTGCTGCGCCCGGCCCCGGACCGACCTCGTGCTGGATCTATGAGGACCGCAGGCTGAACCTCGAGACTTAGGCCGGCAGCTGGTCGAACACCTCGGCCTTGATCCGGGCTAGCTGGTCCGCACGCTCGGCCACGGTGGCGCCGAGGTTGGCGTCGGGCAGGATGAACTCGTCGAAGCCGAGCCCGGCGTACTGCCCGAGCTGATCGATCAGCTGCTGGGCCGAGCCTGCGAGGGTGCGGCCGGACGGCGGAGCGCTCCCATCCAGGTCGATGAGGGCGTTGACCGAACGCGACATCGTCGCTGGGTCACGGCCCGTCTTCTCGCACGCTTCGGCCAGGGCCTGAATCCGGTCGGCCAGGTCCGGGGCGTGCCAGGTGTTCCACTCGTTGGCGTGGCGGGCGGTGATGCGGAGCATGCGCGGTCCGCGGGTGCCAACTAGCAGCGGCAACGGCGCCTGGACCGGCTTGGGATCGGCCGGGGCGTCGGTGAAGTCGTAGAACTCGCCGGCGAACGTCGTGGTGTCGTCGGCCAGCAGCGAGCGGACGATCGCGATCGCTTCCTCGAACCGGCTAACCCGCTTCCCCGGCGGCTCGAGGTCAATGCCGTAGGCGTGGTGCTCGTTGAGCTGCCAGCCCGCGCCGAGCCCGAGCACGAACCGGCCCCCGGACAGCTGGTCGATCGTGGCGGCCCGCTTGGCCAGCAGGGCCGGGTGATGGATCGAGGTCGGTGAGACCAGGGTCCCGATCCGGACCCGTTCCGTCACCGCGGCCAGGGCCGGCAGCAGGGCCCAGCACTCGTAGACGTCGCCCCGGACCGGCGTCGTGTCGCCGGTGTTGGGCATGTAGTGGTCGGCCAGCCAGACGCCGTACCAGCCGGTTGCTTCCGCTCCGCGCACGTCCTCCAGGACATCAGCGGGCGCACGGGTGTTGCTGGGCCACAGTGAGAACTTCACAACCCAACCCTAACCAACCCGCCCCCCGCACTAGCGGTCCGGCAGGCGCTCTAGCCGGGCCCAGCCGGCCCAGCCGCGCTCGCGCACCAGGTCCAGCAGCCGCTCCATCCGCGGGTCGGACTCGACGGCCAGGGCGTCCATAAGGTCGAACGGCAGGTCGTCGCGCTCCCCCTCGCCGGGATAGGTCTCGCCAGCGGCGTAGGCCTGCTCGAGCAGGTCGGCCAGGATGTCGGCCACTTCCTCCAGCCGCGGGTCGTGGTCGCCTGCGTCGTTTTCGGAAAGCTCCGACAGGAGCCGGTAGAGCCGGACGACTCGCGGGTCTTCGAGCTGCGCGAGTTTCTCAGGCATCCACTCGCGGACGCGATCGGGCCAGCGCGCCGCGATCAGGATCCACCCGTCCCGCTCGCCCTCGACGACCCGGTCTGACGCCCCGAGCTGCCGAAGCCGGTCGAGATAGGTGACCACCTCCGGCGGGACCACCAGACTGTCCCCGGCCGCGAGCTGCGCGATCTGCTTGCGGCTGGTCTCCAGCCGTTCGATCTCGTCCAGCAGGTGGTTGTCGATCCGCTGGACCGTTTCGGCAAAGGTCGATGCGTCGGCTTCGAGCACCTGACCGATCTGAGACAGCGGCACGCCCGCTCCGGCCAGGGTCCGGATCTTGATGAGGGACACCACGGCTGTCGCGCCGTACCGTCGGTAACCTGAGGCGTCCCGCTCGGGCTCGGGCAGTAGCCCGATGTGGTGATAGTGGCGTACCGCCCGCACCGTGACGTCGGCGTAGGCCGCCAGTTGACCGATCGTCAGCATGCTCTGATCCTGCCCTCATCTCGCCCCGACCCGGTCGACACCGGCTCAGGAGATCCGGCGACGGTAGGAAATGCTGGCCAGCAGGTAAGCCACGACCAGGATGCCGGCGCACCAGGCGAAGGCGATCCAGAGGTTGCTGCCGACCGGTTGCTGGGCGAGCAGGTCCCGGATCGCGTTGACGATGGAGGTCACCGGCTGGTACTCGGCGAACACGCGCACCGGGCCGGGCATGGTGCCGGTGGGTACGAAGGCCGAGCTGATGAACGGCAGGAAGATGAGTGGGTAGGAGAACGCGCTCGCACCGTCCACGCTCTTCGCGTTAAGGCCGGCGATGACCGCGAGCCAGGTCAACGCCAGGGTGAACAGGACAAGGAGGGCGGCGATCGCGAGCCAGGCCAGCAATCCGGCCCCCGAGCGGAAGCCCGCCAGGAGCGCGACGCCGACGACGAGCACGAGCGAGATCACGTTGGCGGCCAGCGAGGTCAGCACGTGCGCCCACAGCACGCCCGATCGGGCGATCGGCATGGACTGGAACCGCTCCAGGATCCCGCTCTGCATATCCGTGAACAGCCGGAACGCGGTGTAGGAGATGCCCGAGGCGATCGTGATGAGCAGGATGCCGGGCAGCAGGTAGCTTACGTACGTGCCCGATCCGTGTCTGATCGCGCCGCCGAGCACGTAGACGAACAGCAGCAACAGGGCCACCGGCATGATCGCGGTCGTGATGACGGTGTCCGGGCTGCGGGTGACGTGGCGCAGGGTCCGTCCGGTGAGGACGGCAGTGTCGCCGAAGAAATACGTGGCCATGGTTGGTTCCTTACTTGGGGTCGCCGACGACGGCGAAGAAGACGTCTTCGAGGGAGGGCTGCTTCTCTACGTAGGTGACCTCGGCGGGCGGCAGCAGCTGCTTGAGTTCGGCCAGGGTGCCGTGGACGATGATCCGGCCCTGGTGGAGGATCGCGATCCGGTCGGCCAGCTGTTCGGCCTCGTCCAGGTACTGCGTGGTGAGCAGCACGGTCGTGCCACCCGCGACGAGCTCCTTGACGGCGTGCCACACCTCGATGCGTGCCTCCGGGTCCAGTCCGGCCGTCGGCTCGTCGAGGAAGATGACCGGCGGATTCCCGATGAGGCTCATCGCGATGTCCAGACGGCGGCGCATGCCACCGGAGTACGTCGCGGCCCTCCGGGCGCCCGCCTCGGTCAGCGAGAAGCGCTGCAGCAGGTCATCCGCGATGACGCCTGGGTCTTCGAGGTGCCTCAGCCTGGCCACCAGGACGAGGTTCTCGCGCCCGGTGAGAATCTCATCGACCGCCGCGAACTGCCCGGTGAGGCTGATGGACTCGCGCACGTCGGCGGCCTGCGCTGCGACGTCGAAGCCGTTGACCCGGGCCGTTCCGGTGTCGGCCTTGAGCAGCGTGGACAAGATCTTGACCACCGTGGTCTTGCCCGCCCCGTTCGAGCCGAGCAGGGCGAAGATGCTGCCCCGCGCCACCTCGAAGTCCACGCCGCGCAGCACACGCAGTTCTTGGTACGACTTCTCCAGGCCCTGCACCTGGATCGCAGGCCCTTGGGTCACAGACCCCTGGGCCTGATTGATTGCTGATGAGATGCTCATGAAGGTCAGCATGGAAGGTTGACCCAACGTCAAGGTCAAGGCCGCCGAGCAAGTTATTTTAAAGGACTGTATAGTCCTGTTCATGGACAGGGCCACGCGCCGGAGCCTTGCGCCCCACCAGGTGAAAGACGCGGCTGAGCTGACGGTAGGGGTCCCGGCGGCTGGCTTCGAGTTCCACTGCGGCGGTCGCGGCCAGCTGGGCTGAGTCACCGGGGTCGAGCTCGGCCCCGCTGAACTCGAGCCAGTCGACGAACAGCCACACCCCGTACCAGCGCAGTGGTTCCACGCCGCCCCGGCGCATCAGCTCGCTGAGCTCGTCCACGGTGTCGGCCCGACTCGGCACGCCCAGCACCCCGGTCTCGGTCCTGGTGTCGAACGAGGCCAGGGCGTCGTCCCAGCGCCGTTCCAGGGCCGGGCGCACCGCCATCGTCTGGGCGTTGCCGGTCATGATCGAGACCAGCCCGCCGGCCGCGACGCACCGGCACAGCTGGCTGACCAGCGGCTCCGGCTGCTCCAGGTAGCCGAGCACGCCATGACACAGCACGGCGGCGAAGTGCTGGCCACCCGTCGCCGCCGGGGCGTCCTCGCCGTCGGCCTGCACCAGCGTCACCCGTCGCTGGGTCTCGTCCGGCAGCCGCGCCAGGCGCTGCCGGGCCTTGTCCAGCATCGCCGCCGACGGGTCGAGCACGGTCACGTCGTAACCCGCTTGAGCCAGCGGAAACGACTGATGGCCCGCGCCGCCGCCGACGTCGAGCATCGCCGCGGGCGGGGCGGGCAGATGCTCCAGCAATTGCTGGTGCAGCACGTAGGTGCGCACGTACCCCTTCACCGTGGCGTACGCCTCATCGGCGAACTGGCCGGCCAGGTCGGCCCAGGTGTCATCGTCCACCACAGCACGATACAAGTTAGTAGTTAGTAACTAGTAATCTAATAGTCATGGCTGGACGTATGAGCGGACCGGAACGGCGATCTCAGGTGCTGAAGATCGCCGCGCCTGAGTTCGCCGACCGCGGGCTGCACGGCGCGTCGATCGAAGCCATCGCGCACCAGGCCGGTATCACCCAGGCCTACGTGTTCCGCATGTTCGGGACCAAGAAGGCGCTGTTCCTGGAGCTGGTCGGCGCAGCCTTCGATCGCTTCAGCGACGGCATGGCCCAAGCGGCCCAGGGGACCGGGGGCCTCGAGGCGCTGGCCCTGATGGGGGAGCGGTACTACCAGTCGCTGACCGGCCGCACCACGTTGCTGTTGCAGCTGCAGGGCTTGGCCGCCTGCGGTGACCGTGAGGTCCGTGAGCTGGTCCGGACGCGAATGGGCCGCATGTGGGACACGGTGGCTAACACGACCGGACTGGACCCGGTCACGGTGAAGTCGTTCCTGGCCTTCGGCATGCTGCTCAACAACGTGGCCGCGCTCGATGTGGACGGCCTGGACGAGCCCTGGGCCGAGGGGGTCCGCACCCGGATCCAGCCCGGGCTGTTCGAGCACATCACCACGGCCACCAACACCTAGATGAATGATTCCTAGTCGGCGGGCCCCCAGCGCCGCCGGGCAGTGGGTCTACCCGGATGCAGCAAAGATGATAAAGTATCCGCATGAGCGCCGACCGCGAGTTCGTTGTTGCCGGGCCTCATGCGGTGGAACGCCGCGACCCGCTTCGAGCGAGGCGAACAGCCATGGTTCGAAGCATGCCGAGAAGCTATTAAGGCCGACTCCGAGGGTTGCGAATGACTGGCAGGTGGAAATAGACAAATTCTCGTTCGGCAATTGCGATTACTGAAGCCGTCGACATTTTATTTGCGTTCAATGGTTAGTTGGCATTGCTGCCGATACGAAACGGAGTACGCGGATGAAGGGTGTAGCTGGCAAGGTCGCAGTGGTCACCGGAAGCGGACGAGGACTGGGACGCAGCACGGCGCTCGCGCTCGCAAACGGCGGTGCGAAGGTGGTCATCAACGATCCATTTGTGAACGACGAGGGCTCGGTCGCCGACGCCGTGGTGGCCGAGATCAAGGCCAGTGGCGGAACCGCAGTTGCGGACCAGCACAGCGTGGCTGACTTCGACGGGTGCGCCGGTCTCATCGAAACCGCGGTCAAGACCTTCGGTCGTGTCGACGTGCTGGTGCTGTGCGCGGGCAACTCCATCAAAGGTCCACTCGACAGCCTGACCGAGGATCTGCTCGACTTGTCGCTCGCCGTCCACGTCAAGGGACATGTCGGCTGTATCAAGGCCGCAGTGCCGCACATGATCGAGCAGGGCGACGGTGGACGGATCATCACGTTCGCATCCAGGGGTGCGTTCCACAATTCCACCGCACCGGCCTATGCCGCTTCCAAGGCCGCCATCATGGGCCTCACCTCGCATTTCGCACTCTCGCTGGCCGAGCACAACATCACCGTCAACTGCATGATTCCAAGTGCGGACACGCAGTTGTTCCCGGGCAGCGACCCGGTGGCCCGGTCCCGCAAATGGACCAACTGGGTCGGTGAATTGCCGGTCTCGACCAACATGAGCCCGGACTACGTCGCCCCGGTGGTGGCCTATCTGGCCAGCCAGGAAGCCCAGCAGATCACGGGCAAATTCGTCTACTCGTCCGGCGCCGACATCGCCTTCTACCCGCAGCCGCTCGGAATCCAGGACGGTGGCATTCTCGCCCGCACTGCTGAGAAGTGGACCCCCGAGGATCTCGACCGGGTCGTTCCCTCATTGCTCAACCGAGGCTGAATGAGATCGGCGCATTCCTAACAGGAGGCACTGTTGGCTGAATTCCGGATGACCATCGACGGCGAACTGGTTGACAGCGAGAAAGCTCTGGACGTGGTGAACCCGGCCTCGGATGAGGTATTCGCCCGAGTACCGGCCTGCAGCCGCGAACAGCTGGATTCCGCGTTCCACGCGGCCGAGCGGGCGTTCCTCGGATGGCGGGAGGACGACGACCGCCGCCGGGCCGTGCTGCGCGCGTGTGCGGATGCGGTCGAGGCCAACGCCGAGGAGCTGGCCAGGCTGCAGGTGATGGAACAGGGCATGACGCTCGAGTTCAGCCGGGGCGTCGTCAAGGGTTGCATCGGCAACTTCCGTAAGTACGCGGAGATCGAGATTCCGGTGACCGTGGTGCAGGACGACGAGGTCGCCCGGATCGAGGTGGTCCGTCGCCCGCTCGGGGTCATCGCGGCCATCCGGCCGTGGAACTTCCCGCTCAATCAAGCCGGTGCGGCGATTGCCCCGTCGCTGCGCGCGGGTAACACGGTCGTGCTGAAGCCGTCGCCGTACACGCCCGTGGGCACCTTGCGGCTGGGCGAGCTGCTCCGCGAGGTGATCCCGGCGGGCGTCTGCAACATCGTGTCGGGTCCTGACCCCCTCGGCCAGTGGATGACCGAGCATCCGGTCCCGCGGGGCATTGTTTTCACCGGCTCGGTCGCGACGGGGCGCAAAGTCAACCTGGCGGCGGCGCAGGACTTCAAGCGCGTGCTGCTTGAGCTCGGCGGCAACGATCCGGCCGTCGTGCTCGACGACGTCGATCCGGAGGAGCTGGCGGCCCGGTTGTTCTGGACGGTGTTCCGCAACACCGGTCAGGTCTGCCGCGCCGTCAAGCGGGTCTACGTGCCCGCGGCCCTGCACGACCAGGTGGCCGCGGCGCTGGCCCGCCAGGCCGGTGAGGTCGTCGTCGGCAACGGGCTGGACGACGAGGTCACGATGGGGCCGGTCAACAACCGGATGCAGTTCGACCGGGTGCAGGAACTGGTGGCCGACGCGGCCAGTCACGGCGGCCGCGCCCTCGTGGGCGGCGAACCGGCCAATGGCCACGGGTACTTCTACCCGCCGACGGTGATCGTCGGTGCGGCCGACGGGACCCGCCTCGTCGACGAGGAACAGTTCGGGCCGGTCGTGCCGCTCATTCCGTACGAGGACCTCGACGACGCGATCCGCCGGGCGAACGACACCACCTACGGCCTCGGCGCCTCGGTGTGGTCGGGTGACCTCGACCGGGCCAAGGCCGTGGCCGACCGGCTGGAAGCGGGCAGCGTGTGGATCAACACGCATGGAACGGGGACCGAACGGGCCCCGAATACCGGCACTAAGTGGAGTGGCGTCGGATCCAAGGGCGGAATCTGGAACGTCTACGCGGTCACCGACCCCTGCACGATCATGACCTCGCGGCAGGGACCGACGACGTATGCCCCGGTCCGGGCGGTGGCTGGCTGATACCGCAGCCCGTATTTCTGCGGCGAGCCGAGACGATGACGCAGGACCAGTCGCTCGTTCACCGCAGCGGCTTGGCCAGCGTGGCGAACTCCAGATCGCGCGTCTTGGGCCGCCCGACGCTCTCGTCGCCATACGGGAACGGCTTCAGCTCGCCTGTCCGCTGGTAGCCGCGGCGCTCGTACCAGGCGATCAGCACCTCGCGCTGCCGGATCACGCTCATCTCCAGGGTGGCCGCGCCGAACTCGTCGCGCGCGATCCGTTCGGCTTCGGCCAGCACGTGCGCGCCCGGT
>Ga0208982_1000044_pt1 | contig 14404 bp, 13 predicted proteins | sample MedBloCAOM1_O3_FD_187840 | JGI IMG/M metagenome (GOLD analysis project Ga0208982, IMG submission 187840) | Forest soil microbial communities from El Dorado National Forest, California, USA - Mediterranean Blodgett CA OM1_O3 (SPAdes) (version 2) | ecosystem: Environmental > Terrestrial > Soil >... | reverse complement strand
CCAGAGTTCGAGTTGGGCGGCAAAATCCCCGGTGTTTACAGGAGGGTCCGCGTGGGTGGAGTCATCTTCGCGCCGAACGCGCCGGTCGGCCGCGTCGCTCACGAACTCCGGCTCACGCGCCCGATCTCGCTCACCGGGATCTCCGTCACGGCCGCAGAGCGCGAGCCGCCGTCGGTATATTTGAACGGCAGTTCCGGCGCCATGGGGCCCGTGACCTTCGGTCCGCGCAGCGAAGTCAGCAATGCCTTGATCGGGTGACTGAATGCATCGTTCACCGCAGTGCCTTCGAAGCCGCAGTGGGCCATGCAGTTGTCGCAACGCGGATTCTTGCCGACACCGTATTTCTCCCACTCGGTGGCGTTGATCAATTCCTTGAACGTCGCGGCATGGCCTTCATCGGACAACAGATAGCAGGGCTTCTGCCACCCAAACACGTTGTACGTCGGGTTGCTCCACGGCGTGCATTGATAGGTCTGATTTCCGGCGAGGAAATCCAAGAACAGCGACGAGTGGTTGAACGACCACGCAGGCTTGCCGGCCGGACGCTTGCGGCGGCTGAAAATATTGCGGAACAGCTGCTTGCTGGCATGCCGTCCCAGGAACACATCCTGACGCGGCGCGTGGTGATAGCTATAACCGGGCGACACCGTGATGCCTTCGACGCCCAACTCCATCGCTGTGTCGAAGAACTCCGCCACGTCTGCCGGATCCTCGCCGTTGAACAGCGTGCAGTTCACGGTGACGCGGAAACCTTTGGAGCGGGCCAGTTTGATTGCGGCCACCGCCTTCTCGAACACGCCTTCCTGGCATACCGATTCGTCGTGACGCTCTTTGTTGCCGTCGAGGTGAATCGAAAAGGTCAGATAGGTGGAAGGCTTGTAATCATCGATATGCTTCGGCAGCAGGATGGCGTTGGTGCACAGGTACACAAACTTCTTGCGCGCCACGATGCCCGCAACGATTTGCGGCATCTCTTTATGAATCAGCGGCTCGCCGCCCGGGATCGACACCATGGGAGCGCCGCACTCGTCGACCGCCCGCAGGGCATCATCCAAGCTGACCCGCTTTTGCAGGATCTCCTTCGGATAGTCGATCTTGCCGCACCCGGCGCAAGCCAGATTGCACTGAAACAGCGGTTCCAGCATCAAAACCAGGGGATAGCGCTTATCGCCAGTCAGCTTGCGACCGGCAATATATCGAGCGACCTTGTACATCTGCAGAAGGGGTATAGCCATCCGGCTATATTACCAAGGACAGTACCGCCGGGCGATGGTCGCGCCAAATTCGTGCCCATTCCAACATAAACCAGGGTGTAAACGTCCTACTTCCCCCGGCAGTCAGCTGCTCTTCTAGGGCTTGGGGGCTGACCCAGCGCCAATCGTTGATTTCCGCGGTATTGATGACCGGAGTCTGCGCGGTGCATCCGATGTACACCGAACATAACTCATGCTCCGCCCCCGTGGCATCAAACTGCGCCTGGTATTGAAATTTGAACAAATACTGCAATGGGCAGTCGATGCCCAACTCCTCACGCAAGCGGCGTTTTGTCGCGATTTCCAGGGTTTCAGTGCTGCGCGGATGGCTGCAACAGCTGTTGGACCAGTACAGCGGCCAGAGGCGTTTACCGGACGCGCGCTGCTGAATGAGCAACTCGCCGCCATCATTAAAAATCAGCAATGAGAATGCGCGGTGCAAAATTCCGCGCCCCTCATGGCAGGCTGCCTTGTCCAAATATCCCACACCATGATCCTGTTCATCGACCAGGATCAATGCTTCAGAATCACCGTCGTCGAATGCATCCATAACCCAAAAGCACCTGCTTAGATCTCGATAGTTTTGAAACTTTTTCAATCACATCACGGCTGCGGAAGGACCGCCAGGGTGATGGCGGCCCGATCGTCCCGTGAGTATTGTGTCGTATTCTACGACTGCGCGAAGTGCGCGCAGTAGCAGCGGAATACTCAATGGCATCGATCCGTATCTGGCACAGCTATCTGGGAATGGTGCTGGCGCCCAGCATCCTGTTTTTCGCACTGACGGGTCTGCTGCAGATTTTCAGCCTGCACGAGGCGCATGGCCACTACAAACCTGCGGCGCTGGTCGAGAAATTCAGCTCCTTGCACAAGGATCAGGTGTTCGAGGCCAAAGCGCCGGAGCCTGAATCTTCCGAAGCCGATGCCAAACCCCAGGAGGAGCAGCTCAAGCCAGTCAGCGTCTACATCCTGAAGTGGTTTTTCGCGTTGGTCGCCGTCGGCCTCATGCTGTCGACCGTACTCGGCGTTTGGATGGGATTGAAAGGCACGCTGCGGCGGCGCACTCACTTGTGGCTTTTGGCGACCGGCGCCGTGCTGCCGATCGTGCTCACCGTCATTCAGTAAGTGAGCCTCTCCTGCTTCGTCGTCTTGGTGCCCGAGGCCGAAGACCTGGTCGGCGCGCTGCGCTCGCGCTTCGATGCTTCTGCGCGCCGCGGGCTGGGCGCGCACATTACGGTGCTCTATCCCTTCATGGCGCCGCAGCTGCTCGACGCCGCCATTTTAAGAAATGCGGCTGCCGCGCTCGCTGCCCACGAGCAATTCCCGTTCAGCTTGAAATCTCTCGGCCGCTTCCCCGAAGTTGCGTACTTGGTACCCGAGCCCGCAGAAGCATTCATAGCGTTGACGCTGGGGTTGGCGCGCGCATTTCCGCTGTTCGCGCCTTACGGCGGCGCATTCGAACGTGTGATTCCGCACCTCACCGTGGCGAACGGAGCTTTGCAGACAGCATTGGCCGACCTTGATCGACTGATCGCGCGGCTCGCGGTGCAGGGTCCAGTATCAGCGGTCTGCACACAGGTCACGCTGATAGAGAATTCGTCAGGGCGGTGGCAGCCGCTGCAAGCGTTCGAGCTGGACGCCGCCGGCGACTAATTCAGACGGCCGTTGGCGCGAAACCACTCGATGGCATCGGCGAAGGCCGCTTGCGGCGGACGCCACGAATAGCCCAGCTCCCGCACTGCCTTGGCGCTGCTGAAGTACATGATCTTGCGCGACATGCGCACACCCTCGAGCGTCAGCCGGCCGGCACGACCAGTCAGTTTGGCGATACCCTCAGCCACATAGGCCATGGGCAACACCAGTCCATAGGGCAAACGCACGCTCGGCGGCCTGCGTCCCACGTGCAGGGAGATCATGGCGAGGATCTGCTGCAGGGTCATGTCCTCGCCGCCCAGAATGTAACGTTCCCCGGAGCGCCCGCGCTCGTAGGCAAGCAGATGTCCCGCGGCGACGTCATCCACGTGCACGATGTTCAAGCCAGTATCGACATAGGCGGGCATGCGTCCGGCAGCAGCATCCAGTACCAATTGGCCCGTGGGCGTGGGCTTGACGTCGCCGGGCCCGACCGGTGTCGAGGGACTTGCCATCACCACGGAGAGGCCCTCTTGCGCCGCGGCGCGCACCACTTCTTCCGCCAGAAATTTCGAGCGCTTGTAGTGTCCGATCATGTTGCCCAAGGTCACCGGCGTGGATTCGTTGCCGGGCGTGCCGTCGCCGGGGATGCCGACGGTGGCGACGCTGCTGGTGTAAACCATGCGCCGCACGTTGGCGCGGCGCGCCGCGGTCAAGACATTGCGCGTGCCTTCGACGTTGTTGTGATACAGCTGCGCAGGATCGCGCGCGCCGAGGCGGTAGTCCGCCGCAACGTGGAACAGCGCTTCACAGCCCTGCGCCGCGCGCTCCAAGGATGCGGTGTCGGTGAGATCGCCGGCCACGGCCTCGACATTGAGGTCGCGCACATTGCTGCGGTCCGAACTCGGACGCACCAACACGCGTACCTGGCAGTGATTGCGCAGCAGCGCGCGGGCGACCGCCGCGCCGACGAAACCGGTGGCGCCCGTCACCAGCGCTCTCATGCCGCGTATGAATCCGTATCGAGCGGCGCGAGTGCGCCCGCTTCGGCGATCACCCGCAGCGAACGCAAGGCGGTGCGATAACGTTGCGACAGGCGGATCAGCGGCTTTATTTGGCCCGGCGCCAATGCCAGGCCGGCGATGAGGCGGCCCATTCGCACGCGGCCGGCGCGACTCGCCGCCACCACTGCGCGCGGCAGCACATCCGATGCGGTATCGACGATGACGCGCACTGCGATGAACGGCAGGCGCGCCATGGCTGCCACCTCCGCCACAGCCGCGCTCTCCATGTCCACAGCCACCGCGCCGCTGGTTTGATAGGCCGCAGCCTTGGCCGCCACGCTGTCGATGGCCACGGCGGAGGTCAGCAAATTGCCCTCCGTGACCGCCTGCGAGGAACTGACGGCGGCGGCGATGCGCTCGCGCCAGGCGCGGCAGGTAACGAAACGCGCGCCCGATGGCGAGATCAACTCGCCTGGGAGCACGATGCTTCCGGCTTTCAAGGCAGGATCGAGGCCGCCGGCCATGCCGAAAGTCATGAGCGCGGTGACCCCGGCGCTCACCAGGGCCTGCGCCGCCGTTTGCGCGGCCTCATAGCCGATACCGCTGATGGCCAGGCGCGAACCGCTAAGGGAAGCCAACTCTTCGAAGGGATCGCCGTCGCTGCTGCGCATCGAGGGCCCCAGTGCGCGCGCCTCGGCCGGTAAGGCCGCGACCACGCCGGCGCCGGTCAATGAGCGATTCCGCGCCGAGACAGAGTTCGATAGGCGCTCAACGCCCACAAGGGAAAGTACGCCGAATAGCCGTGGTAGCGCAGGTAGAACACACGCGGGAAACCGGGTGCGGTGAAGCTCGGGTCGCTCCATAGGCCATCGGCTTTGCGGATGCTCATCAGATAGTCAGCGCCGCGCCGTACGCTGTCGGAACCCGCTTCACCCGCGGACATCAGCCCCAACATGGCCCACGCAGTCTGATACGCCGTGCTGGCCATGCGGCCGGACTTCATCTGCGCATAGCTGTCGTTGCTCTCGCCCCAGCCGCCATCGGCGTTCTGACGCTGCTTCAACCAATTCACTGCGCGGCGGATGGCCGCATCGTCAGGCGAAACGTGAGCCTGCGCCAGCGACATCAGCACCGACCAGGTGCCATAGATGTAGTTGGTGCCCCAGCGTCCAAACCAGGAGCCATCTTCTTCCTGCTCGGAGCGCAGAAATTCAATGGCACGCGTCAGCGCCGCGCGATCGGCAGGCCGGCCGATCCGCGCCAGCACCGTGACAACCCGTGCAGTCACGTCGCTGGTGGGAGGATCGAGCAGTGCCCCGTGATCGGCAAAAGGAATCTTGTTCAGATAGTAACTGGTGTTGTCGGCGTCGAAGGCGGCGAAACCGCCATCACGGCTTTGCATACCGACCAACCAATCCAAGGCACGACGCACGCTCTCGGTGTAGCGCGCCGAGTCGCGCGACTGATGCATGGCCCAGGCAACCACCGCGGTGTCGTCGAGGTCCGGATAGTAATCGTTGGCGAATTGGAACGCCCATCCGCCGCCTTTGACGCCGGGGCGATTCACGCGCCAATCACCGGGCTGATCCAGCAACTGCTTGGTTTTCAGCCAATCCAATGCTTTGGTGGCGGCGATGCGCGACAGCTCATCGCCGGTCTCCTGCATGGCCAAACTGGCCAGGGCCGTATCCCAGATGGGCGACACGCAGGGCTGGCAGTACGCACTCGACGGACCTTCCACCACCAGATTCTTCAGTGCCTTCTTGGCCGTGAGCAGACGCGGATCATCGGCGGCGTAGCCCAGGATCACCATGGCTTCGACGGCATTGACCATGGCCGGAAAGATCGCACCCAAGCCGTCCTCGCCGTTCAGACGTTCGATAAACCACGCTTCCGCTTTGCGGGTCGCGCGCTCGCGCATCGCCGCTGGGATCAAGGGATCGATCATCCGCCCCATCCGGTCGAATATTAGGAACAGCTGGGTCATCATTCCCGGACGCCGGAAATAGTCGCGCTCCTTTTCCGGCGGCGTGATGAACAGCTCGCGGATGTCGACCCGGCGCGGGTTCTTCGCCACCGGCTTGCGGGTGCAAAGAATGAACAGCGGCACCATGACCGTGCGCGACCAGTAGGCAACCTTGTCGAGGTGGAACGGAAACCACTTCGGCAGCAGCATGATTTCGACCGGAATGTACGGCACGCCGCGCCACGGCAACTGGCCGAACAGCGCCAGCGCAATGCGCGTGAATACATTCACGGTTGCCGCGCCGCCGCGATCCAGGATCGCCTTGCGCGCCTTTTGCATGTGCGGCGCCTGCGGACTGTCGCCTGCCAGCTTCAGCGCGTAGTACGCCTTCACCGTGCAGCTGATGTTGAGTTCGCCGTTGTGGTACAGCGGCCAGCCGCCATGCTCGCCCTGGCGCGCGCGAATGTAATTGCAAAGCTTGGCTTCGAGCGGCGCATCGATCTCGTCAAGGAAGTGCATCATCATGATGTACTCCGACGGAATGGTGCAGTCCGCTTCCAGCTCGTACAGCCAGTAACCCGCGTCGTGCTGTTGTCCGATCAACGCATCGCGCGCTTCCGCGATGGCGCGATCCAGCGGCGAGTCGCTGATCTTTTTCAGCGAGTGCGCAATGATTCCCGGCTCCAGCGCCGGGTCTCTCGGAACCCGCCTGGGCACACTCTTCGGTGATGAGGTCACGATCCGGAGCCCCCGTAGGAGCGCCGCATGGCGTGCTCGGGTTCGCGCTCAGGGTTCCATTCTGGATCGCCGCTTTTCACCAACGTGGGTTTGGGGCGACGCAGCTCGGCGATGCGCGCCAACGGAACGCCGCGCGCAGCCATGGAGAACAGGCGCCTCAGCATCCAGTCGTTGCTTACGAATAGGTTCGTCATCACCACCGTCGTGCTCACCGCCGAGCGTTTAACCTTGACTTGCGCTCCCGAGGTAAACCCCGGATTTTGCGCGATTTTCCGTAGCGTCAGTATCGCTAATCCAATGGCCCACAGGCAAAAACGACGGATGCCTTTTTCCTTGCCTGGGATTAATAATGTGTAATCCAAGGCGTTTCGCAGGTGCGCGTGAGCAATTGCGAGCAACTCGCGCATACCTGCATCAAAACGCGCATCGTGGGATTGCGCCGACAAGGAGCCCAAGTCGACGCCGTGCCGGGTAAATACGTCCTGCGGCAGCCAGCAGGCTCCGCGACTGCGGTCCTCCCATACATCCTTGAGAATGTTGGTCATCTGCAGGCCTTGCGCGAACGAGGCCGCAAGCCCTGCGAGCGGCGAGCGGCGCTGGGCGATCTCGGGCGAATAATCGCAGAACAGATCGGTCAGCATTTCACCCACGACGCCGGCCACGTAGTAACAGTAATCATCGAGATCGCTGGAGCGCGCCAGACCGCGAAGGCTGGAATTGAATTGAAAGCGCGGCATGCCATAGCACATCAACTCGACGCAGCGTTGGATGGCGACGCGTTGCGCGGCGCCCAACCCTGCGGTCACGCGGATCACGCGATCCATGTTGGCCACCAGATCGCGCTCAGTCGCCAACGTGCGATCGGTCAGCCGTTGTTCGAGATCGCGGGCCAAAGCCTGCGGATCGCCGCGGCCGGCGGCGATACCGCTGAAGCGCTGCAGGAAGTCGAGCGTTTCCGGAGCGCTCAGCGCCGGCTCATCTTCGATGGTATCGGCGATGCGGCACAGCAGATAGGCACAGGTGACCGGAACGCTCAGGGCCAACGGCAATTGCGGGATGGTCAGCGCAAAAGTCCGCGACACATGCGGCAGAATCTCGTCCTGATAGGCCTGGTCTGAACTGACCGATTCCATGCTTAAAGTATCTCGGAAACAGGTAAAGATAACATCATGTCAGCGGGTTAGGTCTGGTGCAAATCCGCAACATCTACCTTCGTCCATTGCCACTGGCGGGGTGGCGCAGTATAAACTGCCGTAATATGGACGCTAAGACTGCCGGATATCCCCTGCTCGAAAGTATCAATTCGCCGGCCGATCTGCGTCGTCTGGCGCCGGCGAAACTGCCGGAACTGGCGGACCAGCTGCGGCAGTTCCTGATCCACAGCGTCGCCACCCGAGGGGGCCATTTTGCGGCCGGCTTGGGCACGGTAGAGCTGACCATTGCCCTGCATTACGTATTTAACACCCCGGATGACCGTCTGGTTTGGGACGTCGGCCATCAGGCTTACCCTCACAAGGTATTGACCGGCCGGCGCGACCAACTGCACACCATCAAGCAGCACGAGGGCCTCGCGCCCTTCCCGACCCGCAGCGAGAGCGAATACGACACTTTTGGCGTCGGACACTCCAGCACCTCGATCAGCGCGGCGCTGGGGATGGCCGTCGCGGCTGCGCAACGCAACGAGAACCGCCGGGTCGTGGCCATCATCGGCGACGGCGCATTGACCGCAGGCATGGCCTTCGAGGCGCTGAATCATGCCGGGTCATCGCCCACGGACCTTCTGACAGTGCTCAATGACAATGACATGTCGATCTCGGAAAACGTCGGTGCGCTGTCGAATTATCTGGCGCGCGCGCTCTCCGGCAAGATGTATTCCCACCTGCGCGAGAGCGGCAAGAAAGTGCTGCGGCAGATGCCCACGGTGTGGGAGCTGGCGCGGCGTTCCGAGGAACATCTGAAAGGCATGGTCCTGCCCGGTACTCTGTTCGAGGAAATGGGCTTCAACTATATCGGGCCCATCGACGGCCACGATGTGAAGGCATTGGTCTCGACGTTGCAGAACGTCAAGAAACTGCACGGGCCGCAGTTCCTGCACGTGGTCACGCGCAAGGGCAAGGGTTATGCGCCGGCCGAAGCGGATCCGATCAAATGGCATGGCCCGGGTCCTTTCGATCCGGCCAGCGGCATGATTTTCAAGGAAGCCGCCACCGGCCCGTCTTACTCGCAGATTTTCGGCAAATGGGCCTGCGACATGGCGGAGAAGGATCCCACCTTTTCGGTGATCACGCCGGCGATGCGCGAGGGTTCCGGGCTGGTCGAGTACTCGAAGCGCTTTCCGCAGCGCTACTTCGACGTCGCCATCGCGGAACAGCACGCGGTCACTTTTGCCGCCGGCCTTGCCTGCGAAGGCCTGAAGCCGGTGGTGGCGATTTATTCGACCTTCCTGCAGCGCGCCTACGATCAATTGATCCACGACGTCGCGTTGCAGAATCTGCCGGTGGTGTTCGCGGTGGACCGCGCCGGCCTAGTGGGCAGCGACGGGGCGACTCATCAGGGCAGTTACGATTTGTCGTTCCTGCGCTGCATTCCCAACATGATCATCATGGCACCCGCGGATGAAAATGAGTGCCGCCAGATGCTATATACCGGCACGACCTTGAGTTCGCCCTCAGTGGTGCGCTATCCGCGCGGCACCGGCACGGGCGTTGCCATTGCCGCGGAAATGACGGCCATTCCGCTGGGTCAGGCGCAGGTGCGGCGCGAGGGCCGCAGCGGTCTGGCGATCCTCGCGTTTGGCGCGCTGGTGGATTCGGCGCAGAAAATCGCCGAGCGCCTCGATGCGACGCTGGTGAACATGCGCTTCGTCAAACCCTTGGACGAGAAGACGGTGGTGGCGATTGCCGAAAAGCATCAGGCCATCATCACCATCGAAGAGAACGCCGTCATGGGTGGCGCCGGCGCCGGTGTCGGCGAACTGCTGGCCGCCGCCGATATTCAACTGCCGTTGTTGCACATCGGCATTCCCGATCGATTCATTGAACATGGCACGCGCGACACCTGCCTGAGCCGCGCGGGGCTGGATTTGGCCGGCTTGAGCGCGCAAGTGGAACGTTGGTGGACGCAGCAGTCAAAGAGCGCAATGCGTTCGGTGAGCGGCGCCTAGAGAATCTTGCCGACTGCCCAATTGATGAGGAACCCGCCCATCAACAGCCAGCCAAACAGAAATGCAGCAAGTCCCAACGGCTTGAGACCCGCGGTCCTGATCGCAGACACGTGAGTCGTCAGGCCCAACGCGGCCATGGCCATGGCCAGCAACACCGTGTCGATGCTCACCGCGGTGGCGACGAAGGCGCGCGGCAGCAGATCGAATGAATTGAAGGCCGCGACGGCTACAAAGCCCACGGCGAACCAGGGAATCACGATGCGCGCAGCCTTGGCGGCGACGTCGCGCGCAAGATATGCCGACAATCCCATCAGGAACGGCGCCAGCATCATCACCCGGACCATTTTGGTGATCACAGCCGTGTTGGCCGCAGATTCGGAGACTGCGCGCCCGGCCGCGACCACTTGAGCGACTTCGTGGATGGTCGAACCGGCGTAGATGCCGTAGGCCGATTGACTCACCGACAGGAAGTGGCGAGCAGCCAATTCGAACATCATCGGATACAAAAACATGCCGACGGTGCCGAATACGACCACGGTGGCGACCGCGATCGCAACTTGTTCGCAGCGCGCGTCGACCACGGGCTCGGTGGCCATTACGGCGGCTGCGCCGCAGATCGAACTGCCGGCGCCGATCAGCATTGCCGTTTTGCGGTCCAACTTGAACAGCCGCACACCCGCCCAACAGGCAATGGCGAAGGTGCTGCTCAGGACGATTGCATCGACCAGCACGCCACCCACGCCGACGTGCGCAATGTCGGTGAAAGTCAGCCGCAGACCGTAAAGCACGATTCCAGCGCGCAGCAGATATTGCTTGGAGAATGCGATGCCCTTGGCGCTGCTGGCAGCAACGTAGGGGTACAAGGTGTTGCCGGTGGCGATGCCGAGGACAATGGCCAGGGTTAGGACGCTGATGCCATGCGCCTGTAGCCAGCCCACGCCGGCGATTTCCTGGGCCAGGAAGGCCAGCAGGCCGGCGAGCAGCAGGCCCGGCACGAAGCGCCCAAGTCCCGATGATGAGCTCGGCTGAGAAAAGGGCGACCACAGCGCGCGAAGGGCTTGCATACGTCAGTGTCATCGTCGGCTAATGACTTGTGAAACAGATTATATAGTTATAATCAACCTATTTTATAGGTTATAATAGCGCTGAAATGCAGCTCACCCTGCGACAACTCGAAATATTTCAGGCCATCGCGTTGTGCGGTACGACTGCGGAGGCGGCAAAACGCTTGCCGTTATCGCAATCAGCGACCAGCTCGGCGCTGCTGGAGCTGGAATCGACCCTCAATGTGCGGCTGTTCGATCGGGTGGGTAAGCGCCTGCTGTTGAACGACAGCGGACGGGCGCTCATGCCTGCCGCCCTCTCCTTGTTGGATGGCGCGCGGACCGTCGAGGCCTCCTTCGGCAGCAGCGGCGTCATCGACCTGAAATTGTTTGCCAGCACCACCATCGGCAACTATCTGTTGCCGGCGTTGATCGCGAACTTCAACAAGCTCAATTCGAGCGCCGTTGTGGATTTGCGCATCGGCAATACTTTGGATGCCGTCGCCGCGGTGCGCGATTTCGAAACCGACCTGGGGTTCATCGAAGGGCCCTGCCATGCATCTGATGTGCAGATCGTGCCGTGGCTGGAAGATGAACTGCTGATCGTCGCGGCTCCCGACCACGCACTGGCGACTCTCGCCCGGCGCGGTCGTCTCTCCGCGGAGCAACTGCGCGGCGCGCTGTGGCTGATGCGCGAACCCGGTTCGGGCACCCGCGAGACTGTCGAGCAGGTATTGCTGCCCCACTTGGTGCAGCTCTCCTCGGTGATGACCATCGGCAGTCCCGAAGCCATCAAGAACGCGGCGGCGGAAGGATTGGGCATCAGTTGCGTGTCGCGCTACGTGGTGCAAGATTTCCTGGCTGCCAGGCGGCTGGTGGCGCTGCCGACGAAATTGCCGCGGCTCACGCGGCGGCTGATGCTGATTCATCATGCCAAGAAACTCTTGTCAGCGCCGCTCAGCAGTTTCATCGCGCACGCCAAGCGCTTCGCCGATGCGACCCGCCATCAGGACTTCGAAATCTGACGCCCTACTTGGTGGCCAGCTCGCGCTTGGGATAAAACGGATAACGCGAGACACCGTCGGTGGGCGTCTGCGGCCGATACTTGGTGTGACAGCCTTCGCACAGCTCCTGCAAATGATCGCCGGCCACGGCAAGTTTTTTCTGATCCATTTCTTTTGCCGCGACGCGCAGCTGCAACGCTGTCTTTTGCATGTCGCGCGACCATGCCTGCCAATCGGCCGCCGCCACCCATTTGGCGTCCTGCTTTCCGCTCCCCGCCTTAGGTAACAACTGCGTTGCCGCAATCAGGTTCACGGCGTCTTGATCGGCGAGCTGCCACTCTTCTTCCGACAATTTTTCCGCGCCTTCGGCCGCCCAAATTCCGTCCGCCGGGATTTCGATGGATGCGCGCATCAAGTCAGCCACGCTGACCGGCAGCGTAGATGCCGGCTTGGGCGGGACGGCAAATCCCGGACTCGACAACAAGCCGACTGCAGCCGCCAATATTGCCGTTTTTCGCATTATTGCCACGTATCCTCCCGCCGCTCGCTGCTCCGGACTCAAATTGTAAGCCAGGCGCGGCCGACTTCTCGAATTCCTACACGAATATGCGCCATGGCTGCCGCACTTCTGCGGCCTATCCCGACCCTGCCCAGGCAACAAAATCGCGTCTACTGTGCACCACTCATGGTCAGGGAGAGCCAACCGGTGCACATCGACACAATTGCAGCAATGGACGGCGCGTGGCGCGTCTAATCGTCGTCTCCAATCGGGTTGCGGCGCCGGATCAAGGCTCTTCGGGAGGCCTGGCCGTCGGCTTGCTGGCGGCGCTGAGCGGACCTGACGGCGGCATCTGGTTCGGATGGAGTGGTAAGACGCAGGACAAGCCCTCTTTGCAGCCGACGGTGCAGCAGAAGGACGCCATCCGCTTCGTGACCATCGATTTGCCGAAGCGGAATTTCGACGCGTACTACAACGGCTTTTGCAACAGTTCCCTGTGGCCGGTCCACCATTATTTTCCGGGTGCGTTCCGCTACGAGGCCTCCGAATACGAGGCGTACCTCGAGGTCAACCGCTATTTTGCGCAGGCCTTGGTCAAGCTCATCCGCAACGATGACATCGTTTGGATCCATGACTACCAATTGATACCGCTCGGCCGCATGCTGCGGGAAGCCGGGGTGAACGCGCGCATCGGCTATTTCCTGCACATTCCGTATCCCAACATCGCCGTGCTGCGTCTGTTGCCGCCATATGCCGACTTGGTGCGCGACATGTGCAAATACGATCTGGTGGGATTCCAGACCCAAGAGGATCTGGAAGGCTTTCAGTCCGCGGTGAAGGCCGTATGCATGGATGCCTGTGCCTTTTATGACGACGACATGCATGTCGAGGGGCGCAGAATCGGCACCGGCGTCTTCCCGATCGGCGTGGACGTTGATGTCATCGCGCAACAGGCGGAAGAAGCCGAGCGCAATGATGACCAGATCAAGCGCCTGGTGCGCAGCATGCTCGGCAGGCAGTTGCTGCTCGGCGTCGACCGGCTGGATTACAGCAAAGGATTGCTGGAGCGGTTCAATGCCTATGAATCTTTGCTGGAGTCCGTACCGGATCTGCAGGGCAACATCAGTTTCGTGCAGATCGCGCCGCTCAGCCGCATCAACGTCGCGGCCTATGTCGACATCCGCGATGCACTGGAACGCACAGCGGGACATATCAACGGCAAATTCGCAGACGCGGATTGGACCCCGATCCGATATTTGAACAAGGATTTCTCGCACCAAACCCTCAGTGGCTTCCTGCGCATATCCGACGTGGGATTTGTCACCCCGGTGCGCGACGGCATGAACCTGGTTGCCAAGGAATTCGTGGCCGCGCAGGACCCGGCGGATCCCGGTGTGCTGGTGCTGTCGGTTCTCGCGGGAGCTGCTCAAGAACTGAGCGAGGGCGCATTGTTGGTGAACCCGTACGACAAGACTGCGGTGGCTCTGGCCCTGCATCAGGCGTTGGTGATGCCTTTGGAGGAGCGCAAAATGCGGCACGCGGTGATGCTGCAATCGCTGCATCAGAATTCCATTTCGCACTGGCAGGAATCCTTCGTCGATCGTTTGAGCGCGATCAGCCCGAGCTTTGTCACGGCCTGGAATCCGAAGAAGCGAGCCGCGCCGGCCCCTCTATGGAGTCCGGGTTCCGAAGTGCCCAAAGTGGGCACGCGGGACGCATTGGGCGGCTAGCCGAACACTATCGCCGCCGAGCACGCGGCGGCGACCATGGATGGTGTTTGCGGACGTACCACAGCATAGTAGCCGCCAAAACCCAGCCACTCACAGAAAGCCCCAAAACAACGGCCAGGTGGGCTCGCGGCAAGAGCCGCCATGCCAGTGCGGCAAACACGAGCATGGCCGTGGCTCCCATGACGGCGCCCCGCGCATCGAGCGCCGCTGCAAGGCGGCCTCTCAATGTGAATTTTATTCCGGCGCGACGCTTCTTTTCCCGTTCGTGCTTTTCCAGCAGCGTGGCGCTCGCCGGAAAAATCGCCGGCAGTGCCAAAAATAAGCCGCCGACGACCGGCCCAAAATATTTTGCTATGAGGCCCGTCGCCAACG
>Ga0208982_1000043_pt1 | contig 14579 bp, 15 predicted proteins | sample MedBloCAOM1_O3_FD_187840 | JGI IMG/M metagenome (GOLD analysis project Ga0208982, IMG submission 187840) | Forest soil microbial communities from El Dorado National Forest, California, USA - Mediterranean Blodgett CA OM1_O3 (SPAdes) (version 2) | ecosystem: Environmental > Terrestrial > Soil >... | reverse complement strand
CCCCCCAGTCATCGCCACGGTGCACTTCGAGTTCGGCCAGCGAGGTCGGCGCGTTCAGTTCGCGCAGCCACAGCGGTTCGGCGAGGACGTCGTCCTGTTTCTTGCGCAGCTGACGGCCGGCGAAGAAGAGGAAGCCGAGCGCGGCGAGGCCGAGCACCGCGTACTTGGCGTAGCTGATGATCCCGGGACCGGCGGGCGCCGCGACGGTCGGCGGTTTGGCGAAGGCGATGCGGCTGGTGGTGATCGTGTCGCCGCGTTTCGGTTCGATCCCGGCGGCCGCTTTGACCGCCGATTCGAGCGAGGCGACTTCGCCCGCCGGCACCGATTTGTCGACGATCAGGGCGACGTGCTGCTGTTCGACCGTCCCCGGCGCTTTCTTTGTGTGTTCGATCGTCTTGTTGACGCCGTACTGGGTTTCGGCGTTTTTCCGTTTGTAGTTCGAGGGGCCGCCCGCGGCGCCGGCGCCGGCCGCGTAGCTGGGGATGTTTCCGGCGGTGCCCGCGGCGCCGCCCGCGGCCGCCGCGCCCGCGCCTTTCAGCGACTCGCTTTCGGTCTGCGCCTGCAGCGGCGTGCCCTGGTTGGCGTACGTAAGTTTCGACTGCGTCGTCTGGTTGGCGTTCAGTTCCGCCTGCACCTGGACGCGGCCCTTTTCGGGGCCGATCGTGCGGGCCAGCAGGGCGTCGAGGCGCGTTTCCATGTCCGTGTCGTATTTCGCTTCGAGCGACTGTTTGGTGTCGCCGCCACTGATCCCGCCGCCTTCGCCCGCGGGCCAGAGCGTCGCGCCGCTGCCGTCGGTGATCGTCACCTGGTTCGGGTCGAGGCCTTCGACCGACGCCGCGACCAGGTGGGCGATCCCCTTGGTCGGCCCGGAGCCGAGCCGGCCGCCGGCGTCGGTCGAGATAAGCACCGCCGCGGTCGGCTTGATCGCTTCTTCGGAGAAGAGCTGTTCTTCGGGCATGGTGAGCGAGACGTTGGAGCCCTTCACCCCTTCGACCTGGTCGATCGTGCGTTCGAGTTCGCCCTCGAGCGCCCGCTGGTAGGTCACTTTCTGCTGGAAGTCGGAGGCGCCGAACTGCTGTGAGTCGAAGAGTTCGAAGCCTGGTTTGGCGCCGCCGAGGGCGTCGCTTTCGGCCAGCGCGATCCGCGCTTCGGAGACGTTGGCGGAGGGGACGCCGACCGCGGTGCCGCTGCTTTCGAGCTTGTAGGGGATGCCCTTTTCGGTCAGGACTTCGGTGACCTGGCCGGTTTCCGAGGGTTCGATCCCGGTCGCCAGCGTCGTGTAGCTCTGCTTCGTCGCCATCTGAAAGAGGACGAAGACGAGGATCAGGATCGCCAGCCCGGCGCCGCCGAGCGCGATTTTGCCGCGCGGGGAGAGGCGGCCGAGGACTGATTTGATCGAGGCCACGTCAGATCTGGGTGTGGAAGATTTCGGTGTACGCTTCGACCGCTTTGGAGCGGACCTGCGTGGCGAGCTCCATCGAGAGCTGCGCTTCCTGCACCGCGGTGACCACCGAGCTCAGGTCCTGCGTCTGCCCGGTCGCCAGCTCGGTCGCCTGGGTCGACGCCGCCTCTTGGGTCTTCTGCAGACCGTCGATCGCGTTCGAGAGCATGCCGCCGAAGCCGCCTGCTGGATCCGCCGCTGCGGCTGACGCATTGGTTCTATCGGCGCCGCCGATCTTGCCTACCGACCACTGCGAGGCAGGCGAGGAGATGGCGGAGATTGGGAGCGTCATCAGAGGAGTTCGATCGTTTTCGAGAAGACTTGCTTGGTCGTCTGCATCGCGGTGACGTTGGCCTGGTAGCTGCGCGAGGCGTCGATCAGGTCGGTCATTTCGCTGACCGGGTTGACGTTCGGCATTTCGACGTAGCCCTGCCCGTCGGCCTCCGGGTTGGAGGGTTCGTAAACTTTCTTGGTCGGCGTCGTGTCGTCGACGATCGCCGCGACTTCGACCCCGGCGGGCGCTTCGCCCGAGCCCATCGCACCGGCCAGGGAGCCGGCGAAGGTGTCGGAGCCGGAGGACTCCTGCAGGATCACGTCCTGCCGTTTGTAGGCGCCGCCTCCGGGCGTGCGGGTCGTTTGCGCGTTGGCGAGGTTCGCCGAGGTGACGTCCATCCGCAATCGCTGGGCGGTCAGCCCTGAGGCCGATATGTTCAGTGCATCGAAGAGGCCCATCAGCTCAGCCCAGTCCCATCGCGGTTTTCATGATCTGCACGCGGCTGTTCGCGATCTGGGTGAGGGCGTTCAGTTCGAGCCCGTTTTCGGCGAGCTTGGCCGCTTCGGCTTCGGAGTCGACGCCGTTGCCGTCGGCGCGCTGGGCGCCGGTCCCGAGCTCTTCGGGCGCGAAGGTGACGCCCGCCACCCCTTCCGGTTCATCTTCAAGCGCGTTCGCCAGCGTCGCGTGGAAATCGACGTCGCTCGGCTGGAAGCCGGGCGTGTCGGCGTTGGCGATGTTGTTGGAGAGGACCGTGTTGCGGAGCGTCGCGCCGGAGATGGCGCGCATCAACGTGATCTGGGTCGGGTCAAGGATGCTCATCGTGGATTCCGCCCTCTCATCGGCCGTCGTCGCCAAGCCTTTAGGCCGATCAGCGGTTTGGACGCAACAACCCATTCCAAATCGAGGCATCCGGTCAAGTGCCGGGCTTCGTTGTCGATAAGGACCGCAGTGGCCGACTCATCCCAAAATCCAAGCTGGCCCGAGGACGAACAACTCGGCTCCTTCCTCGACCGCCTCGGCGGGGGAAGGGACGACGAGAGCGGTCGGCTGATCGACCGGCTGCCGGTCATCGTCTACGCCTCCGAGCTCGGTGAGACCGGCCGCTGGCGCTACGTCAGCCCCCAGGTAGAGGAGATCCTCGGCTTCACCCCGGCGGAGTTCCTCTGCGACCCGGGCCTCTGGGCCCGCCAGGTCCACCCTGATGACCGCCTCCACGCGCTCGCGGTGGAAAGCCGCGACGCGCTCGGCAACCGCGAAACCGCGCCGGTCGAGTACCGCATGTATACGAAGAGCGGCCGGCTGGTCTGGATGCTCGATGAGGCGGTGCTCGAGCCCGACGGCGCCGGCGTCCCGGTCTGGCACGGCGTCCTCTACGACATCTCCGAACGCAAGACGATCGAGATCGACCTGCAGCGCGCGCTCGACCAGCAGGCGGTCGTCGCCCGGCTCGGCGGGCGGGCGCTGAAAAACGGCGACCCCGAGGCGCTGATGCACGACGCGGTGACCTTGATCGGCGAACTCGACGGGGTCGAGGCCGCATGTATATGGGAGGTCGGGCGCGACGGCCGACGCCTCAACCTCTGCGCCGGGCTCGAAGAGAGTCGCCGCAGCTCCGGCCGCCGCGTCTCCGCCGGGCGCGAATCGCACGCGGGCGCGGCGCTCGACGCCGGCATCGCGGTGATCGTCCCCGACTGGTCGGGCGACGATCGCTTCACGATGCCGCCCGCCGTCCGCGCCCTCGGCGCCGCCTCCTCGCTGGCGGTGATGATCGACGGCAAGGACCGGCCCTTCGGCGTGCTCGACGTCCACTCGCGCGAGCCGGGCCGCTTCGGCCCCAAGGACGTGCCGTTCCTCGAAGCCTCCGCCAACGTCCTCGCCGACGCCTTCGAGCGCCACGCCGCCGACCGCGCGCTGCGCCACCGCGTCCTCCACGACGCGCTCACCGGCCTGCCCAACCGGCTCAGCTTCGTCGACTCGGTCGACGACTCGCTCGGCCGCGCCTCGGTCTCCGGCTCGCCGGTCGGGATCCTCTTCCTCGACCTCGACCACTTCAAGCTGATCAACGACAGCCTCGGCCACCACGCCGGCGACGCCCTGCTGCGCGCCGTCGCGCCGCGGCTGCGCTCGCACCTGCGCCCCGGTGACATCGTCGCCCGCTTCGGCGGCGACGAGTTCGGGATCCTGATCGACCGCCTCGCCGACGACGCCGAGGCGATGGCGATCGCCGAGCGGGTCGCCTCGGCCTTCGCCCAGCCGTTCTCGATGCAGGGCGTCGACCACTTCGTCAACGCCTCGATCGGGATCGCCGTGGCGCGCCTCGCCGACGGCCGGCCGACCAACGCGGAGCTGTTGATCCGCGACGCCGACGCGGCGATGTACCGGGCCAAGGAAGGCGGCCGCAACCGCTCCGTCCTCTTCGACGCCGAGATGCGGGCGAGCGCCCAGCGCCGCCTGCAGACCGAACGCGAGCTGCGCGGCGCGGTCGAGCGCGATGAGCTCGAGCTGCGCTACCAGCCGATCGTCAACCTGCGCTCCGGCGAGGTCACCGGGCTCGAGGCGCTGGTCCGCTGGCGCCACAGCGAGCGCGGCCTGCTCGACCCGATCGACTTCGTCTCGATCGCCGAGGACGGCGGGCTGATCGAGCCGATCGGCCGCTGGGTGCAGGAGCGCGCCGCCCGCCAGGTCCTCGAATGGCACGAGCTACGCCCCGACGCCCGCCCGCTCGACGTCGCGATCAACCTCTCCGCCCGCCAGGTCTCCCACCGCGACCTACCGGCGACGATCGCCGAGGTGATCGCCCGCACCGGACTCGACCCGGTCCACCTGCGCCTCGAGATCACCGAGACCGTGCTGGTCGAGGAGTCGGCGGCGGCGATCGCGACGCTCGAGGCGCTCAACGAGCTCGGCGTCCGCCTCGTCCTCGACGACTTCGGCACCGGCTACTCATCGCTCGCCTACCTCAACCGCTTCCCCTTCCACGCGCTGAAGATCGACCGCTCCTTCGTCGACACGCTCGGCGTCGAACAGGAGGGGACGGCGATCGTCGAGGCGGTGATCGGGATGGCCCGGGCGCTCTCCCTCGAAGTGATCGCCGAGGGGGTCGAGAAGCAGATCCAGCTCGACGAGCTGGTCCGGCTCGACTGCGACTTCGGCCAGGGCCACTTCTTCCACGAGGCGCTGCGGGCCGAGCAGATCAGCCGGCTGATCGAGGCCGGCGCGCTCGACTATTCCGGGATTTCGTCGACCAGGTAGGCGTTGGTGAGCATTTCGCTCGCCTTCGGCAGGTTCTGGATCAGTTCTTCGTCACGCATCCAGGCGCCGAATTCTTCCCACTCTTTCGGGTTCATCCAGCCGTAGGGCTTACCCGCCGGGGTGCCTTCCAGTAGCGGCAGCGTCGCTTCGACCTGGGCTTCGGTCAGTTTCGGTTCGAGACTCGAGTTGGCGGCGAGGATCGCTTCGGTCGCGGCTTTGGGATCGGCGACCGCGGCTTCGGTGCCGCGCTGCAGGGCGCTCATGAACAGCCGGATCTTCGGCCCCTCTTCGGCCAGCGTCGCGCGGCGGGCGACGAGGATGAGCTCGTCGTAGGTCGGCACGCCGAGTTCGTCGACCGGGGTGATCACCGGCGCTTTGCCGGCTTCGCGCAGGGCGACGCCCTCGACGTTGGAGTAGCCGCCGAGCATCGCGTCGGCCGAGCCGTTGGCCAGCGAGGGGATCAGGCCGAAGCCGACGTTCACCTTTTTCACCGTCGAGGCGGGCACTTTCGCCCGGCGCAGGATCGTTTCGAGGAAGGCTTCCTGGTAGGGGATCCCGGCGTAGGAGACGGTTTTGCCTTTCAGGCCGGCGGCGCTTTTGATCCCGGATTTCTTCAGCCACATCAGCGAGGTCAGCGGCCGGTTGACGAGCGCCCCGACGGCGACGACGTCGAGCCCCTGTTCGCGCGCCAGCATCAGTTGCGGCTCGTAGGTGATCGCCAGTTCGGTTTTGCCGGCGGCGACGTCCTTGAGCGGCGCCGACGGGTCGGTCGGCGTGTTGATCGCCACTTCCAGGCCCGCTTCCTTGAAGAAGCCTTCTTTTTCCGCCATGTAGATCCCGGCGTGATCCGCGTTGGGAACGTAGTCGAGATCGAGCGAGAGCTTTTCGGCTTCGCCCTTCGTGTTCTCGGACTTGGAGCCGCAGGCGGCGATGCCGAGGGCGAGGATCAGGAGGGCGAGGGCGACCGCGGTCACCCGGGCGGTGAGGGGCTTCATTGCCTCAGGTTTTACCGCCAAGTGACGACGAGGCGCTGTGCGAGGGTCGTCAGGCCGACCAGGAGGATGCCGATCAGGGCCAGGATCGCGACCGCGGCGAAGACCTCTCCCTCCTTGAAGTTGTTGTTGTCCTGCTGGATCAGCAGCATCAGGCCCGAGTTGGAGCCGGCCAGCTCGGCGAAGATGGCGACGATCGGGGTGATCGCGACGGCGATCTTGGCGCCGCTGAAGAAGGACGGGAGCGCGGTCGGCGCTTCGACCCGGCGGAAGATCGCCCAGCGCGAGGCGTCGAGCGTGCGCATCATCTTCACCGCCTCGGGGTCGACCTGGCGCAGGCCGTCGAGCGTGGCGACGACGATCGGGAAGAAGACCGAGGCGGCGATGATGATCACCTTCGGCCAGATCCCGTAGCCGAACCAGATCACCAGGATCGGCGCGAGGACGACGATCGGGACCGCCTGGAGGGCGACGGTGAGCGGGAAGACGGCGTCGCGGAGGAGGTTCGAGAAGCGCATCGCGACCGCCAGCAGGAGGCCGAAGGCGACGCCGACGAGGAGCCCGAGGAGGATCTCGCGCAGCGTCACCCAGGTGTTTTCCCAGAGCACCGAGCGGCCGTGCCAGAACGCTTCGGCGACTTCGGCGGGGGAGGGGACGAGGAACGATTCGAGCCCCAGTTCTTCGGCCAGCCAGCCGGTCGAGGCGGCGATCTGCCAGGCCGCGATCAGCGCCGCGACGAGCAGCGCGGGGAGGAGGATCCTTCTTGCTGTCCTCATCCGGTCCCCTCTCGGAGGGCGACCAGGGCCTTCTCCCTGACGGCGACGAAGGACGGATCGGTCACCGCGTGGTCACGATCCTCGGCGCGTGGATGGGGCGCTTGCAGCTCGGCGACGATCCGGCCGGGGCGGGCAGCGAGGACCACGACCCGGTCGGCCAGGTAGAGCGCCTCCTCGATGTCGTGACTGACCAGGAGGACGGTCCGCGCCTCGGCCCGGAGCGCTCCCGCCAGCCACTCCTGCATTTCTCCCCGGCTGATCGCGTCGAGCGCGGCGAACGGCTCGTCGAGCGCCAACACCGGCTTGCCCGCGACCAGCGTGCGCAGGAAGGCGACCCGCTGGCGCATGCCGCCGGAGAGCTCCTGCGGGGCGGAGCCCTCGAAGCCGGCGAGGCCGAAGCGCTCGAACAGGGCGCCAGCCTCGGCCCGCGCCGCGGCCTTGCCGACGCCGCGGTTGCGGAGCGCCAGCGACGCGTTGTCGAGCGCCGAGAACCACGGCAGCAGCAGGTCTTGCTGGGGCATGTAGGCGCAGTGGGAGAGGCGCCCCGCGGCGCCGGTGTCGCCCTCGACCGCGATCTCGCCCGCGCTCGGCTCCCGCAGCCCGCAGACGATTTCCAGCAGGGTCGACTTGCCGCAGCCCGAGGGGCCGACCAGGGCGACGACCTCGCCGTCGCCGACCGCGAGGTCGATGCGGTCCAGCGAGCGGAGCTCGCCGTAGGAGTGCGAAAGGTCTCGCGCGACGACGCTCACGCCGTTATCCTCCCGTACTCCGCACTCTCGACCCGCAAGGTCGAGAAAGTCGAGAAGCACCCCGTGCGGATTCCCGGCAAAGGAAAAGGAACCAGATGGACCCGGCAATCGTCCTGTTCGGACTGTGTATCGGTGTGCTCGTCGGCATGACGGGCATGGGCGGTGGATCCCTGATGACCCCGCTCCTGATCCTGATCTTCGGCACCTCGCCGACGACCGCGATCGGCACCGACATCGTCTACTCGGCGATCACCAAGATGGTCGGCTCCTGGCGCCACCTGAAGATGGGGACGGTCAACCTGGAGCTGGTCAAGTGGCTCAGCTTCGGCAGCGTCCCGGCGGCGGTCGCCGGCGTCGCGTTCGTCTCGGTGCTCGAGGCCCACATCTCCGAAGACCGGCTGAACTCGCTCGTCTACGCGGTGCTCGGCGGGACGCTCCTGATGGTCGGCGTGGTGACGCTGACCCGGGCGCTGATCCTGCGCGGCCTGATCGACGAGCGCGATCGCTTCGAGGTCGAGAAACGCCACAAAGTGGCCGCGGTAGTGATCGGCGCCACCACCGGCTTCGTCATCGGGATCACCTCGGCGGGCTCGGGCACGGTGATCGCGATCCTCCTGATCGCCGTCTACCGGCTCGCCCCGAAGCGCGTGGTCGGCACCGACATCGTCCACGCCGCGATCCTGCTCACCGCGGCGGGCCTCGCCCACATCGTCGCCGGCAACGTCGACTTCGGCCTCGCCGGGAACATCCTCGTCGGCTCGATCCCCGGCGTGATCATCGGCTCGGCGCTTTCCGACAAAGCCCCGCAGGGCTTCATCCGGATCGCCCTCGGCATCGTCCTGATGGCCTCCGGCATCGTCACCATCCAGAAGGGCGATTCGACCGTCTGGCCGATCGCCGCCGGGGTCGCCGCGGTGCTGCTCGGCGCGGTCCTCTACGCCCCGCACTACCTCAACAAACGGCACCGCCGCGAAGTCGAGAGGGAAGCGCGAGCAACCACCCAGCCGGTCGCCTGAGCGCCGTTCGCGCCAGGGCGATTGCTTTACTTCGTGACATGCGTGTCTCAGCCAAGGCCGATTACGCCGTCCGCGCCGCCATCGAGCTGGCCGCCGCCGGGGAAGGCGAACCCGTCAAGGGCGAGCGCCTCGCGACGTCCCAGGACATCCCGCTTCAGTTCCTCGAGCACATCCTGCTCGAGCTGAAGCACCAGGGTCTGGTGCGCGCCCGCCGCGGCGCCAAAGGCGGCTACTGGCTCGCCCGCCCGGCCGCCGAGGTGACCGTCGCCGACGTCGTCCGCGCGGTCGAGGGCCCGATCGCCAACGTCCAGTCGATGCCGCCGGAGACGATCGAATACGCCGGCAACGCCGAAGCCCTCCGCGACGTCTGGATCGCCGTCCGCGCCAACATCCGCTCGGTCCTCGAGAACGTCACCCTCGCCGACCTGGTCGGCAAGGACCTCCCCAAAGAGGTCGAGGCCCTCACCGCCGAGCCCGACTCCTGGGCCGCCCGCTAACCGACCTGCGTCAGGATCCCGGCAAGAAGCCCGGCGAATCCGAAGATCATCGTGATGAACATCGCCAAGACGATGCCGAGCAGCGTCCTGTAGTCGTCACGGGCTTCGCTTCGAGACGCCCCGATCTCACTTCGCATCTCGGCAAAGCCGTTGTCCATCTTCGTCTCGAACCCGTCCATCCTCGTCTCCAGTCGGTCGATCCGCTTCTCGTCGCTCATCGGCATGGGCCGATAGAAGCACCCCCAAACCCCCATTTCAAGCGGCGTTACAGAGAATTTTCAAAGTGGTGCGACTTCGCTCAGAAGTGGTGGCGATGCGCGCCGATGGCGGCGGCGGAAGCTGACGCGCGAAGCTGAAAGGGACACGGCCGTCTCGTCCACGGCCCGGGCAGGCTGTGGCCGTGGACGAGACGGCCGGGAGTGCGGGAATAGTGATGAGGATCTGTGACGCGCGCCGGGGAGCGTGCGCGTTCCTCCACGAAGTGCGCGTGTCCCGTGACGAAGAGTCATGAAATGTCACATAGCTTCATCGGCCGGAATCGCGTTCGGTGTTTTGACCTTCCTATGGCAGGGTCAAAACACCGAACGCGTCACCGCCTGTTGTGAACCCGTGACGGAAGAGCGGAGATCGTGCCGAACCCTTGACCTTCCAGTCGAAACCCTCACGCCCGGGACGCGATCTCGGACGGCCGCCAAGGCCGCGCCCCAGCCGGCTCAGCCGAGGTGCTGGAGGATGATTCCGGCGAAGCCGAGGATCATCGCCACGAACATCGATAGCTGGACTCCGAGAAGCAGCCGAAAGTCGGCGCGGCTTTCGCTCCGTACCGTGGCTAGGCCGGTGTCGATCTTCGACTCCATCCGGTCCACCTTGCTCTCAAGCCGATTCATCTGCTCCTCATCCGACAGGGCCTGCATAGGCCGATGGAAGCACTCCCAAACCGCCATTTCAAGCGGTGCTACAGAAGATTGTGAAAGCGGTTACTTCTTGTTGACTTTGACCGGGACGAGGTCGAACTCGGTGCCGAGGCGCAGCTCGGAGTAGCGCTTCGTCCAGTCGTCGTTGAAGCTGTCGGACTGTTTCTTCATCCGCGGCTGGAAGTCGAAGTCGTCGGGCGGGGAGAGGTCGAGGCGCTCGAGCAGGTTCAGGGTCGAGGTCTCGTAGTCGCCGGCGAAGTTCTCGTAGAGGACGAGGATCGGCTTGATGCCGGAGTGCTCGAAGAAGGCGTCCCAGGAGGCCTCCTCGATCAGCAGTTCGCGCAGCAGGTGGTCGATAGCCCGGTAGTGGAAGCGCAGCTGCGGCCGGTGCTCCTCGATGAAGGTGCGGTAGGGGGCGGCGCCCTCGTTCTCGACCGACACCGCGCTGGAGCTGGCCTGGTCCTCGCGCCAGGTCGCGGTCTGCACCGCCTTCCACAGCGAGACCGCCTGGCGCACCTTGTTGGCGCGGACGACGCGGACGAAGGTCAGGTTCGGGAAGACCTCGGGCAGCAGCTCGGCCAGCGGGAGGTCGCGGTAGGCGGGGACGTTGCGGACGAGGCTGACGAAGTCGCCGAAGTACCCCCACATCATCTTCGCGCCGAAGACCCCGTTCGGCGTCGTCCCCGCCTCGAAGACCCATTCGAGGTAGCGGTCGTAGGCGGCGCGGCTCCAGAGCGGCGAGCGTGGCGTCTGCTCGGCGCCGACCCCGCGCTCGCCGAGGTGGTCGCGGATCGACTGGTCCTCGACGCCGAGGAAGTATTCCTCCGGGCGGCGCGGGCGGCCGGAGTGGCGGAGCGCCTCGAAGTACTCCTCAGGGCGTCCGGCGACGCCGGTTTCGCCGAGCGCGTGGCAGACCAGGGTCGAACCCGAGCGGGGCGTGGCGCAGACGAGATAGGAGCGGTCTGGGATCATTGCTGAGTAAGTTAATCAACAAAGCGTGCTTCGCGGGCGAGGAATGCCGGCCGCGCGCCTCCCGACTAAATACCCGAAAGATCGGGGATCATCGCCGACGTGGACAAAGCACCCAACATCCTCTACATCCACTCACACGACACCGGCCGCGTCGTCCAGCCCTACGGCTTCCAGGTCCCGACGCCGAACATCCAGATGCTCGCCGACCAGGGGGTCCTCTTCCGCCAGGCCTTCTGCAACGCGCCGACCTGCTCCGGCAGCCGCGCCAGCCTGCTGACCGGCCTCTACTGCCACAACAACGGGATGGAGGGCCTCGCCCACCGCGGCTGGGAGCTCAACGACTACGGGCAGCACTGGGTCCACACCCTGCGCCGCGCCGGGTACCACTCGGTGCTGGTCGGCGAGCAGCACATCTCCAAGGACCCGGCGGTGATCGGCTACGACGAGATCGTCAAGGTCGAGACGAACAAGGCCGGCGACGTCGCGCCGCTGACGATCGAGGCCCTCCGCGCCGCCAAAGGGACCGGCAAACCGTGGTTCATGTCGGTCGGCTTCTTCGAGACCCACCGCGACTTCTCCGCCCCGACCTCGGTCCGCGACACGCTCTACTCGCTGCCGCCCTCGAACCTGCCCGATCAGCCCGCGACGCGCCGCGACATGGCCCAGTTCAAGGCCAGCGTCCGCTCGCTCGACCAGGGCATCGGCGCCGTCCTCCACGCCCTCCACGACCTCCGCCTGGTCGAGGACACGCTGGTGATCTGCACCACCGACCACGGCATCGCCTTCCCCGGCTCGAAGGCGACGCTGACCGACCGCGGCACCGGCGTGATGCTGATCATGCGCGGCCCCGGTGCCTTCTCCGGCGGCAAGGTGATCGACCAGCCGGTCACCCACCTCGACGTCTACCCGACGCTCTGCGAGGTCGCCGAGGTAGAGCCGCCCGACTGGCTGCAGGGCGAGTCACTCGTCCCGCTGCTGCGCGGCGAGACCGACGTCATCCACGAGGCGACCTTCGCCGAGATGACCTACCACGTCGCCTACGAGCCCCAGCGCAGCGTCCGCACCGAGCGCTGGAAGTACATCCGCCGCTTCGACGACTTCCCCGGCCCGGTGCTGGCCAACTGCGACGACTCGGCCTCGAAGGAGATCTGGGTGGAGGCGGGCTGGGCCGACCGCCGGGTCGCCCGCGAGCAGCTCTACGACCTGGTGCTGGATCCGGCCGAGATGAGCAACTGCGCCGCCGACCCGGCCTGCGCCGAGGCGCTCGCCGAGATGCGAGGCCGCCTGGCTGGCTGGATGCGCGACACCGAGGACCCATTGCTCGACGGCCCGGTGCCCGCGCCGCCCGGCGCCGAAGTGAACGAGCAGTGGCAGGTCTCGCCGGACGAGCCGACCCGCACGGTCACGGCCGATCCCACGGCCGCTCCATCCAGGTGACGCAGTTCCAGCCGGAGATCGTCGGGGCGCCACCGGGCTCCGCGGTCTCGCCGTGCTCGAAGGTCGTGAGCGCGCAGTTGGAGGAGCGCAGGTGCCACATCCGTGGCCGCAGGTCCTCGGTGAAGGCTGGGCCGAAGATCGAGTCGAGGAGGAAGAAGCGGGTGAGGATGCCGTGGGTGACGAGCAGCGGCAGGCCGTCCTCGGGCTCCTGCTCGAGCCGCGCCTTCAGTAGCTGCACGCGCTCGAATCCTTCCGCCCACTCCTCGCCCTGGTGGAACTCGTAGGCGAAGGGGATCGGCTCCGACTCCAGCCCGAGCGCCTCGCCGACCCGCTCCGCGGTTTCGGAGGCCCGCCGCATCGGGCTGGTGAAGAGCTTGGTGATCCCGAGGTCGAGGTCGCGTAGGCCGGCGCCGGCCGCGACGGCCTGGTCGCGCCCGCGCTCGGTCAGCTTGTCGCCGAGCTCCTCGGCGAGCCGCTCCTCGCCGGTGTGGGCGTTGTGGCCCGACTCGCCGTGGCGCAGGAAGAGGACCCTCATTCGGCAGCCGGGGCGGCCCCCGCGACGACGTTGACGAAGTTCTCCAGGTGGCGGGTGGTCCAGCACTCGAAGGTGCCGTCGCAATAGCGTTCGTAGGAGCTCATCACCGAGTCGCCGTAGTTCCAGTAGAGCTTCGGCTCGGGGTTCAGCCAGAAGAGCCGGCCGGCCCGCTCGGAGATCCGGGCGAAGATCTCGGCGTGCGGCTCGCGGCCGTTGGTGCGGGCGTCGCCGAGCACGATCACGGTCGAGCGCGGGTCGAGGTCTTCGGAGATCTCGGTCAGGAACTCGAGCCAGACGCGGCCGTAGTCGGTGTAGCCGGAGATGTCGGCGACGCCGCCCTCGCTGGAGATCTTCTGGGCGACGACGGCGAAGTCGCGCTCGTGCTCGAAGACGTCGGTCACCTCGCTGATCCGCTCGATGAAGACGAAGCTGCGCAGTTTGCGGAACGAGTCGTGGAGCGCGTGGAGGACGGAGAGGAAGAAGACGCTCGCCGAGGTGACCGAGGTGGAGACGTCGCAGAGGACGTAGATCTCGGGACGGCGGGGGCGCTTCGGTTTGTAGCGCAGGTGCATCGGCACGCCGCCGGTCTCCAGCGAGGCGCGCATCGTCCGCCGCACGTCGACGGTCCGCCCCTTTTTCACCCCGCGCTGCTCGTGGCCGAGGGTCGCCAGCCGGCGCTTCATCTGCGAGACGGCGCGGTGGACGGCGGCGAGGTCCTGGGTCGGGCTGGTGGGGAGGGCGCGGTCGAGCTCGGCCAGCGGGCGCGAGGCGGGCAGCGTCTCGGTCCGCTCGATCAGGTCGCGTTCGAGTTCGCGCCGCAGGTGGCGCTCGAAGCCGGTCAGCTGGTCGCGGTCGATCGCCGGACGCTCCTCGCCGGTGTCGGCCCGCGGCGGCTGGGCGCCGGCGCTGAGGCCGAGGCTGCGGCGGATCCGCTGGACGTCGACGCCGACCACGCCGGAGCCCTCCTCGCGGCCGAAGGCGGCGATCGCCAGGCGGGCGAGGTCGCGCAGCGCGTTCTCGTCGCTCTGCTGCATCGCGTCGCGGATCAGCTCGCTCAGCTCATCGCCGTCGAGGCGATCGGCGAGGTCGCCGCTCGGCTGGGCACCCTGGTTGACCTCGTCGTCGGAGGGTCGCTCGGCGATCCCCTGCTCGATCGCGGCCGCCTCGGCGGCGCGGAAGAAGTAGCGGTCGAAGAGCAGCTCGAAGGCGCGCCGGTCGTCCTGGGACTTGGCGATCGTCGCCGCCAGCGCCTCGCGGAAGTCGGCCTGCTCGGTCCAGGGGACGTGCTGCAGGGCGGCGAACGCGTCGAGGATCTCCGAGGTCCCGACCGCGACGCCCTCGCGCCGCAGCTCCTCGCAGAAGCCGAGCAGCTTCGGCCCGAACCCGGGCGGGCCGGAGTCGGCCTTGGGACCGTAGGGCGAGGCAGAGGCCACGCACCGATAATAGGTGGGTGAGCGCGGAGGATCGGTCGGTGGGGACGCTGCTTGCGGCACCCGACGCGGTTGCCGCGATGAAGGCGATGCGATCGGCGCGGCGTCGCCGCTACGTCGCGCGCGCCGACGTGATGGAGGTGCTCTACCGCGTCTACCTCGGTGGGCTGGCCGCGATCTTCATCCTCGCCTTCCTCGCCGGGGCGCTGCACGAAGTGTCCGCCGACCCCGGCTCGATCGACAGCATCCGCGACCACGCACCTGCCGTGATCGGCCTCGCCGTCGCCCTGCTGG
>Ga0208982_1000042_pt1 | contig 14885 bp, 15 predicted proteins | sample MedBloCAOM1_O3_FD_187840 | JGI IMG/M metagenome (GOLD analysis project Ga0208982, IMG submission 187840) | Forest soil microbial communities from El Dorado National Forest, California, USA - Mediterranean Blodgett CA OM1_O3 (SPAdes) (version 2) | ecosystem: Environmental > Terrestrial > Soil >... | reverse complement strand
GCGGATCATTGCTGCGCACCGCAATTTTGGCGCGCACGCCCGCATCGCGGGCGGCCGCCAGGATGTTGATCAAGCCCTGGCCGACTTCCGGCACTTCCAGCTTGAACAATTCGATCAAGAATTCCGGCGCGGTGCGCGACAGGAACAATTGCGGACCGCGCGGTTCAGTGCGCACTTCTTTCAAGTAAGCCTTGATGCGATCCTGGGAACGCACCGGCTCGCGCGGGATCATCTCTTCGCGCGCGATGAAACCCTCGGCGTTGGCGCCGAGATCGACGTACACGCCGTTGCGGTCGACCCGCTTGACGATGCCGCTGACCAGCGTTCCGGCCCGGTCTTTGTAAGCGTCGACCACTTGCGCGCGTTCGGCCTCGCGCACCTTCTGCACGATGACCTGCTTGGCCGTCTGCGCCAGAATCCGGCCGAAGGGCACGGACTCCATCGGCTCCTCGACGAAGCCGCCCGGCTCGACATCTTTGTCGAGATCGCGCGCGTCATCGAGACGCAATTCGCGCTCCGGAACCTCGAGCTCGGTGGAGTCGTCCGCGAATACCTTCCAGCGGCGAAACGTGTCGTAGCCGCCGGTTTTACGGTTGATCGACACTCGCACATCCAGCTCTTCGCCGTGCTTTTTGCGGGTGGCGGATGCAAGCGCTGCTTCGAGCGCGTCGAAGATAATTTCCTTATCGACGCCCTTTTCATTGGACACCGCGTCGACGGCCATCAATATTTCTTTGTTCATATGCGTAAAACTCCTCGCTCACTCCGGCCGCAAACGCGCCTTCTGAATCCGGTCGAGCGGCAGGCTGTGCGCCTTGCCATCGACTTCCACTACAATCGTATCGCCCGACACTGACTTCAATACCCCGGCAAATCGCCGTCGCCCGTCGATCGGCAGCTTCAACTCCGCGAAAATCCTCTCTCCCGTGAAGCGTTCGAAATGCGCCTTTTTGCGCAATATCCGATCGAAGCCCGGTGAGGACACCTCCAAGGTGTAATGCCCTTTGATCGGATCGCTCACCTCGAGCAATTCGCTCACCGCATGGCTGACGCGCGCGCAGTCATCGACGTTAACCGCCGCGGCCGAATCCGCAGCGGGCCGATCGATGAATATCCGCAACACGCCGCCGCGCCCCTCTCGCGCGAACTCGATATCTATCAGCTCATAGCCCAATGCCTCGATCGGCGGCTCTAGCAAGCGCATCAAGGCTTCACGCATTTTTATAAGGTCCTGACCCTTAAAAACAAAAGGGGACCATCGGCCCCCTTCGTAAACTCATGAAAAAGCCCCTAGAAGGGGCCCAATCCAAACCTTAAAGCGCGCCGAAGATTTAAGTTGGAGGGAATCCCCCAACCTTAAAGCCAAACCGAGCCCCGCCGAGGGGCGCGATTATAGGCAATGCGCTCTCAGGCGTAAACCCTGATGCAAAGCCCAACCTCAAAAAAAGTTAAGGCCGCATTGCAGCGGCCTTAACCAATCGCTTAAATCTTAAGCCACTGTTACCAGCGCTTCGGACCGCGCGATCCACCACCACCACCACCACCGCCACCACCACCGCCGCCGGTGCGCTCCTGAGCCTCGTTCACCTTCAGCGCACGCCCGTCGACGTCGTGACCATTCAAGGCCTGCATGGCGCGCGCAGCATCTGCGCTTGCCATTTCTACGAAGCCAAATCCGCGGGGCCGACCGGTGTCGCGATCATTGATCAACGCAACCGACTGTACCGCGCCATGTTTTTCGAACAGCGCGCGCACTGCGGACTCGTCCATCGAGAACGGGAGATTGCCAACATACATTTTCGTCATGTGAAGAATACCTGCTACAAAAGAAACTATCGGCCGGTCACGCGTGCTTTGAGTGCAAACCTTTAAAGCGGAATGCCAGCCACCTGGATCGAGGAAACCTGCTTTGTGGGTTGTGGCCAAGGTGACGCCGGAGCGGCGCGGTGACCAAAAACGGACCAAGTAGAAATCACGAACCGGCGCGGATATTACAGCAATTTGCTGATAAGTACGAATATTCGTCCTGATTCAATGGTTTGCTGCATCGCAGCAGTCCTGGTAAGCCATCCCTGGGCCAGCTATTCTGCGCTTCTGAAGCCACGCCGAAATCACCATTTTGCTGACAACAATCGGATGCCGCTAACCTACCTGCTGCCCAAGTACTGGATTACCTGGGTGGGATTGGCGGTCATGCGCGCCGTCGAGGTGCTGCCCTTTTCGGTGCAAAGGCTGGTTGGCAGCGCGATTGGGCGGCTGATCAGGCTCCTGCCCTTGAGCTACATGCGCATCGCCCGCCGCAATATCGCGCTGTGCCTGCCGGAACTGTCGGAGGCCGGCCGCGCCGACCTGCTCAACCGGCACTGCGGCAGTTTGGGAATGGCCCTGTGCGAAACCGCGGACACCTGGTGGAGCAGCGACCGGCGTCTGAACAAGCTCGCCGATGTGCAGGGGTTGCAGCATCTGCAGGCAGCCCTTGCCAAGGGCCGCGGCGCCATTTTGGTCGGCGGCCATTTCACCACCATCGAGATCTCGACCCGGATTTTGGGCACGGTGGTGCCGCTGAACGTCGTCTACCGGCCGATGAAAAATGCGCTGCTGTCGCACATTATGTTCGAAAGCTTCTGCCGCCACGGAAAACCGATCCCAAAAGACGACATCAGAAGCATGGTCCGGGCGCTGAAGAAGAACGAGGCAGTCTGGTTCGCGCCCGACCAAAGCTACCGCAACAAGGGAGCGGCCATGGTCAAATTCTTTGGAATCCCGGCCGCCAGCAACCCGGCGACCTCGCGGCTCGCGCGCATCTCGGGCGCCGCGGTCATGACCTACTTTGGAGAGCGGCTGCCCGGCAATGCGGGCTATCGCGTGGTGATTGGAGCGGCCTTCGAGAATTTCCCGGGCGCCGATCCGGTTGACGATGTGGAACGATACAATCGGCTCCTCGAGGCACAAGTCCGCCGGGTGCCGGAACAATATCTGTGGGTGCATCGGCGCTTCAAGGGATTGAGCAATGACTATCCTGACTATTATGGAAGAGACTCGCGCAAGCCCGTCGCGCAGCGCTCCACCGGCCCGTAGTGACCTGAGCTGCCCGTGAGCGACGATCAAGTAACCGTCGAGAGCGTGACCGGCGTCGAGCTGAGGCTCGCGATCGCAGGGCCCGGCACCCGCAGCTACGCATTCGTGATCGACTGGCATATACGCGTGCTGCTCGCGGGCGCCTGGCTGCTGGTGGCCAGCGTTGCGCTCGACGCAAAGCTCACCTGGCGTTCGCACGACGCGCTGCTCAGCTTGTTGCCGGCCGCGATCATTTATTTTCTGTACCACCCCATCATCGAGGTGGCGACGCGGGGACGCACGCCGGGCAAGCGCATGGCCGGCGTGCGCATCCTCAGCCGCGATGGCGGGCAGCCGAGCGCAACGGCACTGTTGTTGCGAAATGTCTTTCGGCTGGTCGATAGCCTGCCGGCGACCTATCTGGTGGGACTCACGACCTGCTTCTTGACCCCGCAACGAATCCGCATCGGCGATATGGCCGCCGGGACTCTGCTGGTCTTGGACAATGCCGTTGCCGAGGCCTCATTGCTGCGCCTCGAGCGGCTTGCCGCAAACTCAAAATTGTCGCTGGACGCGCTCGAGCTGGTCGACCAGGTTCTGGAGCGTTGGGATTCCTTGGAGCCGGAGAATCGCGCCAAAATCGCGCGCACGCTGTTGGCGCGGCTCGACACCCAGGCAGGCGCTGCGCAGGCTGATACGCACATGAGCAGCGTGCGTCTCGAAGACCTGAGCGACGCGAGGCTGCGCGACCTGCTGCAGGCTCATTTGGGCCCCGATGCCGCGGCGAATCATGGTTGACGGCGAGGAGATTCGCCGTTGGATCATGGCGCGGGCCGGCAGTTGGCGGGCGAGCGTCGACAAAGTCGCGGCACTGCGCGCGCAGCGGCAGGCAAGCGTGGATGAAGCGCTGAACGCCGTCGAGGCTTATCGCGGCTTGGCCCGCGACCTGGCCACTGCACGCAGAGTGGTGCCCAACAGCCGCACGGCCGCCGGACTTGAATCGCTGTACCGCCAATTGAACACCTTGATCAGCCGCCGCCCGCATGGCGGATTGGAGACGGTTCGATCTTCCCTGAAGTTCGACATCCCGAACATCACCCGCGAGCTGCGAGTTCCCATCTTGAGCATGGCGTTGCTCATGGGGGTCAGCGCTCTGGCCGGTTGGTGGCTCATCGCCACGTATCCGACGCTCATCGGCTTGTTCGCCAGCGAAGATATGATCGAACACGTCGAACAGGGGCACCTGTGGACCGAGGGAATCATCAATGTCGTGCCCTCTTCCATTCTTTCCATCAGCATCCTGGCCAACAACATCATGGTCAGCGTGCTGGCATTTTGCGCTGGAATTTTCCTGGGGTTGGGCACGCTGTATTTGCTCGCGATGAACGGCCTCATGCTGGGCGCGGCGTTCGCCTTCGTGCATCAGCATGGATTGGCGCGCGCACTGTTCGAATTCATCATTGCTCACGGGCCGGTCGAGTTGTCGGTGATCTGCATTGCCGGCGCAAGCGGAATCGCGCTGGGCGAGTCCATCATCCGCCCGGTCGGCCTGTCGCGGCGCGATTCGTTTCAAGCCTGCGCGCACCGCATCGGGCCATTGTTGCTGTTGTGCGCCGCGTTGCTGGTCGGCTGCGGTCTCATCGAGGGTTTCATATCGCCCGATGCGCGTTTTCCAATGGCCAGCCGAGCCACCATCGGAGTCAGCTATTGGCTGATCATGTGGTCGCTGCTGACCGGCCGCTTGTTCGCCAAAAAGCCGCCGGCTTAAGCGCGCCGGCGCTGCCTGAAATTGCTGTAGGCGGCGAATACCGCGTGCTCGAGCTGCTCCGGCCTCGCCACCAAGGTGGGAGCGCCGAGCGCATTCAACGCACGCGCTTTGCGCTCCAAGCCGATGCAATATTCTTGAGCCGCGAGCGAGCGATAGGGGTCCAACCAGGTTTGCGCGGGGGCGCGCGCCATCGATTCAGCCTCTGCGCTCGATAGCGCGGCGACAAATGGCAGGTGCTTGGGCAGAAGAAAGCGCACCGCGTGCGCCAGCTGACTTTCGTTCGACGCGTCGTCGATATCGGTCAGCATGATGATGAGACTGCGGTGGCGCACCAGCGATCTGACCCGGGTGGCCGCGTACAGTGGATTGGATTCGGTTCGTTCAATGCGCGCGGCCGCCAGCACGGTGCGCAGGCGTGCAACTGCGTTCAGGCCGCGGGCAGGCGCCAGCGCCGCCAGCGGCCGATCGGCGTACACGACCAAACCCACCAAATCCTCGCGCTCTGCGGCGAATTGCGCCAAACGGGCCGCAATGTTTACGTAGTGTCCGAATCGATCCAGGGAACCGGCGCGCAGCGCGCTGGAACGGCCGGCGTCGATCGCGATGACGATCTGCAATGCATCGTCCTGCGAGAATTCCCGGCTGATCAGGCGATCTGCGCGCGCGGTTGCCTTCCAGTCGATCACGCGCGGTGGATCGCCGGCGCGATAATCGCGCAGGCGCAAAACCTCCGCGCCTGCGCCGGCATCGATGCTCGCCTGAGATCCCCGCGCGGAAATGCCTTTGACTTCGCCGGCGCTGCGAAACAGATCGGGCAGCACGCGCACTGCGGCTGGGCAGGCGATCCGTCTCGGCCACCATGCCAGCCCCAGCGGCCCCGCAATTCTCGCCCGCAGCGGCGGCCACTCGGCCGGACCCAAGCGCTTCGGCACGACGCGCCGCGCGATGGCTGCGGCCTCCCCGGGGTTCAGCCGCAACCGTTCGATAGAGCTTTCGATATCGAAGAATTCCGGTGCGCCGGCCGCGATCTCGATGAGCAAGGGCCGCTGCAGCGCGTGCGCGCACATGAAGCGTATTGCGGCGCTGCGCCCCAGGTAGAGCTTATCCGGCGCCTGCAACCTGACGCTGAATCCTTGTTTGGACACAATCCACGACTCATAGGCCAGTCCGGCCAACAGCAATGCCGCCGGCAACTTCCACAGCCCTGCGAGGCTCGGCTGCCAGTCGCCGATGATCGCGAGCGCGGCGGCTGCCAGTGTCAGTAGCAAGGCATTGAGCCGCAGACTGGCTCCGCTCATCGAGGCACCGTCACCTGATCGAGCATTCGTTGCACGATGGACTGGGTGGTAACTCCCTCGAGCATCGCCTCGGGAGCGAGCACCAGCCGATGCGATATCACCGCAGGAAGGATCTCTTTGACATCGTCGGGCGCCACGAAATTCGAGCCGCGCAATGCCGCGCTGATTTTTGCCGCGCGCAACACGGCCAATGCCCCACGGGTTGACAGCCCCAGCGTCAAGTGGGCGTGCTGGCGCGACGCCAGTGCCAGATCGAGGATATAGGCCAGCAGTTCCGGCGCAACGTGTACCTCGTCGACGCCGGCGCGCGCCGCATCGAGAGTTGCCGGCGACACCACGAAGGGCGAGTTCTTCTCAGGGCCGCTCAACGCCCCATAGCGCGCGAGAATGGCCTGTTCGTCTTCGCGAACCGGATAAGTCATGTCGATGCGCAGCATGAAGCGATCCAGTTGCGACTCGGGCAAGGGATAGGTGCCTTCAAAATCGCCCGGGTTCTGGGTGGCGATGACCAGAAAATGCGCCGGCAGCGCGTAGGTCTTGCGCTCTACCGTCACCTGCCGCTCCTCCATGGCCTCGAGAAGCGCGGACTGCGTTTTCGGACTCGCCCGATTGATTTCATCGACCAGCAATACATCCGCGAACAAGGGTCCGGGACGAAACTCGAATTCGCGTTTTGCCGTGTCGAACACGTGGACGCCGATGATGTCGGAGGGCATGAGATCGGCCGTGCCTTGTACCCTGCGAAATGCACCGCCCAAGCCCGCCGCGAGTGCTTTGGACAACAGCGTCTTGCCGAGCCCGGGGGGTCCCTGCAGCAGCACGTGCCCGCGGGCGATCACGGCAATGGTCAGTGCGCGGATCGTGGACTTCAGCCCGATCACCGACATGCCCAATGCTTCCTGCAAACGCAGTTCCAATTCTTCCAAGGCCGTGCTCATGCTATTTTTCCTTGCAACTGACATAAAAGGTTTTGCAATCGCGGCAAATTGAAGCGCCGCCCCGATTGGATCCGGGTCTGCAGTTCCTGCAATTCCCTGACCTCATCGCGGCTGACCGCGGCTTGCGATGCCAGCCACTCCCAGACGGGGCTGCCGTCTTCGCGGCTGCCGCGACGGCGGTGGATGGCGTTGAAAAAATTCGCCAGCAATCGCGCGCCGGCGGTCGGCGGCGTCACGCTCGAGGCAAGAAAGTCGCCGCTGCTGCCGACCAGCGCCGTCACGTCGGCGGCCTGAGCAGCCGCGGGATGAGCCCGGAATCGCTGAATGCCGAGCACGAACACGAACCAGAAAAACACCAACCACCACAGGGTTCGGTGCAAACGCGGGTCCTTGTAGAATGCCTCGGCATCGTAGTAATCGACCGCCCCCTGGTGGGCGTCGTCGAAAATCACTGCGCCGCCCGGCTCGAGCGACCAGCCGACGATATTCGCCAACAGCTTGGCATTGTCCGCGGCACCCAAGTCCCGATTGCTGAACAGCCCCGCGACGCCGAGCAGTATCACCTGACCCATGCCCTGGCGCCTGATCCATATGGCGGCATTGCCGCTCTCTACAGCTTGCGCCACCTGCAGCACGCCGGAATTGTTCACGGGTGTGGCAAACCACTGCGATGCAGGCAGATCGGAAGTGACCTGCAGCGCATCGACGCCTTTCATCATGGGATGAGCGCCGCGCGGCTCGATCGCGAGCGCGCCGGATCGCGACAAAGCCTCGAGCGCGGACTTGAACGTCCGCGGCGCCGCGGCGCCATTCTGCTTCGATTCTTTGCGTTCATTGGTGTCGAGAGTCATCCCCGCCAAACGCCCCACATCCTTGACCAGCCGTCCCTCGCGCCCGAGCGACCAGGCCGGCGTGTCGTCGAGCGCCGCCGCGAGCACAATGGTATTGCCGCGCTCGATCCAAGCATCCAGCTGAGTCGCCTCGTCCGGCCGAAACGGCAATTTGTGCGGCAAGGTCGTGATCAATACATTGCCGGTTTTGCGCTGTGCGCGATTGCTCAATAAATGATCATAACGTTCGCGCAGCGAAATCACCGGGATGTGCACCGCGTTGAGCCAGCGCCAGGCAGCCTGGTAACCCGCAGTGCCGGTGTCGGTGCTCAACGGCCGCGCCGGCGCTTGATTCTCGGGCGGCGGCTTCGGCAAGAACAATGCGTAGCAAAGGAACAGCGCGGCGATGGCCAGGCCCAGCGTGATGAGGCGCTCCTTCACGGCGTGCTTCCGCTGCCGGAAAGTTGTTGCAGGAGTTCACGGCCCTGACGGGTCAGGGTTGCCAGAGTCTCGGGTGCCGCGGGTTCAGAGCCATACAAAACAATTTCCGCCGCGTGCGCGATGCGCGCGAAGACGCTTTTCTGCCCCTCGCTGTCGAAGGCCGCCCGCGCGATCAGCTCGCGGTGCGTCAGGCTGCGCTCGGTCGCCAGGCGGCCCGTTTGCAGCAGACGCCTCACCAACGCGCGCAGCACGCCGGCGGGGGTATTCTCATCTGCGCCGAATGCCTCATCCGTCAAATGGCCGGAGGAATCCTCAGGCTGATTCGGCGCGGAGCGCCTGCTTCTGAAGCGCGCGGCGATGCCGGCCGCCTTGAGCTCGTGCACGATGATCCCGACGGCGGCGATGGCGGTAAGGATGGTCACGATATAGACGAATGCCTGCAAAAAGCCCGGCGACACGTTCGCGCCGCGCAGGAAACCGTCGAAAAGATGCCTGATCCATTTCGCCAGCGATGAATCGCTATGCTCGAGCCATTGCTTCAACCAGTTCTTGAAGGAGTACCACCATGACACCGGCCGCGGCGCCTGTTCAGCCTGCAGCTTTTGCAGGATTTCCGGCAGCGCCGAGGTATCGGGCACGCCGTGCGATCGGGGACCTGAGTAGCGTTCGTTCAAGTCGAGCAGGTCGCGCAGGACATGCACATTCAGTTTGTCTTGCCAGCCCTCGTACAAAATCTTGTCGAAGCCCAGGGTCCCGAGCGCCGCGCGCAAATCGGGACACACGGAGCTCAAGTCTTTGAGGCCCGATGAAGCGGCTGAGGCCTTGGTGGCGCAATCGCTCACGGTATCGAGCGGCCCGGCAAAGCACGTGGCGGCAATCAGACTGCCGAGCGCCAGTACCAGCCGCAGCCGCAGCCTGCCGAAGGTCGGATTCACCGCGCTAAGGCGTCCACCCGTCCCAACAAGTCACCGCCCTGCTTGCGCAACTTGAGGTCGTACAAAATCGCAATGAGAACGGCAGGATAGAGCGAGCCCAGAACGGCGTTTGCCAGCAGCGACACGAGCTGACTCACGCCGGTGCCCAACACGCCGGCGCCCAACACGGCGCCGATCGCCGCCGCGACGAAGCCGACAACCAGCGTGAAGACCAAGCCGATGATGATCAGCACCAACAATAGTCCGGCGCAGCGCCACCAATATCCCCGGGTAAGACGCCAGCTGATGCCGATGGATTCGGCCGGCCCGGCATCCTCGAGCATCAACAGCATGGAGGCGAAAAACACGCGTCCGAAGATGAACGCAAACACGAAAAAGATGAGGATCGACATGATCGCCGTGACGGCTCCCCGGCCGCCGATCGCCGATCCGATACCGACGAGCAGGGCAAAGGCGATGCCCGCGCCCATCATGGCGACGAAGAACAACAGAAACTGCAGCAACAATTTGGGCAACAGGCGCAGGGCAGCCATCAAGGATCCGCCCAGCGAGTCCACCGTTGCGGCGGCGACGCCGGCGATTCTCAACACGATTGCGGCGTAACAGGTGACCGAAAGAATCAAAATGAGCACGTAGGCAAGCCAGGTCGTCGGCGACTTGATCAGCGCCAGCATCGCTTGAGCATTGGCGGCGCTGGCCGGCGAGAATGCACTTGTCGGGGTGGCCGGCACGAGCCCCGGGAACTTGGAAGCCAGCAGCAACAGGGGCAAAGCCACCGAGAGTTGCGCCAGCACGGCCAGCGGCCATGTCTTGGGCAGGCTCTCGCGCCACAGCTTCAACCCATCGTCAAGCACCCCGCCAATACTGCGCGGCTCGGTCGGTCTTGTGTACACGTCGATTCTCCCTGAATCTTGTGATTCGAAGACTAACACGAGTCCACAAAACGCTACACTTTTGAGCTGCATGTCCAACCTGCGCAATGCCACAGCCGCCGATACACCCGCGCTCAATGAGCTGATAGCCCGGTCGGCGCGCGGTTTGAGCAGGCAGGACTATCGTCCGGAGCAGATTGAGGGTGCTTTGCAGGGGGCTTTCGGCGTCGACAGCCAGCTCCTGGCCGATGAGACTTATTTCGTCGTCGAGGATCAGGCGCGGATCGTGGGTTGCGGCGGCTGGAGCTTTCGCTCGACGCTGTTCGGCGGCGATGCCCGTGCCGGCCGGGATTCATCCATTCTCGATCCTAAAACCCAGGCTGCGAAAATTCGCGCCTTCTTCGTCGATCCGGACCATGCGCGGCGTGGGATCGGCTCGCTGCTCCTCGAGCACTGCGAACGGCAGGCGCGCGCCCATGGCTACGCGCGGGTTGAGCTCATGGCCACTCTTCCGGGCGTCAAGCTGTACGCGGCCCGCGGCTATGTGGGCGCAGCGATGGTGCGATTCGAGCTGCGAGCCGGGGAGTTCATCGAATTCATTCCCATGCAGAAACTGCTCGACGCCTAGTCAGGGTCGGTCCACAGGCGCAGCCACCCATCTCGCCCCAACGAGCGCAGCGTGCGCATATTCCTGCGATAGATCTCCTCGGCATCGCCGACCGCCGCCACCGCGCGTTCAACACTGGCCTCGCGCAGCAGATGCAAAATCGGATGAGGCGAGCGGTTGGTGCAGTTCTCGATGTCATCGGGTTGCGATCCGGCGAATTGATATTGCGGATGGAAGCTCGCAACCTGCAGCACGCCTTCCAGGCCGAGCTCGGCAACGACCTCATCGCAAATTCCCAGGAAATCGTTGTACTCGATGAAATCGGCGAGCACCCACGGATGGATGAGCAGCGTGGTTTCACAGTCTTCAGGATCCGCCGCGGCAAGCCGCGTCAGTTCCGAGCGCAGCTCATCCAGCAACCCGGCGGCGCTGCGCTGCTCGCTGACGTAAAATCGCACGCGCTTGCCGCGATAGGGGTTTTCCGCGAATGGGCACAGGTTCAGCCCGATCACGGATTTCTCCACCCAGCGCCGCGTGGCGCAAATGACTTCATCGTTGGTAATGCGCAGCCCCCGTCAATGCCGGGCCCAGTCTAACAACGAGGAGCCTGTCCGAGTATTCCACTTCCGGTATCCTATGCGCCCTTCCCCATTCGAGAAGCCTTGATGTCACAATCGATTCCCGCCACGCTGATTCCCGGAGACGGAATCGGCCCCGAAATCATGGACGCGGTGCTGACCGCATTGCAGGCGCTTGGCGCGCCGTTTGCGTGGGACCGGCAGATTGCCGGGCTCGAGGGCGTCAAGACAGCGGGCGATCCCTTGCCTGCAAAGACTTTGGACAGCATCAGAGGCACCCGCCTCGCCCTCAAGGGACCGCTCGAAACCCCATCGGGCGGCGGCTACCGCTCTTCCAATGTGCGGCTGCGGGAAGAATTCAAGCTGTATGCGAATTTGCGGCCCGCCCGTACCCTGATTCCGGGAGGCCGATTCGACAAAATCGACCTGGTCGTGGTCCGCGAGAATCTCGAGGGCTTGTACATCGGCCATGAGATCTACATTCCGATCGACGACGACCCGCATGCGCTCGCCATGGCGACCGGCGTGAACACCCGCCAGGGCAGCCGGCGCCTGCTGCAGTTCGCGTTCGAGCATGCGATTGCCACCGGCCGCAAGCGAGTCACGATCGTTCATAAAGCCAACATCATGAAGGCGCTCACCGGAATCTTTCTCGAGACCGGACTCGAGCTGTATGAGCGCAAGTACCAGGGCAAATTCATTCTCGACACCATCATCATCGATGCCTGCGCCATGAAGCTGGTGCTGAATCCCTGGCAATTCGACGTCTTGGTGACCACCAATTTGTTCGGCGACATTTTGTCGGACTTGGTGGCCGGGCTGGTGGGCGGACTGGGAATGACGCCCGGCGGCAACATCGGCGCGGATGCAGCCATTTTCGAGGCAGTGCACGGTTCCGCGCCGGATATCGCGGGCAAAGGCATCGCCAATCCGATTGCGCTGTTGCTGGCGGCTGCGATGATGCTGGAACACTGCCATCTGCCGCACATGGCGACGCGTTTGCGGACCGCCATCGATCAAACCCTCAACATCGACAATGTGCGCACCGGCGATCTGGGCGGCACGGCAAGCACGCGCGAGTTCACGCGCGCCTTGGTCGAGCGGATCGGCCGCTAATCGTGGCGCAAATCATCTCGATCAGCGGTGTGACGAAGTCCTACGCCACCGGCTTTCAGGCGCTGAAGCTGGTCAATCTCGAGATCGAGAAAGGCGAGATTTTCGCGCTGCTGGGCCCGAACGGCGCGGGCAAGACCACGCTGATCAACATCGTCTGCGGCATCGTGACGGCGAGCTCCGGCACAGTGACCGCGGATGGCCACGATATCGTGCGCGATTACCGCGCCGCGCGCTCCCTGATCGGCTTGGTGCCGCAAGAACTGAGCACGGACGCATTTGAGACCGTCTGGGCGACGGTCTCATTCAGCCGCGGTCTGTTCGGACGGGCGCCGAACCCGCGCTTCATCGAAGCACTGCTGCGCGACCTGTCGCTGCTCGACAAGCGCAACAGTAAAATCATGACCCTGTCGGGCGGCATGAAGCGGCGCGTCATGATCGCGAAGGCTCTGTCGCATGAGCCGCAGATTTTGTTTCTCGATGAGCCCACCGCCGGGGTCGATGTGGAGTTGCGCCGCGACATGTGGAACCTGGTGCGCGGGCTGCGCGAAAAAGGCGTAACCATCATCTTGACCACCCATTACATCGAAGAGGCGGAGGAAATGGCCGACCGCATCGGCGTCATCAACAAGGGCACCCTCATGCTGGTCGAGGACAAGAAAGAGCTGATGAAAAAGCTCGGCAAAAAGCAGCTCACGCTGCACCTGCGCTCGCCCCTGCCGCAAATTCCGAGCGAACTGCACGCTTGGGATCTGGAGCTCAAGGCCGAAGGCATGGATTTGGTCTACACCGTGGATAGCGCGGACAGCGTCGATATTTCGATGCTCCTCAAGCGCTTGAGCGAGTTGTCGATCGAGATCAAGGACCTGCAAACCCATCAAAGTTCGCTCGAGGATATCTTCGTGAAACTAGTGAGCGACCGCGCATGAGCACCACCGCCGCACTTCCCGCCTTCAACCGACATGGCGTTTGGGCCATCTACAAATTCGAGATTGCGCGGGCGCTGCGCACCTTGCTGCAAAGCTTGGTCACCCCGGTCATCACCACCTCGCTGTACTTCGTGGTTTTTGGCGCCGCGATCGGCTCGCGCCTCACCACCCCCAGCGGCGTGAGCTACGGCGCCTTCATCGTGCCGGGACTCATCATGCTGGCCCTGTTCACCGAAAGCCTGTCGAATGCCTCATTCGGGATTTATTTTCCGAAGTTTACCGGCACGATCTACGAACTTCTCTCCGCGCCCGTTTCCTACGTCGAGATCGTCATTGCCTACGTCGGCGCCGCGGCAACCAAGTCGGTCGTGCTGGGCCTGATCATTCTCGCCACTGCCTCGCTGTTTGTGCCGATCAAAATCCTGCATCCGCTATGGATGGTGGCCTTCCTGCTGATGACCGCGGCCACCTTCAGCCTGTTCGGCTTCATCATCGGCATTTGGGCGAAAGGCTTCGAGCATCTGCAATTCATCCCCATGCTGGTGATCACGCCGCTGACATTCTTGGGCGGCGCCTTTTACTCGATTGACATGCTGCCGCCCGCCTGGCGCACCTTCAGCCTGTTCAATCCCATCGTCTACCTGATCAGCGGATTCCGCTGGAGCTTCTACGGCGCCGCCGACGTCAGCGTCGGCATCAGCCTGCTGATGACCGTGGGATTTTTTGTAATCTGTTTGGCGCTCGTGGCCTGGATATTCAAGACCGGCTATCGGCTCAAAAACTGAATGGGCGGCAGGGCCGATGCCCTGCCGCCCCCGACGCCTGGCATTTCCTCAGAACTTAAACAGCGCCTTCGCGTAGTAGAAGCCGCCGTTGATGCCGAATGGCGAGTACAGCGGGTACTGGGTTACCGCCGCGTTGTCGGCGGCAGCGATTTCACGGTTCAAAATGTTGCTGTTGAGCTTGTTCGGAAACCGATTGAACAAGTTGGTGGCGCCGATCGAGAATGTCAGGTGGTCGCTGAATCCGTAAGCGACATCGAGATTCGTGATCGCCGTGACGCCGATCTCATCCTTGAAATACTGGAAGCTGCCGCTCGGGTTGTCGCCATCATCGTTTTGATAATCCGAAGCCGGGCCGTAGATCTTCTCGACCAGGTTCACCGTCAACTTCTCGATGGTGATCAACGCGCCGAGATTGATGACATATTTCGGCGTCGCAGTCGTGAGTTCCGAATACGCCTCCTGGTCGTACAGGACATTCGGTACCAATGGCGCGGGGGTCGTTCCGTGTTTGGTGATCGTCGTGTCGTTGTAGGTCGCTGCGATCGACCAATTGACCCGTGCGAAGTTATAGTCGAACGGGAAATCAAATACCAAGTCGGCGCCGCGCGTGCGGGTATCGATGCCGTTGGCAAACAGGCTGACGCCGTATGAGCCGGTCGCCAACACATCGGGATCGATGACAGCGGTGCCCCCGGAGTAGATGGAGATCGCGTTGTTGATCGCAGCACCGCCGG
>Ga0208982_1000041_pt1 | contig 14906 bp, 16 predicted proteins | sample MedBloCAOM1_O3_FD_187840 | JGI IMG/M metagenome (GOLD analysis project Ga0208982, IMG submission 187840) | Forest soil microbial communities from El Dorado National Forest, California, USA - Mediterranean Blodgett CA OM1_O3 (SPAdes) (version 2) | ecosystem: Environmental > Terrestrial > Soil >... | reverse complement strand
CGCATCGGCCTGCCGGCCGACCATCGCGCCGAGCACGGCAATCATCTGCAGAATCTGCGCGACGCTGCGTTGATTGAAGACATGCACGGCAATTCCCAGCCGGATCAACTGCGCGGCGATGTCGGCCTGCAGGTCGGAGAACCCCAGCACCAGATCCGGCTGCAATTCCAGGATGCGGTCTATGTTCGCGCTGGTGAAGGCGGATACCTTGGGTTTTTCCTTGCGCGCCCGCGGCGGCCGTACCGTGAATCCGGAGATGCCGACGATGCGTTTTTCCTCGCCGAGCAAGTACAAAGTTTCGGTGGTCTCTTCCGTCAAGCAGACGATGCGCTGGGGATACATCAGGACGCGATCTTGCCACAGCCTAAGTACCGTGTAAGGCTCGACTCATGATCAAGTGGTGGGAATCGGCCGAGAACCTGCTGTTCATCGACTCTCGCAGCATGGGACCACCGTGGGGCGGCGTCCTGCGGGTGGTGCGCTACCCGGCAGCGCTGCTGCGCGATTGGCTGCGTGGCGAGATCAGCGTGCGCGCCATGAGCCTGGCATATACGACGCTGCTGTCCGTGGTTCCGCTGCTGGTGTTCAGCTTCTCCATCCTCAAAGGGCTGGGCGCGCGCGGCGACATGCGCTACATCCTGCAAGAATTCTTTCGCCCGCTGGGCGGCGGCGCGAATCAGTTGACGGAGAGCGTGCTGCAGTTCGTGCAGAACATGCGCGGCGATCTGCTCGGCACCATCGGTCTGGCTTTCCTGGTGTACACCGTCGTCACCACCATCCAAAAAGTCGAGAGCAGCTTCAACTACGTCTGGCGGGTGCAACGGCCGCGCAGCTTCGCGCGCCGCTTCACCGAGTACTTGAGCGTGATGATCTTAGGTCCGGTGTTGCTGGCGGTCGCACTAGGCTTGCTCGGCAGCGTCGAGCGCAGCCCCTTCGCTCAATGGATCGATGCCATCGGGCCGCTGGCTTGGATACTGCGCAATGGCGGCCAAATCGTGCCGTACGTGATCGTCAGCTGTGTGTTCACCTTCATGTACGTTTTCATCCCCAACACCAAGGTGCAGCTGCGCGCGGCGCTGATCGGCGGCGTCAGCTCCGGCGCGGTATGGGCCGTGGTCGGCCAGATATTCACCTCTTTCATCGTGTACTCATCATCGCTGGTGGCCGTGTACACCGGGTTTGCCATCGTGCTGACGACGCTCATCTGGGTATATTTGAGCTGGCTGATATTGCTGCTCGGCGCGCAGTTCGCCTTCTACCTGCAGTTTCCGCAATATTTGCGCCACGGCCAGGAGGCCATCGATCTCACCGGCCGCGATCGCGAACAGGTCGGGCTGTCGGCCATGTATTTGATTGCGCGCGACTACGCCGACGGCAAAACCCATTGGACTCTCGGCCTGCTCGCCGCCGAGCTGGATATCCCGAGCATTGCGATCGCGCCGGTCATGGCATCTTTGGAGCGCGGCGGACTCATCGTCGTCACCGAGCAGGAACAATTCGTGCCCGGCAAAGATCCGGCCAGCATTGGCTTGGCCGATATTTTGGCGGCGGTGCGCACACAGCATGCAGGGCGGCTGGCCGTGACGATGCGCTCGGTGGGACCTGCGGTAGGCATTCTCGATGCAGTGGAAGCGGCGGCCCGCGAAACCATGCAGCAGCGCTCGCTGAAGGATTTGATTGCCGAAGGCGCCGCCAAACAGGCGTCTGCGGCTAAGCGTCCCCCGCGATAGTCATCTCCTCGAGCAGCACCGAGCCCACACGCACGCCGCCCCGGGTATCGATGTCGTCGCCGACCGCGGCGATGCCCTTGAACATCGCGTTCAGGTTGCCGGCGATGGTGATCTCGGCCACCGGATATTGCAGCAGGCCATTTTCGACCCAAAAGCCGGCGGCGCCGCGCGAATAATCGCCGGTGACGGTGTTCACACCCTGACCCATGAGCTCAGTCACCAGCAGGCCGGTGCCGAGCCGCGCCAGCATCGCGTCCGCACCGCCTGCCTGCGAGGGCGCGACCAGCAGGTTATGCGCGCCGCCCGCGTTGCCCGTGGTTTTCAGGCCCAATTTACGGGCCGAGTAGCTCGACAGAATATAGCCCTGCAACACGCCGTCGATCACCAGGTCCCGCTCACGCGTGGCCACGCCTTCATCGTCGAAGGCTGCGCTGCCCATGGCCTTGGGGATGTGGGGTCGTTCGGCAATGGAAAATCCCGCGGGCAAGACCTGCTTGCCGGCGGCATTCAACAAAAACGACGCTTCGCGGTATTGGCTGCTGCCGCGCACCGCCGTGATCAGATGCCCGATCAGCCCGCGCGCGAGTTCCGGGACGAACAACACCGGCGAGCGACGGGTGCTGATTTTGCGGGGATCCAGCCGTGCAATGGTGCGGCGCGCACTCTCGCGCCCCACCGCTTCGCCATCCTGCAAGTCGCGCCAATCCCGCGAAGTGGTGTAGGAATAATCCCGCTGCATGTCGTCGCCGGAACCGGCCAGCACCACACAACTCACGGTATGCGAGGTGGTCGGGTAGCCGCCGATGAATCCATGCGTATTGCCATACACATGCAGCCCCTGGTGGGTGCCGACTGAAGCCCCTTCGGAATTGTTGATGCGCGAGTCGAAGGCCAGCGCTGCCGCTTCACTGGCCTTGGCTATCTCGATGGCCCGATCGGCGCTCACATTCCACGGATGGGACAAATCCAGATCCTGCGGCGACTGCGCCATCAGATCGGCGTCGGCCAGTCCGGCGCTGGCATCCTCGGCCGTAAAGCGCGCAATGCTGCAGGCCTTGGCCACGGTGGCCCGCACGGCTTCCAGCGAAAAATCCGCAGTGCTGGCCGACCCCTTGCGCGTGCCGAAGTACACGGTGACCCCCATGCTGCGATCGCGCTGGTGCTCCAGGGTTTCCACCTCGCCCAGCCTGACGCCCACGGACAGGCCGGTATCCTGGCTTACCGCCGCATCGGCCTGCGAGGCGCCACGCACTTTGGCTTCCTGCAGCGCCAGTTCGATGATGGATTCGAGATCCGCCTGGGCAAGTCGAACCGGGGCATTGGTAACAGCCATCAATTTCTCCATCTGCGGTCTCTGGAAATCCGGGCAATGATTCTACCGGCCCGAGTGATAGCATGGCGGAATATGACGGAAGAGAGCGAAGAACAACGGCTGAGCAAGAGCGCCCGCAAACGGGAGGCGGCATCATTGCAGGAATTGGGGGTCAAATTGTCCACCCTGCCTGACCAGGAAATCAAAGCGCTGGGACTGCCGGAGAACCTGTTCGTGGCATTGCGCGATTTGCGCCGGCTGCCCTCCCATGGCGCGCAGGTTCGCCAGCGGCAGTACATTGGTAAATTGATGCGCGGCATCGATCCCGAACCGGTGCTGGCCAAAATGGCCGAGCGCAAGCAGCGCCACGACGTCGAAATCCGCCACTTCCAGCAGATCGAAAAATGGCGCGACCGGCTGCTGTCGGAACCCACCACGGCGCTGCAGGAATTGCTGGAGGAGTACCCGAAGGCCGACCGCGACGTACTGACGAAACTGCTGGAAAAGTCCGAAAGAGAACGCCTCGAACAGCGTTCGCCGGCCGGTGCGCGCGAGCTTTTCGCGTTTCTGCGCCAGTTGCTCGGGTAAGGTTGCTAGAATCAGCCTATGAAACCGCTGGTTGGAGTCATTATGGGATCGTCATCCGATTGGGAGACGATGCAGCCGGCCGCGGAAATGTTGAGCGCCTTGAATATTGCCCATGAAGTGCGGGTGATTTCCGCGCATCGCACGCCCGATCTGTTGTTTGAGTATGCCGGCACCGCGCGCGAACGCGGCTTGCGCGCCATCATCGCCGGCGCGGGCGGCGCTGCGCACCTGCCGGGCATGACGGCCGCAAAAACCTCGGTGCCGGTGCTGGGTGTGCCGGTGCAGACCAAGGCCCTCAACGGCATGGACTCCTTGCTGTCGATCGCGCAAATGCCGAGCGGCGTGCCGGTTGCCACCTTTGCCATCGGCGCCGCCGGCGCCAAGAATGCAGCCCTGTTCGCTGCAGCCATCCTGGCCAATGAATTCGCAGAAGTTCGCACCAAGCTGGATGCGTTTCGCAAGGAGCAGACCGCGGCGGTGCTCGCCAAGCCGGATCCGCGCACGCCTTGAGCCTGACTCGTGTCGGCATCGTCGGGGCGGGGCAATTGGGCCGGATGCTTGCCTTGGCCGGCTACCCGCTGGGCATCAAATGTCTGTTTCTGGATCGCAGTGCGCAGTCGCCCGGCGGTCAGGTCGCGCCCATTCTTACCGGCGAACTGGAGGATCCATCGCGCCTCGCGCAACTGGCCGCGCAAAGCGAGGTCGTGACCTTCGATTGGGAGAACATCGCGGGGAAAGCGCTCGAACCACTCGAGCAAATGACCTTGGTCCGGCCGCCGCGCGCGGCCCTGCAAGCGGCACAGGACCGGCTGCACGAGAAGGCGCTGTTCTCGCAATTGAAGATCCCGGTGGCCGCGCACTGTGCGATCGACACCAAGCAGGATCTGCTGCGCGCGGCGGGCCGCATAGGACTGCCGGGCGTGCTCAAGACGCGGCGCTTGGGCTACGACGGCAAAGGGCAATTCATCGTCAAGAGCGAGGCTGACATCGACGCTGCCTGGGCCGCGATGGGCGACACGGGATTGATCTTCGAGAAGTTTCAGGACTTCTCGCGCGAGGTGTCCATCATCGGCGCTCGCTCGGCGTCCGGCAGAATGGTGTTCTATCCGTTGACCGCAAACGTGCATCAGGGCGGCATTCTGCGCTACAGCGTCGCGCCGTTTGCCAGCACGCTGCTGGAGCGTTCAGCGCGCGCTCATCTGCAACGCATCTTGAAGGCGCTGAACTATGTCGGGATCCTGGCGGTGGAGTTCTTCGTCGTCAGCGGTCGTTTGGTAGCTAATGAAATGGCGCCGCGCGTTCACAATTCGGGCCACTGGACCATCGAGGGCTGCGTCACCAGCCAATTCGAGAACCACTTGCGCGCCATCTGCGACCTGCCGCTGGGCAGCACGCGCGCCGTAGGACAGGCCGCCATGATCAATTTTCTCGGTAAAATGCCTGACCGCGAGGTTTTGTTGGGCATTGATGGATTGGCGTATCACGACTATGGCAAGGAGCCTCGTCCGGGCCGGAAGGTGGGCCATTGCACGATTCTCAAAAAAGCGGCAAAGGACCGCAATTTGGCGCTGACGAATGCACTAAAATTCATCCAATGGACTTAAGTTGGCCCATTTCGGGCAAATAGCTAAAACGGTGGACGGCTGAGCGAGATGTACCTGGAGCTATTCAAACTGCACGAACTGCCGTTCCGCCTCAGCCCGGACCCGCAATTCCTATACCTCAGCAAACAGCATGCGCGCGCCAAGGCGTACATGGAATCGACCATCTGGTTCACGGATGGATTCGTGGTGATCACCGGAGAAATCGGCGCCGGCAAAACCACGCTGATCGAAACTTTTTTGCGCGAACTGCAAACCGACGTCATCGTCGCGCAGGTGAGTCAGACGCAATTGTCGCCCATCGAGTTTCTGCAAACTGTGCTGGTGCAGTTCGGCTTCTCGCCGTTCAACATGAAGAAGGCGGAACTGCTTGCCACCTTGACGCAATTTTTGATGGAGCAGTTCACCAGCGGACGCAAGGTGCTGCTGATCGTCGATGAGGCGCAGAATTTGACCAATCGCGTGCTCGAGGAAGTGCGCATGCTGTCCGGCGTTGAAACCACCAAGGACAAGGCGTTGCGCATCATCCTGGCCGGCCAGCCGGAATTGAACGACAAGCTCAATTCAGCCGAACTGACCCAGCTGACGCAGCGCGTGCGCCTGCGCTTTCATCTCACCGCGCTGTCCAAAACTGAAACCCACGGATACATTGAACATCGGCTCGAAGTGGCCGGCTCGCAAGGGCGCAGGATTTTTGCGGAAGACACTTTCACCACCATCTATCGATACACCGGCGGCGTGCCGCGCCTGGTCAACACCTTGTGCGATACCGCGCTGATGGCGGCCTTCGGGCGCGACAAAGACAGCGTCGATGCCGAAGATCTCGATGCCGCGATCAAAGAACTGCAGTGGGTGGAATTCGCCTCCTCGACCAACCGCATGAAGGCCATGATCGATGTGGATCGCACCGGCAGCCACGCCACGCTTCCGGCGCCGCATGCCGTTGTCGGTCGAATCCTGCTGGCCAGCGAAGGCAAAACCGTGGTCGAGCGCGAGTTGCGTCCCGGCCGTCTGGTGATAGGGCGTACGGTGGACAATGATCTGCAGATCGACAGCAAATTCATCAGCCGCCATCACTGCCAGATCGTCACCCAAGCGGATTCATGCCTGATCGAGGACCTGAACAGCACCAACGGTATTTTTGTGCAGTCCAAGCGGGTGCGCCGTCATAACTTAAACGACGGCGATGTGGTGCAGGTGGGTCAACACGAAATCATGTACATCGATGAACGCGCGCCGCGTGTGCGGCATGCCGCCGAGCACACCGAGACCGCAGTTATCGATGTTCCGAAGGGCGGTTAGCCGTCAAGGCTAGCCTTTCAGGTTCGACGGCAGCTCGATGATCTCGCCGTTATATTCACGGCTCAATGCACGATAGTCCTGGCGGCGCAGAAACAAGGTCAACGCAGCGGTTTCAGCCAGCAAGCCGATCAAGAACGCGGCTTTGCCGGCGAATCCCACCGGATTTAGATAGAACAGAAATATCGCGACGCCGCCGATCGCCACATATAGGAACGGCAAGCTTTCGTACACGGGACGGGCCAGGCGCATGGATTCGATACCTCCGTGCGCCATGGTAATCCCCGGGCAAGAGCCGAAATCGACGAATTTGACTTAAAATCGCAATTTTAGTCTTTGCCGACGAAGAACTCCGAAATCCGGCTCAGCCAGGAGTTACGCCATCCTTCGACGTGCAGTTGTTCGCTCTTCGGTGCGCCGGGGCGCTTGGAGGCATTCAGAAGTTCTTTGGGCAGATTGATCTGGAAAGTGCCCGTCATTGAATTGTCGGCCATGGAAACTCCGGTAAGTTGACGGCGGCCAGACTACCGAGGCGAGCGCGGGCGTCGTGAGACATGGCGCACGCTGTTTGGTTTTCCTTACCAGCGCGCGCCATGCCCGTCGCCGAGTAGAGACGCAATGCGCCAATCCCAGCTTATGACAGCCGACTTATGTCAGACGCTCAGCGCTGCGCGCTGTGCAGGCGCTTCTCTTCGAACTCATCGCCCGGCAACCAGTTGACCGTCGTCGGCGCAAGCATGGCTTCCCAACCCAGAGCAAAACCGAATTTGGCGAGCGCTGCATTGCTGGTGAAATCCATCGACGGCGAATACTCATCGCTCGGTTGATGATAGTGCTTGGCGGTGTACTCCTCACGCTGCGCCCTGCCCCATTCTTCCGGGTGACCCGCAAATTTCACCCCGGTGTTGACCGAGAACGCCGGCACTCCGGCGCGCGCCATGCTGAAGTGGTCGGAGCGATAGTAGTGGCCGGCGCCCGGCTCGGCATCCTTCTGAATCTCGAAGCCGAAGGCCGCAGCCGTCTTGGTCACGGTCGGATAAAACGAGGTGCGCTCCGCGCCCGTCACATTGACCGACTCCGGCATGCCGATCGGCGCGATGGCATCGAAATTCAGGCCTAAGGCAATCCTGCCCGGCGGCAGCGGCAGATGCTTGCCCAGGTAGTTCGAGCCCAGCAGGCCCTTCTCTTCGGCCGTCACCGAGGCAAACAGCACCGGATGCGGCGGACGCGCCTTGGCGGTGGCGAAGGCATGCGCCAATTCCAGCAACACACCGCAGCCGGTGCCATTGTCGACCGCGCCGTTGTAGATGTTGTCGCCGGTTCTGGACGGATCGATTCCCAGATGATCGTAGTGGGCGGAATAAATCACGGCCTGCTTGCCGTTGGCGCCATCCTTGCCGGGCAGCATCGCCACTACGTTGGCGGATTGGAACTTCCGCACCTTGCTGTCGATGTGGGCTTTGAAGCGCACCGGCAGCTCCTTGGCCTTAAATCCACGCGCGCCGGCCGCAGCGATCATGTCATCCAACTTCAGATTGGATGCCGTGAAGATCTGACGGGCGATCTCCAGCTGAATCCAGGAAGCCGCCTTGAGCTTCGGATCCTTGTCATCTGCCAGATACACCTGCTCGTTGCTCCAGGAACTCTGCACCACCTGCCACGGGTAGCTGGCGAGATCGGTGCGATGGATGATCAATGCGCCGACCGCGCCCTGCCGCGCAGCCTGTTCGAATTTATAGGTCCAGCGTCCGTAATAGGTAAGCGCCTCGCCGTTGAAGAACTTCGGATCCTTGGACGGCGGCTCATTGACGATGACCAGCACGACCTTGCCCTTCACATCGACACCGGCATAGTCATTCCACTGATATTCAGGCGCCTCGACCCCGTAGCCCACGAACACGATGGGCGCATCGATGTCCACGCTGTCGGTCTGCGTCTGATTGGTGGTTACAAAATCATCGCCGAGCTTCAGCGCAATGGCGGCCCCGGCCGAGGGCTGCAGCGAAGCTGTGGTGGCGGGCAGCGTATGCACGCCGCCGAACGCGACCTTTTGAAAGTAACTGCCGCTATCGCCCGCCGGCTTCAAGCCATACAGCGCAAATTGAGTCGCGATGTAGTTGGCGGCCAGTTCGCTGCCGCGCGTACCCGTACCGCGGCCCTCGAGCAAATCGTCGGACAGAAAGCGCACATGCGCGCGAATCCTTTCGGGATCGATGCCCTGCATGGCTGCGGTGACATCGGGCGGCAACCCCAGTTGAGGCGCCTTGGCGTCGGCGTAGGCCCCGGATGCCAAACCGATGTTCAGTCCCAGCGCCAGCAGTGGCGCCACGTGAAATTTCATTGCGTCGCTCCAGAAATGAAAGGCAAAAAGGAGATCCGAAGCCTACCGCAACAAAGGAGCTTCCGCTCATGACGTTAAGCGCGGAAGGCGCGGATGAGACGCTCCCGGCCATGAGCATCCCCTCCGCGCCGCGGTGAGCTTCCTGCCTCCCGCCGGTGCGGGCCTCCTCCTTGATACCGCGTCGCCATGGTTTCACGCTCCGTCCCGATCGAGGAATCGATGAACTTTCCGCGAATGCACAGAAACGGAGTCCGTACTAAGATCCGCTAGAGGGGAATCATGAGCATCACTATCGAACCTTCCGGTGAAAGCTGCGGTGCCATCATTCGAGGCATCGATCTCTCCGAGAACATGAGTCCGAGCGATGTGGCCGAGTTGCGCAGCGCCTGGCTTGAGCATCAGGTCATCGGCATAGCCGATCAGGTGCTGACGATCGAGCAGATGGAAAAATTCGCCGCCACGCTCGGACCCGACGGCAACGATCCTTACATCGGCTCGATTCCAGGACACCCGCGCGTCGTCGAGGTTCGTCGCGAAGCCGAAGAGACCGCCCCGGTGTTTGCCGAAGCTTGGCACTCCGATTGGAGTTTTCTCGACCTGCCCCCGGCCGGCACGCTGCTGTATGGCAAAGTCATTCCTCCCGTGGGCGGCGACACTTTGTTCGCCGATCAATATGCCGCCTATGACGCACTCCCCGACGCGATGAAGCACAAAATAAAGGATCTGCAGGGCATCCATTCCGCGCGCCGTAGTTATTCGCCGGATGGCGTCTACGGCAAACGGGATGCGGGCCGCTCCATGGCGATTCGCTATTCAGAAGACGCGACGGCGACCCAACTGCATCCTATGGTGAAGAGACACGCGGAGACGGGCCGCGCCGCCTTGTTTATCAACTTCGGCTACACCATCGGCATCGCGGGAATGAATGCTTCGGCCGCGGGCGAACTACTGAATGAGCTGTTTGCTCATCAAGCTTCACCCAAGTTCGTGTACCGCCACCGCTGGAGCACCAATCTCCTCACGCTATGGGACAACCGCTGTGTGCTGCATACCGCCACCGGCGGCTATCAAGGACACCGCCGCCTGCTGTGGCGCATTACCATCGGCGACCGGGCGCAAGGTCTATAGATTCGAAACGACGGATCGGCAATCATAGGCAACATGGGGGAGCCGACAGAGATTCTCAAAGAACGCACCGCACCGCGGGCACTGCCCGCTTGCGCTGCCCTGGCGATGCTCGCTCTGACCGGCTGCAATTTCAAATCGCATCCGCCGCAAGCATTCGAAGCGACGCCTGCCCCAACCGCACCCGATTACTCCAAGCAGCAAGACTGGCTGGCATTTCCGGGGCGCAACGGCTTCGAACGTTCAGTGGCGCCTGGCGACAGTGCCGTCCCGGAAGAGTCCGCCATCGCGGACGTGTTCTTCATTCACCCGACCACGTATTTGAAGAACGATGTCTGGAACGTGGCGCTGCACGCGCACACCACCTACGGCGTCCCGGTGCTGTTGAATCAGGCGAGCGCCTTCAACGGCTGTTGCCGCATTTACTCCCCGCACTACCGGCAAGCGGCGCTCAAAGCGCTGAATGAGAGCCGGGCCGCGGTCGATCTCGCCTTCTCGGACGTGCAGCAGGCGTTTCGTTGGTACATCGAACATGAGAATCACGGCCGGCCGTTCATCCTGGCGTCGCACAGCCAGGGTTCATCGCATGCGGTGCGTCTGCTTCAACAGGACATAGTCGGCACGCCGCTGCAAAAGCAACTGATTGCCGCGTATGTCATCGGCGCCTACGTGCCGGTGGAGTTCACCCAGGTGGGGCTGCCGATTTGCGACAGCGCGGACTCCACCGGCTGCATCGTGTCCTGGAACACCAGTCAGACCGGCCGGCGCGGCTCCGAAATCCTGATTCATGACACCAACTATTGGTGGCAGGGCAAATGGATTGCGAAGAATTTGCCGCCGGCGGTCTGCGTCAACCCGCTGACTTGGAGAATCGAAGGGCCCGCGCCGGCATCGGCGAATCTCGGCAGTGAATTGCTGCCGGGCGACTACGACGAATCCTCCCCCAACCGCCCGATTGCGCTGTCGCCCCCGACCCGTGCATTGACGGGCGCAGTGTGCGACCGCGGCCTGCTGAATGTGGATATCTCGCCGTTCAAACGCGGCTACTTCAACATTTTGCGGGTGGCGTACGGCAGCTACCATGTGGTCGACTATGGCCTGTTCTACGAGAACATTCGCGCCAACGCGCTGCAGCGGGCGCAGGCGTGGCGGGCTACCCAGGCGAACTGATCAGCCGGCGGACGGCCTTCGCTTGATTGAATCCGCGAGATCCTTCGCGGCGCTGCTCAACAGCAAGGTGTCCACTCCGATCGCCACAAACGTGGCGCCCAGCTGCAAATGCTTGAGCACCAGTTGCCGGTCCGTGGTGAGTATTCCGGCGGCTTTACCGGCGGCGCAAATGGTTTTGATGCCTGCATCGATTGCCGATTGCACGGCTGCATCGGTGGATCGGCCGATCATCCCCATGGACGCCGCCAAATCTGCCGGTCCAAAAAACACGCCATCGATCCCGTCGACCTCGCAGATCGCCCGCAGATTCTCCAGTCCCCTGACGGATTCGACTTGCACCAACACGCACAGTTGTTCGTGGTTGTGCTCCAGATAGCCATCGGCTTGATTCCAGCGCGCGGCGCGCGCCAGGGCGGTACCCACACCGCGAATGCCTTGCGGCGGGTAGCGCGTCGCCGCAACTACTCTGGCGGCCTGTTCCGCAGTCTCCACCATGGGCACCAACAGCGTCTGCACGCCAATGTCCAGGTATTGCTTGATCACCGCCACGTCATCGGAAACGACGCGCACCAGGGCGTGAATCGGATAGGCAGCCAGCGCCTGAAGCTGAGCGAGCACAGTGCGCGGATCATTCGGCGAGTGTTCAGCATCGATGCCCAGCCAATCAAATCCCGTCGATGCCAACAGCTCGCTGGTGTAGGCATCCGGCAGCCCCTTCCACAGGCCGATTTGCACGCGGCGCTCTTTGAGCGCCTTCTTGAAACCGTTGCTCGGGAGTTGCACGGCGATCAACTCGTGTAGCGCAGCAGCACGACATCCGGGCTGAGTTGCCGGCATTCGGCCAGCGTGAATTTCGCGGCTACATCTTCCGGAAATACGCGTCTACCGCTGCCGGCAATCGCCGGATAAATCATCAAGTGAATTTCATCGACCAACCGGTTCTTTAGCAGCGAATGGGCCAGCGTGATGCTGCCGTAAACGATGATGGAGCTTCGATATTTTTGCTTGAGTGCGGCAATCGTTGCCGGGCTCGCATCGGCGAGGATTTGCGAGTTCCAATTGGTTTCCTTCAATGTGGCGCTGACCGCATACTTCGGCAGCTCGTTGATGCGCTTCGCGATCGCAACCTCTTCCTTGGCTGTCGGCCAGTAAGTCTCGAAGTCGACGTAGGTCTTCCGTCCGAGCAGAATCGCCTCGGCAGCGGCAAGTTCAGCGACTTTAAAGTCATCGCCCGCAGGGCCACGAGACAGGCCCTTCATCCACTTGAGCGGATTTTCGATGACGCCATCCAGCGAACAGTCTTCAATGAGAATCAACTTTGCAGGCATGGTTTACCCCCAGGCGAAGCAAGTTACCACGGCAGGTCCGCCCCACCGAATTTGAAAGCAAGCAGCGGAGTGCCCATATTAGTCCCAGAGCGCAGTCTGGCCCCAGGTCCACTCACTCGCTTCGAGGATTTCGCCATGAAAGTCAAAGCATCCAATACCGCCACTGAGAAAGATCCGCGTTGGGCTCTGGTGAAAGCCAGGGAAAAGAGCGCCGACGGCGCCTTTTGGTACTCGGTTTCGAGCACCGGGGTCTACTGCCGGCCGTCCTGCCCTTCCCGAACGGCTAACCCAGAAAATGTAAGTTTTTACCAACGGCTGGAAGATGCGCGCGCGGCGGGCTTTCGCGCCTGCAAGCGCTGCAATCCGGAGGGTGCATCTCTGGATGCGAAGAACGGTGCTCTAATCGCCAAGGCATGCAAACTGCTCGAGGCCAACGGCACCGCGCCATCGCTGGAAGATCTCGCGGCCGTGGTCGAAATGAGCCCCGGTTATTTTCACCGGCTGTTCAAGGCTTCGACCGGACTGACGCCCAAGGCGTACGCCGCCGCGCACCGCTCCACCCGGGTGCGGCAGCAATTGCAGAGCGCCGCATCGATAACCGACGCCATCTACGAAGCGGGCTACAACTCCAACGGCCGATTTTATGAAAACAGCGCCGGAATTCTGGGCATGACGCCGACCAAGTTTCGCAATGGCGCCGCGGACGAGGAAATCCGCTTCGCCGTGGGACAGAGCTCATTGGGCGCAATTTTGGTCGCCAGCAGCAAGATCGGTGTGGTATCCATCCTTCTCGGCGAGGAGCCCGAGGCGCTGGTGCGCACGCTGCAAGATCGCTTTCCGAGAGCAACACTGATCGGCGCAGATCGGCCCTATGAACGGTTGATCGCGACCATCGTGGGCTCGGTGGAATCCCCGCGCGTCAACCTCGAACTGCCTTTGGATGTTCGCGGTACTGCGTTTCAACAGAGAGTGTGGCAGGCGCTGCGCGACATCCCGCTGGGAGAGACCGCCACCTACTCCGACATCGCGCGCCGCATCGGCTCGCCCAAGGCCGTGCGCGCCGTGGCCGGCGCCTGCGCCGCGAACGATATTGCGCTGGCGATTCCCTGTCATCGGGTGATTCGCAACGATGGGGCACTGTCGGGATACCGCTGGGGCGTTGAACGCAAGCGAACCCTGCTCGAGCGTGAGTCGGCCGCGGCATCGGCGCCTCACTGAGCGTCATGAAAAATCAGTCCTAAGGTATGGCGTCGGCCGCTGCGCAGCGTGCTGACGCCGTGCCGCATCTTGACCCGATAGGCGCTTCTCGTCCCCTGGACCGGCCGATTGTTGACGGCAAACACAGCGGCATCTCCCTGCTGTAGCGGGACAATTTCAACCCGCGACTGCATGCGTGGCCGTTGCTCCGTCAGCACCAATTCGCCGCCGGTGAAATCCGTCCCCGGCTGCGACAGCAAAACGGCCACCTGCAGCGGAAATACCAGTTCACCGTACAAATCCTGATGCAGGCAATTGAAATCGCCGGGAGCATATTGCAGCAGCAACGGCGTCGGCTTGGTCTGACCTGCGGCGTGGCAGTTCTGCAGGTACCGGGAGTGATCGTCCGGAAACCGAGCTTCGATTCCCAGGCGGTCTTGCCAAGAGTTGGCGACTCGCGCCAGATGAGGATAGAGCAGGTTCCTCAACGACTGGACCAAATCCGGCAAAGGATAGGCGAAGTATTTGTATTCGCCGCGACCGAAGCCGTGGCGCGCCATGCGCACGTGACTGCGAAAAAGTTCGTCGGCCTGATACGACGCCGCAATGTCGGCGCAGTCATTCGCAGCCAGCAAACCCGGCAATACAGCCCAGCCCCGGGCGTCGAGGTCGGCCGATTTGGCGGCCCAGTCAATCTGCGCGATGGGTGCGTCGATCATGATTCACACTATTCAGGCCGGCGATGCACAGGCCACTCCGATTCTTGCTTTCAAATCGAATCAGCGGGGGTCCACGCCGCAGGGTCGGCATTGGCCGTGCCGGCAACCAGCAACAACATGATCATTCCACCGAGTCGCATGCGGCCCCCTGATAATTATTTTTGGTTGGATCGAGCATGGCTTGGAGTGGAATGCGAAGAGAAAATTCCCTGAAAGCGGAAGTGCTATTGCAATGCGGACCGTTGACGGTTAGATCTGGCCTGCCACCTACCGTTCTGCACGAAACCGCCCGGATTGTTCCGAAATCTGCACGAGTTGGCGCGATTTTGGCGGTCTTTCCGAGACTGCGATAAACTGCCCAAAGGTGGATGGAACCCGTCGAGATACAAGGACGAGTGACTGTGATGAACATCTTGGCCGCATCTAGCGCCACCCATGTAGCCGCGTTTGGGCACCGGGGTCATCTAGCGGGGTCCTGGTTATCCTTCATCCAGTG
>Ga0208982_1000039_pt1 | contig 15050 bp, 10 predicted proteins | sample MedBloCAOM1_O3_FD_187840 | JGI IMG/M metagenome (GOLD analysis project Ga0208982, IMG submission 187840) | Forest soil microbial communities from El Dorado National Forest, California, USA - Mediterranean Blodgett CA OM1_O3 (SPAdes) (version 2) | ecosystem: Environmental > Terrestrial > Soil >... | reverse complement strand
TGGCGTTCAGCTCGTCGGAGAACACGACGTCCTCGGGGCGGCTGGCCCGGTAGATCAGGGTCACCGGAGGGGGCAGCATGGCGAACATGGCCCGCAGCGGGGTGATGCCCACCCCGCCTGCCAGCAGCAGCACCCGGCGGCCGGTCCGCTCAGGGATGAACGCCCCGTACGGTCCTTCGGCCAGCACGCGGGTGCCGGGGCTGAGCTGGGCCAGGGCCCGGCTGTGGTCGCCGCGGTCCTTGACCGTGATCCGCATGACGTCCGGCCGCGGCAGCGCGGACAGCGAGTACGGGTGCGAGGACCACCACAGGCTCCGGTCCAGGAACCGCCAGCGGAAGAACTGCCCGGGCTCGGCCTGGAGCTCGTTCAGGTTCCGGCCGCCGATGTAGACCGAGACCACGTCGGCGGACTCGCGGCGCACGCCGACCACGTGGAACCGGTGGTGCAGCGCGCTCCGCACCGGGCTCACCACCCGGTACCACAGCACCAGCGCCGCGACGGCGGAGTACAGCGCCGACCAGGCGAACCGGGCCTTCAGACTCCCAGCGAACGCGGCCCCGTCGGCGAACTGGTGGCTGAACGCCAGCCCGATGGCCAGGTAGGTGTAGAAGTGCAGGTAGTACCAGGTGTCGTAGGACATCCGGCGGCGCGCGGCCCGGGCCGAGACCAGGCCGATACTGACGAACAGCAGACCGGCCACGGTGGCCATCAGCACGTCCGGGTAGGACAGCAGCAGCGTGCCGGCCTCGCTGATCAGCCCCTCGTGCGCGCTGACCGCGTAGCCCCAGGTGATCAGTACCGCGTGGGCGACGATCACGGTGACCACGTACCGGCCGCCCATCGCGTGCCAGCGGGCCAGCCGGTCCGCCCCGACCCCGCGCTCCAGCGGCGGCAGCCGGGCCATCAGCGCGACCAGCACGACCACCCCGTACCCGGCCATCAGGCCGAGGATCCGGCCCGCGCCGGTCAGGTAGTCACCCAGCCCGTGCACGGCCGGGGTGTCACTCCACCACAGCACGAGGATGGCCAGCAGCCCAGCCCCGATGATGGCCAGCACGACCGCCGGCGTCGCCCGCGCGAAAGATGTTGCCCGGGCCACCCCGTGCGACGGCTGGAGCGGCCGGGACACCACCGGGACAGTTCTTCGTTCAACCCCGAGCACGGCACTCCTCGGCCTCGGTCAGGTCACAAATCGGCTACCACCCATTGGTACGGCCCGCAGCCACCCCGCACCCACCCAGCACTCAGCCCGTAACAACCCGTTAAGAATTGAGGGTTTGATCCACCCGGTAGCGGCCCGCTTCTTGCTGTTATCACCACGGCGGCGGCCTTGGCGGGGTCAGCGAGCTGGCCGAGGGGCTGGCCGCCGGCGGCGACGTCTCCCCTTACTCGTCGGGCCAGTTGGGTTACTCGTCGGGCCAGTTGGGGGGGAGGACGTCGGCGTCGGCTCCCATTGCTTCGCGCAGGCGGGCGTGGAAGCTCTGGTGCAGTTCGGGGCCCCAGGCGTACTGGCTGGGGACCCGGACGGCGCTGAGCAGGATCTCGCGCAGGTCGCGGGCGCGGCCGCCGCCCTGGGCCAGCGGGAGCGCGGCCAGCGAGTACATCTGGTCCAGGGCGCCGAAGATCTCGTTGGCCAGCAGCGGGAGGGTGCCATAGAGGACGGCCGACTCGACGAAGTTTTCCCACCAGGTGGGCTCGGCGCCCTCTTCCTCGGCGGGCACCTCGTCGCCGCCGAAGGCCCGGCGCAGCCGGGTGCGGACCTCGGTGCTGACCGCGGGGTCGGGGTCCTCCAGGCCGCGCTGCCAGACGAGCGCGGCGTCGGTGTCCCGGCCCCGCAGCGGCAGCGTCCGGGCCAGCAGTTCGATGGCCAGCGGCACGATGCCACCGTCGCCCGACTCACAGCCCCGGGAGAAGGCGTCGATAGCCTGATCGAGGTAGCCCATGCCTTCAGCGACATAGTCGGCGGGGTCGGCTTCGGCCGGGTCTGCCCCCGGCCGGCCGGCCGCCCCGGCCAGTCTCTCCTCGGTCTCTTCCGGCCCAGGCGTCTCCACAGATGCGCCGGGCGGCTCCGGCCCTTCGGCAGTCATGCCCGGAAGACTAAAGGGCATCGGCGCGTACCGCCATACGGGGCCGGCCGCGCCACCGGACGGCCCCGTATGGCGGTACAGGCGCGCCGGAATTCTAGGAGAGCACGCGGCGGCGGAAGTTGCGCAGGCCGAGGGCGAGGAAGCCGGCGCCGAACGCGAGCACCACGGGATAGATGACGTACAGGTGCATGTGAGGAGCCAGCGTGAACGCGGCCCGCATGCCCTCGTTGACGTAGATGAGCGGGTTGATGAGGACCAGGGTCTGCAGCCAGTGCCACCCGCCCACCGTGACCGGCGCCAGCTTGGTCCACGAGTAGTAGGTGCCGCCGAGGAAGGTGATCGGCAGGATGACGAAGCCGAACATCAGCCCGATGTTGCGGGGTTCGAAGCTGGTGCCCAGGACGAGCCCCAGGCCAGCCATGGCGATGGCGGCCAGCGGGACAAACGTCACGATGATCCACCAGTGCAGCGACAGATGGGCCTCGACGCCGGGCGCGTGCACGACCGAAGCGATCGGGAGCACGATGGCGGCCGACAAGATGCCCTGGGCCGCGCCGGACAGCACCTTGGCCATGGCCACCAGCCAGATGGGGCACGGTGCCTGCACCCGGTCTTCGATTTCCCGGGTAAAACCGAACTCCTGCGCCATGGCCAGCGCGATCGACTGCACGCCCTGGAACATGACCGAGATCCCGACCACCCCGGGCACGAGAATCGTCGCGAACGCGGATTCCGCGGCGGTGCCGTGCCCGCCGCCGATGCCCTGGCCAATTTTCGGGAAGACGAACAGGAAGACGAAGCAGAGCAGGAACGGCTGAATCAGCGTGCGGAGCACGAACTCCCAGAAATGCTTGCGCAGGACCACGAGGTCGCGCAGCATGAGCGCGCCCAGCGCGGTCCAGCTCGCGGCGGCCACCGACCGGGTCGGGCCACCGCCGATCCGCTGGACCGGCACGTCCGGCGCTACAGACGTCGTCATCAGTCGCGCAACTCCCGCCCGGTGAGGTTGATGAACACGGTCTCCAGGCTCGGCTCGGCCACGGACACGTCGTTCAGGTCGAAGCCGCCCCGTTCCGCCGACAGCACGACCCGCGGGATCAGGCGGTCACCGCCCGCCACGTGCAGTTCGACGCCGCCGTCCACCAGGCGCGTACGGGTCACGCCCGCCACGTCGTCGCTGAACAGCTGGGCCAGCCGTTCGGTGTCGCCGGGGCTCTTGACCGTGACCACCGTGTCGGCGCCGATGCCCTGCTTGAGCGCCTCCGGGCTGTCCAGGGCCAGGACCTTGCCGTGGTCCATGATGGCGACCCGCTCGCAGAGCTGGTCGGCCTCTTCCATGTAGTGCGTCGTCAGCAGGATCGTCTGCCCCTGGCTGTGCAGTTCGCGCAGCAGATCCCAGAGAGCCAGACGGCTCTGCGGGTCGAGCCCGGCCGTCGGCTCGTCGAGGAACAGCACGGACGGGCGGTGGAAGATGGCCCGCGCCACCATGAGCCGCTGCGCCATTCCGCCCGACAGGGCGTACACCGACGCCTTGGCCCATTTCGACAGCTGGAACTGCTCCAGCAGCTGATCGGCGGTCTGGCGGGAGACCTTCGCCCCCATCCCGAACAGCCGTCCGTGGAAGTACAGGTTCTCCCACACGGTCAGCTGGCGGTCCAGGGTGTTCTGCTGGGAGACGATGCCGCTGAGCTGCTTGGCCAGCGCCGGATGCGCCGCGACGTCCACGCCGGAGATGAACGCCCGTCCGGACGTCGGCACCACGCGGGTGGTCAGCATGCCCGCGGTGGTCGTTTTACCCGCCCCGTTCGGGCCCAGCAGGCCCATGATTTCCCCGGACCGGACATCGAGGTTCAGCCGGTCCACCGCGGTGAAGTCGGCACCGGCGTAGATCTTGGTCAGATCCTCGGTATGGATCGCGACCGGGGAGTCGACTGGCTGATGGGTTGCGCTCGTCGGCGCCTTGGCCGTGCTCATTGCTCCTGATCGTAGTCCCGGGGTTACTCGAACGCTTCCGGGGGCGGGCAGGCGCAGACCAGGTTGCGGTCTCCGTAGGCCTGGTCGATCCGGCGGACCGGCGGCCAGTACTTGGCCCGCCGGTCGGACGGCACCGGGTAGGCGGCCTCGGACCGCTCGTACGGGTGCTTCCACTCCGCTGTGAGCAGCGTCTCCGCGGTGTGCGGGGCGTTCTTGAGCGGGTTGTCGTCCCGGTCCCAGTCGCCGCTGGCGACCCGCTCGATCTCCTGCCGGATGCTGATCATCGCCTGGCAGAACCGGTCCAGCTCGGTCAGGTCCTCGCTTTCGGTCGGCTCGACCATCAGCGTGCCCGCCACCGGGAAGGACATGGTGGGCGCGTGGAACCCGTAGTCGACCAGGCGCTTGGCCACGTCCTCGACCGTGATCCCGGTCCGGGCCGTGATCGGCCGCAGGTCCAGCACGCACTCGTGCGCGACCAGGCCCTCGCGGCCGGTGTAGAGCACCGGGAAGTGCGAGTTGAGCTGGCGGGCGACGTAGTTCGCGGCCAGCACCGCGACCTGGGTCGCGCGCCGGAGCCCGTCCGCGCCCATCATCGCGATGTAGGCCCAGGAGATGGGCAGGATGCCCGCGGAGCCGAACGGTGCCGCCGCGACCGGGCCCACGGGGTCCCCCTCATGGCCGGGCAGGAACTCGGCCAGGTGGGCCCGGACCGCCACCGGTCCGACGCCGGGGCCGCCGCCGCCGTGCGGGATGCAGAACGTCTTGTGCAGGTTGAGGTGGGACACGTCGGCCCCGAACGAGACCGGGGTGGCCAGGCCGACGAGCGCGTTGAGGTTGGCCCCGTCGATGTAGACCTGGCCGCCTGCGCCGTGCACCGCGTCGCAGACCTCGCTCACGGTCTCCTCGTACACGCCGTTGGTGGACGGGTAGGTCAGCATGATCGCCGCGACCTGGGCCGCGTGCGCCTCCAGCTTGGCCCGCAGGTCACCGAGGTCGATGGCGCCGTCGGAGCCGCACTTGACCACGATGACCCGCAGCCCGGCCAGGACCGCGCTGGCGGCGTTGGTGCCGTGGGCGGACTCCGGGATCAGGCAGATGGTCCGGGCGGGCTCCTGGCGGGAGCGGTGGTAGGCCCGGATGGCCAGCAGGCCGGCCAGTTCGCCCTGCGAGCCGGCGTTCGGCTGCAGCGAGACCCGGTCGTAGCCGGTGATCTCGGCCAGGGCCGACTCCAGCCCGTCGATCAGCTCGGCGTAACCGCGGGCCTGATCGGCCGGGACGAACGGGTGCAGCGACGCGAACTCGGGCCAGCTGATCGGCTCCATCTCGGCTGCCGCGTTGAGCTTCATCGTGCAGGAGCCGAGCGGGATCATCGACCGGTCCAGGGCGATATCGGAGTCGGACAGCCGCCGCAGGTAGCGCAGCAGCGAGGTCTCGCTGTGGTGGGCGTGGAACACCGGGTGGGTCAGGAACTCGTCGTCCCGGAGCAGGGCCGGCGGCAGCTCGCTGGCCGGCTGCGACGCCAGCCGCACGTGGCTGGGCGCGCGGTCCAGCAGGGCCGCGGCCACCTCGGCCAGGGTCGGCTCGCTGGTCGTCTCGTCGCAGGAGATCTGGATCGCGCCGTCGCTGGCCAGGTACAGGTTGTACCCGGCCTGCTCGGCCCGGGCCATGGCCTCGCCCGCCGCGCCCGCGCCTTGGGGCAGCCGGACCCGGATCGTGTCGAAGAACTCGTCCGGGCCGACCTCGCAGCCCGCGTCGGCCAGGGTGGCGGCGAGCAGGCCCGCGCTGCGGTGCGCGTGCCGGGCGATGTCGGCCAGCCCGTCCGGCCCGTGGTACACCGCGTAGGAGGCGGCGATCACGGCCGGGAGCACCTGGGCGGTGCAGATGTTGCTGGTGGCCTTTTCGCGGCGGATGTGCTGCTCACGGGCCTGCAGTGCCAGCCGGTAGGCGGGCCTGCCGTCGGCGTCCAGGGAGACGCCCACGATCCGGCCGGGCAGCTGCCGGCGCAGCTTGTCGCGGACCGCGATGTAGCCGGCGTGCGGGCCGCCGAAGGCCATCGGCAGGCCGAACCGCTGGGTGCTGCCGACCGCGATGTCCGCGCCGAGCTCGCCCGGCGACCGCAGCAGGGTCAGCGCGAGCAGGTCGGCCGCGACGGCGGTCAGCGCGCCCCGCGCCGTGGCCGCCTCGATCAGCGGGGTCAGGTCGCGCACCGCGCCGGACGCCCCGGGGTACTGCAGCAGCACGCCGAACAGCTCGCCGTCGGCGGGCGCGGCGATGGCCTCCGGGGTGACCGCGGTGACGACCAGGTCGATGCCGAGCGGTTCGGCCCGGGTGGCCAGCACCTCGATGGTCTGCGGCAGACAGTCCTCGTCGACCAGGAAGACGTGGCCCTTGCCGGTCACCCGGCGTGCCATCGTCATCGCCTCGGCCGCCGCGGTCGCCTCGTCCAGCAGCGACGCGCCGGACACCGGCAGCCCGGTCAGGCCGGACACCATGGTCTGGAAGTTCAGCAGCATCTCCAGCCGGCCCTGCGAGATCTCCGGCTGGTACGGCGTGTACGCGGTGTACCAGCCCGGGTTCTCCAGCAGGTTCCGGCGGATTACGGCGGGCGTGACGGTGCCGTAGTAGCCCAGCCCGATCATCGACGTGCGGACCTGGTTAAGGCCGGCGATGCGGCGCAGCTCGGCCTGGGCGCCGGTTTCGGACAGGGCCGGGGGCAGGTCCAGCGGGACGGCCGTGGCCGAGGGCGGTAGCGCCGCCTCGGTCAGCTCATCTAGCGTCGAGTACCCAATGGCCTCGAGCATCCGCTGCTGTTCGTCCGCGGACGGGCCGATGTGACGCCGGGCGAAATCCACCATCCAGGAGCCTCCTCGGGGGTCCGGGGGTCGTCCCCCGGGCCAACACTGCGGGCTGCGGCGAAGGTGGCCAAAGGCCACCGAGCAGCATTACCCGCCTCGGCTCCCCCTCTGTCGTTACGGCCGCGTGGGCACGCCGTTAACTCCAGAGTTGCCTGTCCCGTCCGGTCCTGGCGCCTGAGAGGTTGCGGGGAACGTTGCCCCTTCGGCGCCCCGCGCTGGCTACGCGGGGACTCTCCCGGACGGTGTCGATGGCGTAAATGAGTGTACCCAAGATGATCGCCAACTCGTGGACGCCCGGGACCTGGGCGGGACTGATAGTTGCCCGATGGCGCCTTTGGGCAAGCTCCAGTGTGCCCAAAGGCGCCATCGGGTCACCTGCAGCGGCGGGGCGCGTGCGTCGCCCCAGGCCTGGGCCTGGGCCGTGGGAGCGCCGGGAGCCGGGACGTTGCCGGGCGCGGAGGCTCGGGGACGTGCGAGCTTGTTAAAAGAAAAGCTGAGGGCTGATCGCCCTGGGAAGCGGGCCGGCGGCGCTCAGCCGACGGCGGCGAGGAGGCCGTGCGGGGGTTCGGAGGGTCGTCCCCCGGCTAGCACGATCAGGCCCAGCGGCGAGCAGACGAACGTCTGCGAACAGGGTCAGCCCAGGGAGGCTGATCAGCCGGTCTTGCTGGCGCGGCGGCGGGATAGCTCGTCCGAGCCGACAGTGAGGAGGCCGTCTTCGGCGCGGACGGCGGGGAGCTCGGCCAGGTTGCCTTCGACTTCCTGCCAGACGCGGCCGAGCGCGATGCCGAAGACGCCCTGCCCGCCCGCCAGGAGGTCGACGACCTCGTCGGCCGAGGTGCACTCGTAGACGCTGACGCCGTCGCTCATCAGGGTGACCTGGGCCAGGTCGCGGGTGCCGCGGTCGCGGAGATGGTGCACGGCGGCCCGGATCTGCTGCAGCGAGATGCCGGTGTCGAGCAGGCGCTTGACCACCTTCAGCACGAGGATGTCGCGGAAGCTGTACAGGCGCTGGGAGCCGGAGCCGTGCGCCCCGCGGACGCTGGGCTCGACCAGCCCTGTGCGCGCCCAGTAGTCGAGCTGGCGGTAGGTAATGCCCGCAGCGTTACAGGCCGTCGGGCCGCGATAGCCCGCTCCGTCCGCATCGGCCATGACCTCTTCTACCTGCTCACCGGCGTCAAACAGTGTGCCTTGCTCCTCGGCGTACGGGACTCCTGCTCGGCTGCTATCCGCCGGCTTGTCATCGCCCCTGGTTCCCGCCACGCCCACCTCCATCGCGAGCTGACCACCCTGGGTACTCGTCTCGAACCGTAAGCCGAGCCTGCTCATGGCGTCAACGATCCCACACGGCGCGTCGCGACATTCCGTTTAAGTCAGGCAAACCGGCCGGGGCCGAAGCCCCGCGGCAAGCCCTGACGTCTCCCCGCTACCAGGGATAACAGTGTCCCGGAACTACTCACTGTAAACGCTCAGCTACCGATCAGCCGGCGCGGCCGAAGTCTTCCGGGGAGATCGTGTCCAGAAACTCCCGGAACTTCTCCACTTCGTCTTCCTGCTCGTCGGGGATGGCCACACCCGCCTCGTCCAGGATCTCCTCGGCGGCGAAGATGGACGCACCGGTGCGCAGCGCCAGCGCGATCGAGTCCGACGGCCGCGCGCTGACCTCGGCTCCGTTGGAGAAGACCAAGTCGGCGTAAAAGATCCCGTCCCGCAGGGCGGTGATGTTCACCGTGCGCAGCTGGACGTTGAGCACATCCAGCACATCGCGGAACAGATCGTGGGTCAGCGGCCGCGGCGAGACCATGCCCTGCTGGGCGAATGCGATCGCCGTTGCTTCCACCGCACCGATCCAGATCGGCAGGTACCGGTCTCCCTGTGTCTCCTTCAGCAACACGATAGGGCTGTTCGATGGCATCTCGACTCGGACGCCGACGACCTCCATCTGCCGCACTACAGCTCCATCCTCACGCGCCGTTGGCACACCATCGCTGGCCGGCCACTCCCTTTGTCAAGGTACACCCGCTATCGACTCGAGGCCGAGCGCAGCCCACCCCCGACACCGTCCTCCCGGGGGGCCGGAGCAGTGGCCGGCGGGGCCGCTGGAGCGGCGATAACGCCACCCGCGAGTCCCGCTTCGTCAAGACCGGATTCAACCAGCGCGGCGTGCAGCCACAGGCTCAGCGTGGCGATCTGCCAGGCGTCCTGGGCGGCCGCGGCCCGCGCGCCCGCGCCGCGTTGCCGCAGCTGGGGGGTCACGAGCTGTTCGGCGAGGGAAATGTCACGCTCGGCGGCGGCCTTGATGCCGCGCAGGTTGCGGGCCCCGACGCCGAACTTGGCCAGCGCCGCGCAGGCCCGGGCCACCTCGAGCGCGTCGGGACCGTAGTGCCGCCCGGACCGGCGGATCAGGCCGTAGTCCTCGAGCTCAGCCAGGCGCTCGGCGTCGATCCCGGCCGCCTCCAGTAGCTCGGCCCGGGTCATGGCCGTCGCGCTCGTCCCAGTGCCGTCGCCGGCGCCGGAATGGGGCTGGCGGGTGGCTTCGTCCGCGGCCACGGCGGCGCCGAGCGCGGAGGCCAGCGTCTGCCGGGTACGCCGGCCGTCACCGTCCAGGGCGTCCAGGCGCTCCTTGATGACCCGCAGCGGCAGGTACTCGTCCCGCTGCGTGGTCAGGATGTACTGGAGCCGCTCCACGTCGGCCAGCGCGAACTGGCGGTACCCGGACCGGGACCGGGCCGGCTCGATCAGGCCCTCGGCTTCCAGGAACCGGATCTTGGACGGGCTGATGTCCGGGAACTCGGGCCGCAGCCGGGCCAGGACCTCGCCGATGTTCAACGACGCACCCTCACGCGAGGACGTCATGCGTAGTCCTGGGCGCCTCCGCCGCGGCGCTGGCCCTGCAGTCCGGGGTGCGTCATGAAGATGAGCCGGAACTTCCCGATCTGCACCTCGTCGCCGCTGAACAGCTCGGTCTCCTCGATGCGGTCCCGGTTGACGTAGGTGCCGTTCAGGCTGCCCACGTCCCGGACCGTGAACCGGGTGCCGGAGCGGTAGAACTCCGCGTGCCGCCGGGACACCGTCACGTCATCGAGGAAGATGTCGCTGTCCGGGTGCCGCCCGGCCGTGGTCAGCTCGCTGTCCAGCAGGAACCGGCTGCCGGCGTTCGGCCCCCGGTGCACGACCAGCAGCGCCGAGTCGAGCGGCAGCGCTTCGAGCATGGCCGGGTCGGCCAGCGGCTCGTCGTTCAGCTCGGCGTCCAGGGCCTGGCCCCGGTCCAGCGAGATGATCGAGGTGGTCTCCCCCGAGCCTTCGGCGGCCCCGCGGACCAGGGCGGTGCCGCAGTTCGAGCAGAAGCGAGCGTCTTCCGGGTTCGGACGACCGCAACGAGTGCAGTAAACGCTGGCCATAGCTCCGCCAGGCCTCCCCTCCATTGGCCACTCCCACTCGTCCGGCCCCGCGTCCGGGCTCGGAGCCTGCACAGGCGGCGCAGAGTCGCGGGATGAGGGTTGCCAGGCTACCGGTGGAGAGGGCTGCCGGTCCACGCGCCACGCGAACAGCCGCCGCCAGCCCTTCAGACGCCACACCGCCGCTCCACCTCCGCCACACCGGAGCCCCGCCGAAACCCTCCGGTCCGGGCGTACCTAGTCAGTCCTTCACCATAGCGCGGCTTATGACGGGAGAAGACCAATCGCGGCCACCACGTCCGGCCCGGCCATCAGTATTGACCGCCCTGTTACTGATGGTGTTACTGGTGGCCCTACTGGCCGGCCTGCTCGACCACGGCGGCCCACTCGTCGAGCAGGGTCTGAGCGGTGTCCGCGTCGGTGCCTTCGGCCCACAGATGCGTGACCGCCTCGGCCGGGTCCGGCAGCACCAGTACCCAGCCAAGATCTGGCTCGACCACCCGCACGCCGTCAGTGAGGTCCACCTCACGGGTACCGGCCGCTTCGACCACGGTGCGCATCACGCTGCCCTTGGCCGCCCACGGGGTGGGCATCGACCGGCGCAGCAGGTGCGCGTCGGGAATCCGGGCGTCGATCTGGCTCAGCGTCAGCCGCGTCCGCGCCACCAGGCCAATGAGCCGGGCGAACGCGGCGATGCCGTCCACGGTGCGGGCGAACTCCGGCACCACGAACCCGCCGCGGCCGTCTGCGGCGAAGATCACATCCTCAGCCGCGGCCGCCTGGGTCAGCGCGTCCATCGACGTCGGGGTCCAGTTCACCTCGACGCCGTGGAACTTGCAGACCTGCTCGGCGACCCGGGTGGTGGTGACCGGCAGCGCCACCCGCCCGGTCTTGCGCTCGGCCGCGACCAGGTCCAGCACCACGAGCAGGGCCCGGTCGTCGCTGACCATCTCGCCCTTCTCGTCCACAATGCGGATCCGCTCGCCCACCGGGTCGAACCGCACCCCGAACGACGCCCGCGAGGAGGACACCACCTCGGACAGGCGGCGCAGCCCGGCGCGGCGCTGGGCCACGGTCTCGGTCGGTGACACCTCGTCGAGCCGGTTGTTGATGGTCAGCACGTCGATGCCGATCCGGCCGAGCAGGTTCGGCAGCACCAGCGAGGTGGTGCCGCCGGCGCAGTCGGCCACCACCTTCATGCCGGTCTCCTGCACGGTGTTCATGTTCACGCAGCGGAGCAGCTCGCGGGTGTACCACTCCACCACGCGGGGCGGGTAGGTCAGCTCGGCGATCTCACCCGGGAACGCGCGCCGGAACTCCTGCCGGGAGAACACCCGCTCCAGCTTGCGCTGGGCGGCCGGGGACAGTTCGGCGCCGCGCTCGTCCAGGAAGATGATGTCGATGGACTGCGGGTCCCCCGGCGTGGTGCGCAGGGCCACCCCGCCGCCGTAATCGGTGCGGGCGGTCTCGAACCGCGCCACCGGCAGCGGCTGAGCCTCCAGGTCGACCACGTTGATCGCGCTGGCGTTCAGCGCGCTCTGCACGGCCCGCTTGAGCGTGCGGGCCGCCCGGGACACGTCCCGTGAGGTGGTGACGGTCGAGCCCTTCTTCAGCGTGGTGGCGTACGCGCTGGCCAGCCGGACGCACAGCTCCGGGGTGACCTCCACGTTGATCAGCCCGGACACGCCGCGCTGGCCGAACAGGGTCCGGCTGCCACGGGACTCCCAGATCACGCTGTTGTTGACGACCGCACCGGCTTCGATGGTCTTGAACGGGTAGACCTTGACCCCGGCGGACAGGTAGGCCTCGGGCTCGATCACGCACTCGTCGCCCACGACGGCCGACTCCTCGACCCGCGCCAGCCGCATGACGTCGGTGTTCTTGCCGATCACGCAGCCGCGCAGGGTCGCACCCTGGCCCACGTAGACGTTGTTGTGCACCACCGCACGGTGCAGGAACGCGCCTTCTTTGATCACCACGTTGCTGCCGATGACGGTGTACTCCCGCACGTTCGCTCCGGCCTCGATCTTGGCGTAGTCGCCGATGCACAGCGGGCCGGTCAGCACCGCCTCGGGATCAACCTCGGCGCCCTCGGCGACCCAGACCCCGGGCGAGACCTCGAACCCGGCGATGTCGGCCTGTACCCGCCCGGCCAGCACGTCGGCCTGGGCCTTCAGGTAGCTCTCGTGGGTGCCGACGTCCTCCCAGTAGCCGTCGGAGATGTAGCCGAACAGCGGCGCGCCCCGCTTGAGCAGCGCGGGGAAGACGTCACCGGACCAGTCGACCGATTCACCCGGCGGGACCTCGGCCAGGACCTCGGGCTCCATCACGTAGATGCCGGTGTTGACGGTGTCGGAGAACACCTGGCCCCAGGTCGGCTTCTCCAGGAACCGCTGGATCCGGCCGTCCTCGTCGGCAATCACGATGCCGAACTCCAGCGGGTCCGGCACCCGGGTCAGCCCCACCGTGACCATCGCGCCCTGTTCCTTGTGGAACTTGACCATGGCGGTCAGGTCGATGTCGGTCAGCGCGTCGCCCGAGATGACCAGGAACGGTTCGTCGCGCAGCGCGTCTTCGGCGTTCTTGACGCTGCCCGCGGTGCCGAGCGGCATCTCCTCGGTCGCGTACTGCAGGTTCATCCCGAAGTCTTCGCCGTCGGCGAAGTAGTTACGGACCAGGGCGGCCAGGAACTGGACGGTCACGACGGTGTCGGTGAACCCGTGCCGGCGCAGCAGCCGGAGCACGTGCTCCATGATCGGCCGATTGGCCACGGGCAGCAGGGGCTTGGGCTGGTTGGCGGTCATGGGACGCAGCCGCGTCCCTTCGCCGCCGGCCATCACGACAGCCTTCAATGCTTACGCCGCTCCCCTCGGAGTATCGGCTGGGCCAGGGTTAACCGGCGCGGTCAGGCGGCCGGTGAGCAGCATCCGGGCCTGGGCCAGGTAGAGGGCCGCCGCCCACCAGTACAACGCGGTGCCCCAAGCGGCGAACGCCCACCCGAGGATCCGGGTGATCTCGCCCAGGTTCCCCGCGTACGTTCCGAGGAGCAGCAACGGAAATGCGTACAGAAGGCAAAGAGTAGCTGTTTTCCCCACAAAACTAACCTGCAGGGTGCCAAAGCCCAACTTCCGCTTGAGCAGTCCCAGCGCCCCGGCCACGATCAGTTCGCGCAGCGCCAGCAGGCCGAGCAGCCACCACGGAATGATGTTCCGCACGGCCAGCGCGACCAGCGTGGCCGCGATGTACAGCCGGTCGGCGGCGGGGTCGAGCGCCTCCCCCAGCTTGCTCTGCTGGTTGAACGCCCGGGCGATCTTCCCGTCCAGCCAGTCGGTGGCCGCGGACAGGATCAGCAGCGCCACGGCCCAGCCATCCAGGTGCGGGCCCAGCACCAGCCAGAGGAACACGGGCACGCCGATGAGGCGGAGGACGCTGAGGCCGTTGGGGATGGTCAGGATGCGATCGCGGCTGGCGTCAGGCGTCCCGGGAGTCCCGGCGGCTGGCGTCTCGGGCGGTACGGCCGCCTCCAGGCGCGCCTCATCGGCACGAGCTGGCTCGCTGCCTGCGGAAAGGCCGGCTTCGGCCGCGTCTTCTCCGCTCCCCCTACCGCCCCCACGGATCTGGCCCACGCCCGTGACCCTACCCGCCCACCCAGCGCGGTCCGCTGTCCGGCGTGGCCAGAACCGCTCCTCACCCAACGTGACCGCAAATGTTCACGTCCCGGCCGCCAACTGTTCCGGAGGCCAGCGCGGCCGAGTGCCAGGGGCGTGCGGGATTCACCGGGGCGGGTGTGCCGAGTGGGGCGCGACTGCTCATGCGGGTGGCCACCCGTGGCCTGGGCTCGCCAACGCACCGGCACCCTCGGCCTCACCCACCTCACAAGCCCCGCGCACTGACCTCACTGGTGCAGTTGCAGGGATAATCCCTGCAGGCGCTCCAGTGGAGGCAAAGGCCCGCAGCGTCTGCCGGAGGCGCCCCCGCCGGAGGTACCGGGCCCCGAGCCTTCCACCTTCCGGCTAACGCGGCTGGTAGAGGGTGATGGTGAAGGCTGCGGTGACGGCGATTGGCTCGGGGAGGGTGGCGAGCCGGGTCCTGGTGGCAGTGGGGTCGGTGTGCCGGGCGGAGGGGCCCATGCCGATCAGGGTGGTCGCCTCGGTGGGGGTCAGGTGCAGGGGCACGGTCAGGTCGCGGCGGGCGGTGGCGGTGAAATACGGCCCGAGAGTCGCGGCCAGGCGGCTGTCCTTACGTTCGTCGACGGTGAGGAGATCGGCCGGGCCGACCAGTTCGGACAGATGACCTTCGGCCGGGGTGACGACGATCAGGGTCCCGCCGGGCCTGAGCACCCGGTGGAATTCGGGGCCGTTGCGGGGGGCGAAGACGTTGAGGACGAGCGATACCGCGCCCGCCCGGATGGGGAACGGCTGCCAGGTGTCCCAGCCGATAGCCCCGATGCCGGGGGCGGCCCGGGCGGCCCGGCGCAGCGCCGGGACCGAGACGTCCATGGCCAGGCCCACGGCCCCGGCGCCACCGCCGACCCGCAGCGCGCCGAGCACCGTGGCCAGGTAGTACCCGGTGCCCGCGCCGGCGTCGAGCACCACGTCAGCCAGGGCCTCGGAGGCCTCGAGCACCACGTCAGCGGAGGCCCCGGAGGCCAGGTCAGCGGAGGCAAGGTCAGCGGAGGCAAGGTCAGCCAGCGCCTGGGCCAGCGGCCCGTAGTGCCCGGCGCCGAGGAAGGCGGCCCG
>Ga0208982_1000038_pt1 | contig 15058 bp, 11 predicted proteins | sample MedBloCAOM1_O3_FD_187840 | JGI IMG/M metagenome (GOLD analysis project Ga0208982, IMG submission 187840) | Forest soil microbial communities from El Dorado National Forest, California, USA - Mediterranean Blodgett CA OM1_O3 (SPAdes) (version 2) | ecosystem: Environmental > Terrestrial > Soil >... | reverse complement strand
AGCCTGCTAACCGTGTCACCCGCCATCGTCATCGGCGAGCTGGGGGTTTCCAAACGCGCGCAGCTGCCGAAAAAATTGAAGCGCACGCTGGCGCACTTGGATGTCATCAAGGCACCCAGCGCCGCATTCCTGGGCGACGATGCCGGCAATGTTTATGCCCTCGACGCGCAGAAGGGCACGCTGCTATGGAAGACCCAGGCAGACAGTCATCCGACCGCGCGCATCGTCGGCGGCCCGGTGCTGTACAACGATCGCGTGTATGTGGCGGTGGGTTCGACCGAAGAGAAAAGCGCAGCCACGCCCGGCTACGCCTGTTGCACCTTCCGCGGCAGCATCGTGGCGTTGGAGATTGCGACAGGCCACATCGTCTGGAAAAGCTATACCGTGCTCGAGGAGCCGCAACCGACGCGCAAGACGGCCAACGGTGTTCAGGAATTCGGGCCGGCCGGCGCGGCGATTTTTTCATCGCCCGCCGTCGATCCCAAGCGCAACGTCTTGTATGTCGCCACCGGCGCGTCGACCACCAGCTTGGAGCAGTCCCTGACCGATGCGGTTGCGGCGTTCAATTTGAGCGACGGCAAATTGCGCTGGGTCAAGCAGTTGTCGCGCAGTGGAGAGCTGCCCATGAGCAGCTTTACCGCGGCGCCGGTGCTGCGCACGCTGGCCACGGGCAATGACGTGATTCTGGCCGGACAAAAATCCGGCGTGCTGTACGCCTTGGATCCGGATCATGGCGGCGAAGTGCTGTGGCAGACCCGCGCCGGCAACGATGCCGCCGCACCCACGGCAGGAGGCATCGCCTGGGGCCTGGCCTCAGACTATAAAAATGCCTACGTGGCCGTGTCCGGCTTGTTGGCCCAGCCCGCCAACATCAGCGGCAGCCTCACTGCCATCGACATCAAGACCGGCACGCCGCGCTGGCGCACCGCCGGCCCGCAGCCGGCCTGCGCGCTTGGCGATGCGCAGTGTTCGCATTCGCAGTCGCAAGCCGTCACCGTCATGCCCGGTGCCGCCTTCTCCGGATCCACAGACGGGCATTTGCGCGCGTACTCGACCATCAACGGCAAGATTCTGTGGGATTTCGACACTGCCAAGGCTTATCAAACCCTGAACGGCGTGACCGCCAGCGGCGGCCCGTTGGACCACGGCGGCCCCACCGTCGTCAACGGCATCGTGTACATCAACTCCGGCAATGCATTGCTGGCATTTTCAGTGGACGGAAAATAGGACTCGACCGCACATATGGAATTCATCAATCGATTTGCGATCTTCGGACTGTTGCTCATCACCGGCGTGGCCAATGCCGCGCACCCGGGCGACTCTGCTTCGGCGCCGTCACTGCAGAACTCCGTGGTGAAGATTTTTTCCACCACGCGCTATCCCGATCCCCTGAAGCCGTGGACCAAGCAGGCGCCCAGTGAAATTTCCGGATCCGGTGTCGTGATCGAAGGCAAGCGCATTCTCACCAACGCGCATGTGGTGCTGTATGCCAGCCAGGTGCAGGTGCAGGCCAATGCCGCCGGCGACAAAATCCTGGCCACCGTCGAGGCCATCGCCCCGGGCATCGATCTGGCGGTGCTCAAACTGGACGATCCCTCGTTCTTCGATACTCATCCGGCGGTGGCGCGCGCCAACAAGTTGCCGCAGATAAAGGATCCGGTCCTGACGTACGGTTTCCCGACCGGCGGCTCTTCGCTGTCCATCACCAAGGGCATCGTCTCGCGCATCGAATTCGCTCAGTACAACTATCCCACCTTCGGTCTGCGTATCCAGATCGATGCGGCGATCAATCCGGGCAACAGCGGCGGGCCGGCCATCGCGGGCGACAAGATGATCGGGCTGGCCTTCAGCCACTTGGTGACCGGTGAGACGCAGAACATCGGCTACGTCATCCCGAATGAAGAGATCGAGTTATTCCTCAGCGACATTGCCGACGGCCGCTATGACGGCAAGGCAAACATCTACGATGATCTGCAGACCTTCGAGAATCAGGCCCTGCGCGATTTCCTCAAGCTCGACAAGAAGGTCGAAGGCATGGTCGTGCACCGCCCCGAGCAAGACGATGCGTCTTATCCGTTGAAGGAGTGGGACGTAATCACCCACATCGGCGATACGCCCATCGACAATCAAGGCATGGTGAAGATCGACAAGGAGCTGCGCGTCAATTTTCAGTACATGATTCAGCGCGTGGTGAAGAACGACAAGCTGCCGCTCACCCTGGTGCGCGCCGGCAAGACCATCAAGGTCGAATTGCCGGTCTCGCCGAATCACCCCACTCTCGCCATCGATCTGAAAAGCGACTACCCGTCGTATTTTGTCTACGGGCCCGTGGTGTTCTCGTCTCTCACCCGCAATTTCTTGAGCGTTTTCGAAAACAACGCCAACCTGATGCGGGCACTGGCATTCCAGAAGAGCCCTCTGGTGATCCGCGCCCACGACGCGCCGACGCCGGAACTCCAAGAACTCGTGATCGTCTCCTCGCCGTTCTTCCCCCACAAACTGGCGATCGGCTACAGCAACCCGACCGGCTCAGTGGTGTACTCGGTCAACGGCACGGCCATCAAGAGCCTGAAGCATCTGGTGGCGGTATTGCGCGATCTCAAGGATCCCTTCGTCACCTTCGAGTTCGGCGCCAAGGGTGGCGAGTCTTTGGTATTCCCGCGCGATGCGCTGCTGGCCGCGACCGATGACATCCTGAATGAAGGCGGCGTGCGCTCGCAGGGTTCGGCCGACGTCATGGAAGTTTGGAAAGGCAAAGCCGCGAACTAGATGGTTCAAGCGGGGATCTGGCCGGCAATCAGTCAGTTCGCGCCCACCAACTCCGATACCTCGCGGGCGTCGGCGCGTTTCATCGGCCGTCCGTCCACGGGTGAATACGGCGATTGGCGGATGCCGTCGATGGGGAACACGGTCGCATCGACGGTGCGGCCGTTGGCCTCGAAGCGCAACGCGGGGTAGTTGACGCTGCGTTCCGCATCCATCTTTACGCGCCGCTCATAAAATTCGTGCGGTACGCCGATGTCCATGAGACGGATCGCCACGGTCTCGGAGGCGTCGGCGAACAGGTGCAGATTGATGTCGCTGTAATTGGTGGCCGTGCCCGTGAGCACCGAGCCGACCAGGCGCGGCTGGAATTCCGCCAGCATGCGCATGGTGTCCAATGCAATGCGGCGCTGCTCCCTGAGGGTGTGATCATGGGTATCGCGCCCAAACAGGCGCTGATGGGCCCGCAGGGCGTCTTCGATTTCGATGTTCTTGGGCAGCACCGCGACGTCGTGGACTCCTAAGCGGTCTGCCGCCTTGCGCTTGGCCTGCAGAAAGTCCTCGATGCCGTGCTCAGCCATGATGCGCGCGGCTTCTTGTGCCAGAGCGCGGCGCATATCTTCGGTACGCTGCGAAAACTTCTTCGCCATGGGCTCCTAGAATAGCGGTTTATCGCCGTCGGTCATCGGATTCGTCTGATTGGGTCCTTCGTAGACTTCGGACTTCGGCAGATTGCCCTCGATGAATTTCTCCATGATGAACTTGGGATTGTCGGAACTGGCCAGCAGCCCGGTATCCGGCGAGATGCGCACGCTGACGATGCCGTCGGGCACCGGGACGGGACGCCTCGCCGTGCCTGCCAGGGCTTCGTGCATGAAATAGGTCCAGGTGGGCACCGACACGTGCGCGCCCTCTTCGCCGGTACCTAAGGTTCGATCGGCGTCGAAACCGGTCCAAACCGTGGTGACGATGTCGGCGTTGAAGCCATTGAACCAGGCGTCGTGGAAGTCGCTGGTAGTGCCGGTCTTGCCGGCGATGTCGGAGCGATTGAGGGTGCGCGCTCGCTGGCCGGTGCCGCGCAATATGACGTCGGCCATCATGTCCGCGAGCAGGTAGGCGACTTGTGGCCGGATGATTTGCGGCGCCAAATTCTTTTGTTGAATCAAGCTCTTGCCATCATGCGCCGCCTCATCGAGCAGGTTTGGGTGAGCGTTGCCGGGGCCGGTTGCACGGGGCAGCGGCGCGTCGCTGGCGCGGCCGCACTGGGGGCAGGCAATGGCCGGATCGGCCTGGCTCAGCACCTTGCCGCCGGCATCTTCGACCCGGTCTATATAGTAAGAGCTGACCTTGAAACCGCCGTTGGCGAAGGTGGCATAGCCGATGGCCACCTGCAGCGGGCTCAATTCGGCGGTGCCCAACGCCAGGGTCAGATCGTTGGGCAGCTGGGATTTATCGAAGCCGAAGCGGGTTACGTAGTTCCAGGTGTAGTCCCCGCCAATGGCGCGCATCAGGCGCACCGACACCAGGTTGCGCGAGTGCACCAAGGCATCGCGCAGGCGCACCGGGCCGTAGAACTTCCCGGTGTCTTCCTGCGGGCGCCAGGCCTTCTCGTTGCCTTCCTCATCGATGACCACCGGGGCGTCGAGCACCACGCTGGCCGGGGTGAAGCCTTTGTCGAAGGCGGCGGCGTAAACGAAGGGTTTGAAGCCTGAACCGGGCTGGCGCCGGGCCTGGATGACCCGGTTGAACTTGCTCTGGAAGAAGTCGAATCCGCCCACCAGGGCCACCACGGCGCCGTCCCGGGGATCGACGGATACCAACGCGCTTTGCGCCTGGGGAATTTGCACGAACAGCAGCGATTCCGCGGTCCGGCCCACGGTGTAGATGATGTCGCCGCGGGCCATGATGTCCGAGGCCTGGGTCGGCGGCCGGTCGACCTTCTCTTCAGGCAGCTGACGCCGGGCCCAGGACAGTTTCTCCCAGGGCAGGGTCACTTCGCCCAGATCCTTCACATAGATCTTGGCGCTTTTCGCCTCGACCTTTTCCACCACGGCGGGCTTCAGTCCGCCGATCACCGGATAGTCGCCTAGCTCCGCATCCATGGCCGCCGGCGTGGTCAATTTCGAGGGGTCAATCTTCGCCGTGGGACCGCGGTAGCCGTGGCGGCGGTCGTATTCCAGCAGGCCGGTGCGCAGCGCCACGGTGCCGGCCGCTTCCAGCCGCGAGTCGATGGTGGTGTAGACCTTATAGCCGGCGGTGTAGACATCATCGCCGTACTTGGCCTGCATTTCATTGCGCACCATCTCGGCCACATAGGGCGCGTCGACCTCGATGGTCGGCAGGTGCAGCCGCGACTCCATCGGACTGTTTTTTGCGGTGTCGTATTCGGCCTGAGTGATGTAGCCGAGCTCGAGCATTCGCCCTAAAACATGGGCCCGGCGCGTTTTTGCGGCATCGGCGCTGGCCACTGGGTTGACCGTGGACGGCGAGGTGGGAATGCCGGCCAGGGTTGCCGTTTCCGCGAGGCTCAGCTGATCGAGCGTCTTGCCGAAATACACTTCGGCGGCGGCGCCCACGCCATAGGCGCGTTGCCCCAGAAAAATCTTGTTCACGTACAAGGAGAAGATCTGCTCCTTGGTGAATTCAGTTTCCATCAGCAGCGAGATGTAGATTTCGCTCATCTTGCGCTTCATGTCGCGCTTGGGGCTCAAGAACACGCCCCGCGCCACCTGCATGGTGATGGTGCTGGCGCCCTGGCGGATGCCGCCGGCCTTCAGGTTGGCCACGCCGGCCCGCAAGATGCCCTGCCAGTCGACGCCGTGATGGCGGAAGAAGCGATCGTCCTCGGTGGCCAGAAAGGCCTGGATCAGCTTAGGGGGGAGCTGGTCGTAGCGGACCGGAATGCGGCGCTGCTCCCCAATGGATTGGATCAGCTTGCCGTCTCGGGAATAGATGCGCAGCGGGACCTGCAGCTGCACGTCCTTAAGGGAGGCCACATCGGGCAGGGCGGGTCTCAAGTAGACATAAGCGCATACGTTTGCGAACGCAATAAGCGCTATTAACCCAACTAAAACTACGCAAATGCGGGATATGAGAACTAGATAACGTTTGGTCACAAGAAACCGTTCTAACTTATTGCACCGGCGAAACTGCACAAGCATCTTACCGCCGGTTACGTGGGCATACTCATCGAAAGATGAGGACGCAAAGCCTCCGGTCCTTGAGACAACTTAAGGGATAGCGGGGTTGCCAGACCAAACATTAACCAATTCGCCTAAGGGAAGCCTAGGCGCAGAGGTCTGAACGGATGACTCGACGTTTCGCTCCGCAGCTACGAATTGGTCGTAGGTCTCAGTTTGCCGACATGGCATCCAGAACCGGTGCGGACCGTGAGTAGGTTCACGTTCCATTTAACAGTTTCTTGCTAAGTTTGCGTGGGCTAAGTTAATCTCAGGCGCCAGTTTCGACCTCCAAGGTATTGAGCAAAAAGGGAAAAAATTTGTGTGGTCGTTAGGTAAAAGATATCGTCCGCTATTGGGACTTGACATAACCACCTCCTCTGTGAAGCTCATCGAGCTCACGATGTCGGGTGGCCAGTACCGTGTTGAATCGTATGCAGCGGAACCGACGCCGCATAACGCCATCAACGAGAAGGCAATCGTCGACGCGGAAGCGGTCGGCGAGGCCATTCGTCGCGCCGTAAAGCGCTCCGGTGCCAAGAGCCGTCTGGCGGCCATCGCGATCAGCGGCGACGCTGCGATCACGAAGGTGATCCAGATGCCCAAGAATCTCGGCGAGAACGAATTGGAAGGCCAGGTCGAAATGCAGGCCGACCAATACATTCCGTTCCCCATGGAAGAAGTCAGCTACGACTATCAAGTCGTAGGACCTTCCGAAAAAGATCCCGACATGCTCGACGTGTTGCTGGTGGCCACGCGCACCGAGAACGTCGAACAGCGCCAGGCCGCCGTGCAGGCGTCCGGACTGACGGCGCACATCGTCGACGTCGAAGCCTTTGCGTTGGAAAACGCCTGCGCCTTGATGCGCCACCAGATGCCGGACGGGGGCATGGACCGCACGGTTGCGGTGGTGGACTTCGGCGCCAGCAGCACCACCTTCAGCGTGCTGCGCGACATGAAAGTCGTCTACACGCGCGATTTCGCCTTCGGCGGCCAGCAGCTGACCGAAGAAATCATGCGCACCTACGGATTGAGCATGGAAGAGGCCGGCCGCGCCAAGAAAGAAGGCGGCTTGCCCAGCAACTATCAGCCCGAAGTGCTGGACCCCTTCATTGACGACATGACCCAGCAGGTCAGCCGTTCACTGCAGTTCTATCTGGCTTCAGGCAGCGGCCGCGCGCAGCCCGATCAGATTTTGATCTGCGGCGGTTGCGCCAACATCCCGGGTGTGGCGGACGTGATTTCCAGCCGCGTCGGGGTACCCGCAGATCGCGGCGACCCGCTCGGCAACATGAAGGTCTCTTCCAAGGCCAAAGCCCAAGCTGTGGCGCGCGACGCCACGGCATTACTCACAGCCTGCGGCCTCGCGCTGCGCAGCTTCGATTAAAGAGTAGCCATGCCGCGTATTAACCTACTTCCCTGGCGCGAACAAGAACGTAAAGTTCGACGGCGCGAATTCATGGTCGCACTCGGCGGAGCAGCGATCGCAGCGGTCATTTTCGTGGGCGGCGGCAAATTGCTGTACGCCAGCTGGACCGATTCGCAGAACGCGAAGAACAATCTCCTCAAGAAGGAGATCGTCAAACTCGACGCGCAGATCGCCGACATCCAAGACCTCGAAAACCGCAAGCAACGCCTGGTTGCCCGCATGGAAATCATTGAGCGGTTGCAGCGCAAGCGCCCCGAGATCGTGCATTTGTTCGACGAGATGGTGAAGACGGTGCCCGAGGGCATCTATCTCAATTCGATCAAGCAAGCCGGCAAGAAACTCGAGATCCACGGCATTGCGCAATCCAGCACGCGCGTATCGACCTTCATGCGCAACATCGATTCGTCGACCTGGATGGACAACCCGGTACTGCAGCTGGTCGAAGCCGCGCCGAGCTCGCCGACGGGCGGCTACAGCTTCACGGTCACCAGCGATGTGGTCGGCGTCGATCTGGATAACGGCGGCGAAACAACGGTCAAGAAGGTGGCCGCGAAATGAACTTCATCGAACAACTTCGAACTCTGGATCCGCGCGATGTGGGCCGCTGGCCTTTGCCCATCCGCGGCTTCTTCATCGCATTGGCGTTCGCCGTGCTGGCCGCGCTCGGCTGGTACTTCTTCATCTGGGACGACGATCGTCCGGTGCTGCAGAAGGCGGAAGCGACCGAATTGGAATTGCGCACGCAATTCGAAACCAAGCAGCAGCGCGCGGCGAACCTCGAGGCCTACAAGGCACAGCTGGGTGAAATGGAGCGCAGCTTCGGCGCCATGCTGCCGCAGTTGCCGGGCAAGACCGAGGTGCCCAACCTGCTGGTCGACATTTCGCAGACCGGCCTGGCGTCGGGATTGCAGGAAAAGTTGTTCCAGCCCGGCGGCGAGAAAGGCAACGGATTCTATGCAGAACTGCCGATCCGGATTCGGCTGGTCGGCAGCTATCACGAGTTCGGCAGCTTTGTCAGCGGCATCGCCGCGTTGCCGCGCATCGTGACGCTGCATGACATCCAGATCACCCCGGTCGATGCCGCCAAGGGCGGCTACGACAACCTGATCATGGACGTCACCGCAAAGACTTATCGCTACATCGAGGATGAAGGCGGAGCGAAAGGACCTAAGAAGAGCGGAGGCGCCACGTGAAGAAGTTATCGACTATTTGCGTGCTCTCCGCGCTGCTGTCCGCGACGGCCTTGAGCGGCTGTTCGGGCGGCCAGTCGGATCTGCAGAAGTGGATCGACGCCACCAAGAAAAAGCCCGGCGGCCGCATTCAACCGCTGCCGGAAGTGAAACCGTACGAAACCTATGTGTACGCCGCGAACAACATGCGGTCGCCGTTCCAGCCGCAGGGACCGGGCAGCGCCAACGGCGCCGCCAATCTGCGTCCGAGCTCGCGACGCAACCGTGAATTCCTGGAAGGCTTCTCGCTCGACACCTTGAAGATGGTCGGCACCTTCAAGGTCGGCAGCAGCTTCTACGGACTGGTGCAATCCAAGGACGGCCTGGTGCACAAGGTTCAGCCCGGCAATTACCTCGGGCAAAACGATGGAAAAGTGACTGAAATTACGGGCGGAAAAATAAGCCTGGTCGAAATCATACCGGATGGTCTCGGCGGATATATCGAGCGACCGGCCTCATTGGCGTTGGCAGATTGAGGCCACAGGGAGAAAGACAGCATGATTAGCAAGCAAATACGAACGGCGGTGATGGGTGCGGCAATGCTCGCACTGGCCGCGGTTACCTTCACGGCGCGCGCGGCCGATCCGGTCAAGCTCACGTCCATCGACGTGCAGACCTTGTCTGGCTCGCAAGTGCAGCTCAAGTTGCACATGGACGGCGCAGCCCCAGAGCCGCTGCCATTCACCATCGATAAGCCGGCGCGCATTGCGTTCGATTTGCCGAACACCACATTGGCGCTGGCTCAACGCCGCATCGACGTGCGCTCCGGCGGTGTCGACACCGTGCTCGCCGCCGAGGCCAATGGCCGTACGCGACTGGTCGTGAATGTCGACTCGCTGCTGCCGTACACCACCCGCGTCGATGGCAATGACATCATCGTGACCCTGGGTCAGCAGCCCGGCGCCGACGTCGGCAAGGCCGCTGCCGCACGCACCGCTGCCGCCGCATCGCCGGCCGCCGCTGCAGAACGTTCCATCCGTACGATTGACTTCCGCCGCGGTACAGATGGCACCGGCCGCGTGATCGTGCAGCTCACCGACCCGCGCACGCCGGTCAATGTCCGCCAGGAAGGCAACCAGATCGTGGTGGATTTCGCCGGCACCCTGATGCCGAAGAATTTGATGCGCCGCTATGACGTCATGGATTTCGCGACGCCGGTGCAGACCGTCGATGCGGTTCGCGTGGAAGGCAGCTCGCGCCTGGTGATCAGCGCGCAGGGCGACTTCGAACAGCTGGCGTACCAGTCGGACAACCAGTACACCATTGAAATCAAGCCGTCTCTGAAGCGCAATGCGCAGGAAGAGAAAAAAGAATACACCGGCGAGCGGCTGACCTTGAACTTCCAGGACATCGACGTGCGTTCGGTGCTGCAGCTGCTGGCAGACACCAGCGGACAGAACATCGTGGTCAGCGACTCGGTGGTCGGCAACCTGACCCTGCGCCTGCAGAATGTGCCTTGGGATCAGGCCCTGGACATCGTGCTGCGCACCAAGGGCTTGGACAAGCGCCGCCAGGACAACGTGATCATCATCGGGCCGACGGAAGAATTGGCGACCCGTGAGAAGGCCGAGCTCGCCGCGCACAAAGAAGTGCAGGAGCTGTCGCCGACCCACACCGAATTCATGCAGGTCAACTATGCCAAGGTGGCCGATCTGCAGAAGCTGATCAAGAGCGCCAACGCGAAGGAATCCATGCTGTCGCCGCGCGGCAGCCTGTCGATCGATGAGCGCACCAACACCTTGCTGGTGCAGGACACCGCGGACAAGCTGTCGGACATCCGCCGCCTGGTGCAGACCTTGGACGTGCCGGTCAAGCAGGTGCTGATTGAAGCGCGCATCGTCATCGTCAGCGACACCTTCGAGCGCGACTTGGGCGCGCGCCTGGGTATCTCCGGATTCACGACCGCGGGAGCCAACAGCCTGGTGACCCTGTCGGGCACCAACGTCGGCACCGACTCCATGTTGTCTTCGCACTTCCCGCCGTCGAGCGCGACGGGACCGACGAACTTCGTCAATTTCCCGACCTTGGATAACCGCTACCAGGTGAACCTCCCGGCAGCCAACACCAATGGCAGCATCGGTTTGTCGCTTCTGGCCGGTCAGCACTTGATCGATCTGGAACTGTCGGCCGCGCAGAACGAAGGCAAGAGCGAAACCGTTTCCTCACCGCGCGTCATTACGGCCAACCAAAAACAGGCCACCATCATGCAGGGTGTGGAAATTCCTTATCAGGAATCAGCGTCGAGCGGCGCCACCACCACGCAATTCAAGAACGCGGTGTTGTCGCTGAAGGTCACGCCGTTGATCACCCCGGATAACCGCGTGATCCTCGATCTTGACGTCGCCGACGACTCGGTCGGTCAGCAGGTCACCAGCGCCACCGGCGGCAGCGTGCCCTCGATCGACACCCGCGAAATCATCACGCAGGTGCTGGTCAACGACGGTCAGACCGTGGTGCTCGGCGGTATTCTCGATACCACCAAGACCCGTTCGGCCAACAAGGTGCCGTTCTTCGCTGACATCCCGGTGTTGGGCAACCTCTTCAAGAGCACCACCAACATCAACAACAAGACTGAGCTGCTGATCTTCATCACGCCGAAGATTCTGCGCGAAGGCTCAAACCTCTACTAAGAGGCCGCATTTAAGTCTTGCGAAACATAGGGGCGTCCAACCGGACGCCCCTTTTTCTTGGCCGGACGAAACGTCCGTGGTCGACTATGATCACGCACCCATGCTCAGCAAGCGGAACATATTCCTCATCGGTCCAATGGGATCGGGCAAGACGGCGGTTGGACGCTATCTGGCGCGGCTGTTTCGTTTCACCTTCCACGACAGCGACGCGGACATCGAGGCGAAAACCGGCGTCGACATTGCCTTCATATTCGAGAAGGAGGGCGAGGCGGGATTCCGCCTGCGCGAGCGCGAGTCCATCGACCGGCTCAGCCGGCTGGACGCCATCGTGCTGGCCACCGGCGGCGGCGCCATCATCGACCCGGATAACCGCCGGGTGCTGGCCGAACGCGGCGCGGTGGTGTACCTGGCCACCTCCATCGACCAGCAGATCGAGCGCACCCGGCACGCGCGCCATCGCCCCCTGCTGAACGACACCGATCCGGAGCAAAGGCTGCGGGAACTGATGCAACGGCGCGCCGCCCTGTATGCGGAGATAGCCGATTTGACCGTATCGACGGACGGCCGGCGGGTGCAGTTGGTCGCCGAAGAGATACAACATGAATTGCGAAACGCGCAGAAGCCCTAAGTGTTCGTATAATCAGCTGTGCAAACACTCCAAGTAGATGTCGGGCATTCGAGTTACCCCATCCTCATCGGTGCCGGGCTGCTGACTGACCGCGATCTGCTGGATACGCAAATACCCGGCCACGACCTGATGATCGTGACCAATACCACCGTCGCCAAGTTGTATCTGTCGAAGCTGGTCAACAGCTTCACCCAACGGCGCATCGCCGAATGCATCCTGCCCGATGGGGAGCAGCATAAGACCTTGCAGACCGCGGGCTGGGTGTTCGATGCACTGATCGGCAACAAGATGAACCGCGATGTGACGGTGCTGGCCCTGGGTGGCGGCGTAGTCGGGGACATCGCCGGATTCGCGGCTGCCTGCTATCAGCGCGGCGTGGGCTACGTGCAGCTGCCGACCACCTTGTTGGCACAGGTCGATTCCTCGGTGGGCGGCAAGACCGGAGTGAACCACACGGCCGGCAAGAACTTGATCGGCGCCTTCTATCAGCCGCGCGCGGTGCTCGCCGATACCGACGCCCTCAAAACTCTTCCCGATCGGGAGCTGAGATCGGGACTGGCCGAAGTGATCAAATACGGCTGCGTGTGGGATCCATTGCTGTTCGATTGGCTCGACAAGAACATTGCAGCGCTGTTGGCGCGCGATCCCGCGGCGCTGACCTACGCGATTTCGCGATCATGCGAAATCAAGGCCAAGGTGGTGGCGCGCGACGAAAAGGAACACGACTTGCGCGCCATCCTGAACTTTGGCCACACCTTTGGCCACGCCATCGAGGCGGCCACCGGATTCGAGACGTTTCTGCACGGCGAGGCGGTGGGTTTGGGGATGTTGATCGCCGCCGATCTGTCGCATCGGCTGGGCTTGGTGGACGGCGCGGTGAAGACCCGGATCCACGAGATCCTCAAGCGCGCAGGATTGCCGACCGAGGCGCCGCGCATCGGCGCGATTCGGGCCTTCGAACTCATGCAAATGGACAAGAAGGTGCGGGCTGGCGCCCTGCGCCTGGTGCTGCTGGAGAAACTGGGCCGCGCCATCACCACGGCGAAGTATTCAAAGGCAGCCCTCGATGCCACGCTGACCGAGTATTTCGCGTGAACACATTGGCGCCCTATGCGGCGCATGAAGAACATTCACGCGGCCGGCGCTTCCCCGAGCCGCCCCCGGAATATCGATCCGAGTATCAGCGCGACCGCGACCGTATCGTGCATTCCACCGCATTTCGGCGCCTGGTGTACAAGACCCAGGTATTCGTCAACCACGAAGGCGATTTGTACCGGACGCGGTTGACCCACTCGCTGGAAGTTGCGCAGATCGCGAGGACCATCGCGCGCGCCCTGAAATTGAATGAGGTGCTGTCCGAGGCCATCTGTCTGGCGCACGACCTGGGTCATACGCCCTTCGGTCACGCCGGCCAGGATGCCTTGAATGAATGCATGGCTGATTACGGCGGCTTCGAGCACAACCTGCAATCGCTGCGGGTGGTCGATGAACTCGAGGAACAATACGCGGATTTCGACGGCCTGAATCTCACCTTCGAATGCCGCGAAGGGATATTGAAGCATTGCTCGCACAGCAACGCGCTGGCGCTGGGCGAACTGGGTGAACGCTTCATCAATCGTCATCAACCCGGGCTGGAAGCGCAGCTGGCAAACTTCGCCGATGAAATCGCCTACAACAATCACGACGTCGAAGACGGCATCCGGGCCGGATTGATCAGTGTGGAACAGCTGCTGTCGGTGCCGCTGTTTCGCACCTATTACGCTGAGGTGCGCGACAGATACGCGACGTTGACCGGCCGGCGCCTGGTCTACGAGGTATTGCGCCGCATGATCAACCATCTGGTCACCGACCTGATCAATTCCTCGGCGGAACGTCTCAGCAGTTCCGGGGTGCGTTCCATCTCGGAGGTGCGCACGCACCCGCGCGGGCTGATCGGCTTCAGCGACGCCACGCGCGAGCTGAACCAAGGGCTGAAAGTTTTTTTGCGGGAAGAGGTCTACAAGCACTACAAGGTGCGGCGCATGACTTCCAAGGCGCGCCGCGTGGTGCAGGAACTATTCAATGCTTTTTTCAATGATCCGACCTTGATGCCCGACGAACACGAAGCCACGGGCAGCCGGTTGGAAGGGGTGCAAGGCCCTAAAGGTCGGGCTCGCGCTGTGGCGGACTACATCGCTGGAATGACCGATCGATATGCCATTCTCGAACACAACCGCATGTTCGACCCCAGGGCCAGAACGTGAGCGCACTGAAGAACGATTTGCTGCTGCGCGCCCTAATGCGCGAGCCCACGCCGCGGCGCCCCATTTGGTTGATGCGCCAGGCGGGACGCTATCTGCCGGAGTACCGCGCCACGCGCGCGAAAGCCGGCGGTTTTCTCGAGATGTGCACCAATCCGGAAATTGCCTGCGAAATCACCCTGCAGCCGGTGGAGCGATTTCCGCTCGATGCGGCAATTTTGTTCTCCGACATCCTGACGATTCCGCATGCCATGAATTTGGGCTTGGAATTCGAAGCCGGCGAGGGCCCGAAATTCGCACACCCGGTGCGAACGCCGGCCGATATCGACAAGCTGGGAATTCCCGACCCGGGTGGTGAACTCAAGTACGTGATTGACGCCGTGGCTCGGGTGCGGCGCGAGTTGCGCGGCCGGGTGCCCTTGATTGGATTCGCCGGCAGTCCTTGGACGGTGGCGACCTACATGGTTGAGGGCGGCGGCAGCAAGACTTTCGCTGTCATCAAGCGAATGATGTACGAGGCGCCGCGCGAGCTGCACCGGCTGCTGGAGATTCTGGCGCAATCGACGATTTTGTACCTGAATGCGCAAATTGCGGCAGGCGCGCAGGCGGTGATGGTGTTCGACACCTGGGGCGGCGTGCTGACGCCGGCGCAGTATCAGGAGTTTTCGCTGCGCTACATGGCGCAGGTGGTGGCCTCGCTGACGCGCGAAGCCGACGGCCGCCGCGTGCCCAACATCGTGTTCACCAAAGGCGGCGGCCCATGGCTGGACAAGATCGCAGGCATCGGTTGCGACGCAGCGGGCGTCGATTGGACCACCGACTTGAGCTCTGCGCGGCAGGCGGTCGGTGGCAAGATAGCGTTGCAGGGCAATTTGGATCCGTCGGCCCTGTTCTCGCCGCCGGAAGTGTTGCGGGCAGAGGCGTTACGCGTGCTGGACAGCTACGGCGGCGGTAGCGGGC
>Ga0208982_1000036_pt1 | contig 15242 bp, 11 predicted proteins | sample MedBloCAOM1_O3_FD_187840 | JGI IMG/M metagenome (GOLD analysis project Ga0208982, IMG submission 187840) | Forest soil microbial communities from El Dorado National Forest, California, USA - Mediterranean Blodgett CA OM1_O3 (SPAdes) (version 2) | ecosystem: Environmental > Terrestrial > Soil >... | reverse complement strand
GCCGGTCTACGCTGGATACACGCCGGCCGAGACGAAAAGGGCACTGAAGCGCAAGGAGGAGCCCAGCTATCAAGGCACCTTCACGGGCGCGCGCAAGTACGTCCTGCAGACCTTCGCCACGACCCAGAGCGCGATGATGAAGCGCCGCGTGGCGCAGTTTCTGTCGAGCTCGGACTGCCCGGTCTGCAAGGGCAAGCGGCTAAAGCCGGAAGCTCTGTCGGTCACCTTCGCCGGAATGGACATCGCGGATATTTCGCGGTTGCCGCTCAAGGGCCTGCGGGACCTAGTGGCATCTCATGCTCAGCACGGCAGGGCTTCCGATGATCATCCAGAGAAGGCTCTGGTCGTGCAGCGGATAGTCGAAGACATGTCGACGCGTCTTGAGGTGCTGCTTGACCTTGGTCTGGGTTATCTGACGACCGAGCGCAGCACGCCTACGCTTTCGCCGGGCGAACTGCAGCGGTTGCGCTTGGCGACACAGGTGAGATCGAACCTGTTCGGGGTCGTCTACGTGCTGGACGAGCCGTCGGCCGGGCTGCATCCGGCGGACACCGAAGCGCTGCTGCGCGCGTTGCAGCGTCTCAAGGCGTCAGGCAACTCGCTGTTCGTGGTCGAGCACGAACTCAACATCGTGCGGCAAGCGGACTGGGTCGTCGACGTCGGCCCGGGCGCTGGCGAGCACGGCGGCGAGATTCTGTACAGCGGTCCGATGCCGGGCCTTGCCGAAGTGAAGGCGTCCCGGACGCGATCATACCTGTTCAGTGAAACCGAAAAGCGCGTCCGGAGACCGCGTCATCCAAACGGCTGGCTGAAGCTTCGGGGAGTGACGCGCAACAACCTCGATCGATTGGATGCCGAGATTCCCCTTGGGGTCTTTACGTGCGTCACCGGAATTTCCGGCTCGGGCAAGTCAAGCCTGATAGGCCAGTTTCTTGTCGACGCCGTCGCTGACGGGCTCGGCCAGCGCAAGGAGGGTGACACCGACGATGACGATCGCCTCGAGGCGCCGGTCGAGACGCTCGGGGGCGAGATCACCGAAGGCCTCGACCGGATCAAGAGGCTCGTCGTGGTCGACCAGAAGCCGATCGGCCGCACGCCGCGGTCAAACCTGGCGACGTATACGGGCCTGCTGGATCACGTCCGAAAGCTGTTCGCCGCCACGAAGCAGGCGCGCGCAAGGCGCTACGATGCTGGCAGGTTCTCCTTCAACATCGCGAAGGGCCGCTGCGAGACCTGCCTAGGCGAGGGCTTTGTCTGCGTCGAACTGCTCTTTCTGCCGAGCGTCTATGCTCCGTGCCCGACCTGCAAGGGAGCGCGCTACAACGCCAAGACGCTCGAGATCAAGATACGCGACCGGTCGATCGCGGACGTTCTGGCGATGACCGTCGATGGGGCGTTCGAATTCTTCGTTGACAATGACTCGTTGCGACGATCGTTGGGCGTTCTCCGCGAAGTCGGCCTGGGCTACATCCGGCTCGGCCAGTCCGCTACTGAACTGTCGGGAGGAGAGGCGCAACGCGTCAAGCTCGCGACCGAACTGCAGCGGGCGCAGCGGGGAGGCACGCTTTATGTGCTCGACGAGCCGACGACGGGCCTGCATCCTTCGGACGTCGAGAAGCTGATGATGCAACTCCAAGGTCTGGTCGACGCCGGAAATTCCGTCGTCGTGGTGGAACACGACATGGCCGTCGCAGCGGGCAGCGACTGGATCATCGATATCGGACCGGGGGCCGGCGACGAGGGCGGCACGATAGTCGCATCGGGCCTCCCCGAGGGGGTTGCGGCCGTTTCCCGGAGCCGCACGGCGCGATATCTGGCGGAATGTCTCGGCGACGCGCCTCACCACGAATGAACGTGGTCCGACGTGTCGGATCCGAGGTGCTGGGTCCTTCCAGAGTTATTGTCGTAAGCTCCTTCAAGCCCTCTGGGGGCGCTCGTCGTCCAGGTCTCTGAGGATGGGTGACTTTACAGCGCCGCAGATCGCGCGAAGCGCTGCCTTTTCAGCCCTTCCTCGAACATAGGATGGTAGAACGAGAACTGCAGCAGCGTATCCGCCGTTTCCCGCCGCTCGATCGCCCACGCAAAGAGGTGGGCGATGTGATCCATCCCGGCCCGAACAGGGTCGCGCCGGTGATTATTCCGGTGTCCGGGCCGGCATAGCTCCGCACCAAACCGGCGTTGCGCGCTTCCACCCCGACATGCTCGCGTTCCCAGTGTCCGCCGCCCTAACGTCCGGCGGGTCACCGATGTTTCGAAAAGCTCGGGATCGCAGGGCCTTATGGCCGGCAACGAGCTGCCCAAGAGCCCGAGCCGGAACGATGTCCGCGTCTGCCGATTATCTGGCCAGGAAAAACAGGAAGGATCCAGACCATGGATTTGAACGGCAAGAAGATCGCAATTCTCGCTACCAACGGCTTCGAGCAGGCGGAACTCGAGGTGCCGCGTGACCGTCTCAAGAAGGCCGGCGCGACCGTCGATGTCGTGTCGCTGGCTGCGGGCGAAATCAAGGGTTGGGACAAAAAGGATTGGGGCCGGCCAGTGAAGGTCGACAAGACACTCGATGAGGCATCGGTCGACGACTACGACGCTGTCGTGCTGCCGGGCGGTCAAATCAACCCGGACCTGCTGCGCGTCGAGCCGAAGGCGCTCAAATTCATCAAGGATATCTTCGACGCCAAGAAGGTGGTCGCGGCCGTCTGTCACGCGCCTTGGCTGTTGATCGAGACCGGCATAGCGAACGGCCGCAGGATGACGTCATTCAAGTCCATCAAGACGGACGTGGCGAACGCCGGCGCGAAGTGGGAGGATTCCGAGGTCGTGGTCGACCAAGGCGTCATCACGTCGCGCAATCCGGGCGATCTCGAAGCTTTCAGCGCCAAGATTATCGAAGAGGTCAGGGAAGGCCGCCACACCCAACGCAGCGCGGCCTGACTGCCATGAAGAACACAAAGATAGCGGGCGACGCGGGATCGGAGACCCGTGTCGTCATTCTCGACTCCGGCGAGGAAGCCTTCGCGACGCTGACGAAGTTCGCGAACGAAACCGGGATAACGGCCGCTTCGTTGACGGCCATCGGCGCCTTCGAAAAGGCGACCATCGGCTGGTTCGACTTCGACAAGAAGACGTACAAGAAGATCGAGGTCGATCAGCAGTGCGAAGTTCTGAGCGCGATCGGAGACGTCGCGGTGGGCGACGACGGCAAGGCGAGCCTTCACGTTCACGTCGTTCTAGGCCTTTCCGACGGCACCACGCGTGGTGGCCATTTGATGGCGGGAACGGTCCGGCCCACGCTCGAGGTCATCCTGACCGATACCCCCGTTCATCTGCGGCGAAAGAAGAAAGCGGATATCGGAATCGCGCTCATCGATCTTGATCCGGCCTCCAGCCGTTGACAGCTGAATCCAATGTCCGACGAACTCCGTCGCTTCTCACGTCGCCAAGTGGTCGGAGGCCTCGGGGTCGGTTTTGCCGCAATAATCGAGACACCTGCTTATTCGCAATCCCTTTCATCTCTTCAACCGGTTCAAAGCATGCAAGATCCAGTCAGCAAATATCCGAAGCCGCCGTTCAAGCGCCAATCGCAGCCCTGGCCGGGACTTGCCGGCAAGATGGAGCCGAAGCCCGACCATGGCGAGACCAGCTACAAGGGCAGCGGTCGGCTCGCGGGCCGCAAGGCGCTGATCACCGGCGGCGACAGCGGAATGGGTCGCGCGGCAGCCATCGCTTACGCGCGGGAAGGAGCCGATGTCGCCATCAACTACTATCCGGACGAAGAGCCGGATGCGCAAGAGGTGATCAAGCTCATCACGGATGCGGGACGCAGTGGCGTGGCCCTGCCGGGCGATCTTCGCGATGAAGCCTTCTGTACCAAACTCGTCAGCGACGCTGTGCAAAAGCTTGGCGGCCTCGACATTCTCGTCAGCAATGCGGGCCGCCAGCAGGCTCACGATTCGATTCTCGATATCTCGACCGAGCAGTTCGACTGGACCATGAAGACCAACATCTATGCGCCGTTCTGGATCATCAAGGCGGCGCTTCCCCATCTGAAGCCAGGCTCCGTCATTATCGGCACGACGTCCGAACAGGCCTACGATCCGACGCCTGATCTGTACGACTACGCTCAGACCAAGGCGGCGACGATGAATTACATCAAATCGCTCGGCAAGCAGCTTACGCCCAAGGGCATTCGCGTTTGTGGCGTGGCGCCCGGACCGATCTGGACGCCGCTGCAGGTGTCCGGCGGCGCCAGCATGAAAAAGTTGGAGAAATTCGGCGGCATGAGCAGCATGGGGCGTCCCGGCCAGCCCGCCGAGCTCGCTTCGATCTACGTGCAGTTAGCCTCGAGCGATGCAAGCTATACGACCGGCGCGATCTATGGTGCGGCCGGCGGCACCGGACAGCCGTAGCCCGTGCCGGCCAGACCCGCAAAGCGATCGTCGCTCAAGAGCTATCGTGCCAAGCGCGACTTCTCGCAGACTGAAGAGCCCAAAGGCGCTGCGGTCCGCAAGGCGTCGGCGGGTGAGTTGCGCTATCTGATCCAAAAGCACGACGCGACCCGTCTGCATTACGACTTCCGTGTTTACGAGAAGAAGGAATTGATTTTCGCGGGCAAGGTGGGCACGGGCTTCGATCGGGCCGAGTCGGCGCGGCTCGTCAAAAAGCTCAAGCCGCTCGCGCAAAAGACGCCCTCCTTCAAGGCGGTCCCCAATCTGGCGCGCCGCGGCGCGATCTGGATAAAGCCCAAACTCGTCGCACAGATCAACTTCACGGAATGGACCGGCGGAAATTCGTTGCGGCATCCTTCTTATCAGGGGTTGCGCGAGGACAAGCCAGCCAAGCATGTCGTCCGCGAAGAAAAAGCGACTGAACCCGAAGGCAGCCGGGCCAATCAAATTTGGGCTAGGACTACGCCGCGCCACCCGCTCCGGATGAATCCGATCGGATATTCTTCGAGGGTTCAAGAAGCAGGGAACCTGGTATCTCGATCAGAATTAACAAAGACAAGGGAGAAGACCATGGCGAAGAAGGCAGCTAAAAAACGCAAATATTCGCGGAGTTCCGGCAGCGACGTCAAAAGCGAAATGCGCCGCTACAAAAAGGGCACCGCAAAAAGCGGTCGTGGCGGCAAGGGCGGAAAGGTCAAAAGCCGCAAGCAAGCCATCGCCATCGGCCTTTCAAAGGCCCGTAAGAAGGGCAAGAAAGTCCCGAAAAAACGGGCGACAAAACGCAAAACGTGAGTGTTTCCGTTGAAGGCGAAGGCGCCAACGCATTTCAGCTTGCCTTCGATCAATTCCAGGAATTATAGGACGAGGACCATGGGCTTGGCAGCTTACGAAATTATCGGCAACGACGCAGAATGGCGCGTGCGCCATGACGGAAAGGCCGAGAATATCTATGAGACAAAGGAGGCGGCTTTCGAAGCGGCGGTCGCGGCGGCATCCCTCGCCTTGCGTCAGGGGCACGAAATCCGCGTGACTGCGCCCGCGCGCGGACTTGCCAGCGGATCGACGACAGGCACTCCCTGAACCTGGCTGTTTTGAGGCCTGGGCGGGCGGCTTCACCATGTCGCTGTGCGCACGTGTATGTTGACCTTGAGAAGCGGATATTCGCTGTTGATCGCGAGTCTCGCTTTATTCAGACGTGCCTTTCGGTCGACGTCCAGCAAACCTATATCATTAGGCTTGCACGTCGAAGGGCCGAACGCTTGTCTGAGCAATTTGCATTTTTTGAAGACTTCGTCCTGGAGCCGCTACGCGGCCGAATTCGTGTCTCCGGAAGCGGAGCGGAAGCTCATCTCCAGGATTCAGGATCTTCCTCTTGAGCCGTTTGAGTTCGGGCAGTTCGAGGGAAAGCGACGGGTGGCTTCGTTCGGATTCCGCTATGACTATGCGTCCCGCCAGCTGCGGCGATCCGAGCCGATACCAACTTGGTTGCACGGAATCATCGCGAAGATCGAAGCATTCGATGGCCCCGATACTCATATCTAGCAGGTCCTTTGCACTGAATACGGTGTTGGGGTCGGCATCGGCTGGCATCGCGACAAACCCCACTTCGAACGTATATTCGGCCTTTCGCTGGGTTCTCCATGCAAGTTCCGGTTTCGCAAACCCTCCGGCAAATCATGGGATCGCTTCACGCTCGATGCCGAACCTCGCTCGCTATACATGATGTCCGGTGCCTCGCGACGGATTTGGGAGCACAGCATTCCCGCCGTCGAGTCGCCGCGATACTCGATAACATTTCGGACCATGAGCAATGCTCCTGACCGCGACGAGCCATCCTGATACCCTACGGCACTAACTTGGACACTGCGATTCGATGGTAAGACGATCCGGTAGCGCAACTCTTCCTTTGCACAGCGGACGCGTTCCGCCTTGGCTTGCGACGCGGATGTCTGCCCTCGGTGCCGTGATAACGCAGGCGATCGTCCACCATTATGGCCGGGACGAGTTCCTTCGGCGGCTATCTCATCCCTTTTGGTTCCAATCGTTCGGCGCCGTCATGGGCATGGACTGGCATTCCTCCGGCATCACCACCAGCGTCATTGGCGCCTTGAAGCGCGGGCTAGGGCCGGTCTCGGACGAACTCGGCCTTCACGTCTGCGGGGGCCGTGGCCAGCATTCGCGCAAAACGCCGGATGAGTTACAGGCACTCGGCGAACGTATCGGATTCGACGGCGCCGGTCTCACCCGTGCGAGCCGTCTGGTCGCCAAGGTCGACAGCGCCGCCGTTCAGGACGGTTTCGATCTCTACCTTCACGGATTCTTCGTGACGGACGACGGCAAGTGGACCGTCGTGCAGCAGGGCATGAACGGCGACAAGAAGCAGGCGCGCCGCTACCACTGGCATTCGGAGGACCTGAAAAGCTTCGTCGACGAGCCGCACTGCGCGATCGATGGCCCCGCGCAGGGGGAGATCGTAAATCTCACGGATAAACGAGCTGAAACCTCACGTACCGCTCAACTGGAATTGCTGACCGACTTCGGTCCGGACCGCATCGTCGCCGAGCTTTCCGTAATTTCGGGCAACGTGCCAGCACAAGCGACGCTTCCCCATCTGCTTATGCCGGCTCACCACGATGTCCGATCCAGCGACGTCTTCACGCGGCGCCTGCACGGCACACTCGCGGCTGCCGCAGAACGCGGCCCCGTGGACTTTCCGGAACTCCTGCTGACGCCTGGGGTTGGCGCGCGCGCCGTTCGATCCCTCGCCATGGTCGCCGAAGTCGTGCACGGGGCGCCCTACCGCTTTTGGGATCCGGCCCGCTTCTCGCTGGCCCATGGCGGGAAGGACCGCCATCCGTATCCCGTTCCAATCAAGGTCTATGATGAGACCATCAAGGTCATGAAATCCGCCGTGCGCAAGGCAAAGCTCGGACGAGAAGAGGAGATGCAGGCTTTGCAGCGTCTCGATCGCCAGGCTCGCCGGCTGGAGGCCGAGGCCGACGGTCCTTCATTCCAATCCTTCGTGGCCGCCGAGCGTGCCGTCTCGCCCGCCCTGGACGGCAGATCCGTGTTCGGCTGGGAGAGCGATCAATCCGAAAAGAAGACCGTTGGCGGCTGACATGGCGCCAGAGCCAGCAGCAGACCGCAGGCTCCGGCTGTTGTTTCCCAGTCAAAGTCCCAACGGAGCTCCGATACGTCCATCTGAACAAAGGAACCGATTTTCCTGTCAGCGTTTGTTAGTCGAAACGAGAGATTCAACCGATGAAACCCGTCCTGGCACGGGGTGGGTCACCGAAGCATCATGAAGAACTGACACGATGGCGCGCGTACTCATCGGTACCTCAGGCTGGCATTACGATTCCTGGCGGGGACCGTTTTTTCCAAAGGGTCTGCCACTCAAATCGCAGCTTCAGTTCTATGCCAGTCAGTTTTCGTCCGCGGAATTGAATGGCGTCTTTTATCGGACTCCCACGCCCGAAGCAGTCGAAAGCTGGCGCCTTCAGACGGGCAAGGATTTCGTGTTCGCCTGGAAGGCCTCGAAATTCATTACGCATTGGAAACGACTATCGGAAAGTTCGGCCAACAGTCTCGAACTGCTCGAAAACCGTCTTTCCCTACTTGGAAACAAAGTCGGCCCGATCCTTTTTCAGCTTCCGCCGAATTTCCGGGCGGACGCCGATCGGCTCAGCGAGTTTTTCAAGATGCTATCGAGCAAACGCCGGTACAGCTTCGAGTTTCGCGATCCGAGTTGGTACGCTCCGCGCATCCTCAAATTGCTGGCGGAGCGCAATATTTCGCTTTGCCTGTCGGACCATCACGACGCGCCCGCGCCCTGGAAGAGGACCGCCGACTTCGTGTACATCCGAGGCCACGGGCCCGGCGGCCGGTACAGAGGGCACTACGACGATCGAACACTGACAGAATGGGCCAGACGGATCCGGTCCTGGAAGAAACAGGGCAAGGACGTCTACGTGTATTTCGACAACGACCAGAAGAGCGCAGCACCCGCTGACGCCCTCAAGCTTCGACGGATGCTGTTTTAACACGGTCGGAGGATGCCGCGACTTCATGCTTCCTGGAAGTCGGCTTACTCAAGACAAGAACAACGTGATGAGCATCTCCACGACGCAGAAGGCCATGGTGACGGTCGATGGAACGGCTCGGTCTCTGGCGCGTTTTCGCGAAATGAAATATCCGTCTTGTGATGAACCCATGCGACCCATTGTAAGGGGCTGCGCATGCGGATTTTGCCACGAGAGAGTTTTGATCCTCAGGACCACTCAACCGCGACCGGTATTCATCTGGCATGACGAAAATACAGCACAATGCCTGGGAGATAGCGTGAAATTATCTGCTGCTTTCCGGCAAAATCGAGAACAATTTGAAATCGGCGGAACAGCTCAATCGAGTCCTGGAGAGCTTGGGCAGTCCCAAGTTGCCGGCGTTTTATCTGGCGAACAAAGCAATTGACGCGTTAGATCAAAGGACCTGAAGCACGACCCTGCCGTCAGCGTGACAGATATGGCGCGTCTACCGCATTCCTGCGAACGAGGTTGAGGGTGTGCCGCGCTATCGTGATTTCCTCATCGGTCGGTATGACGAGCACCTCGCACTCGCTCTCGCCCAGCGAAATCAGTTCTTGTCCAGCCGCGTTAGCCTCGTCATCGAGCCGTAGCCCGATCCATCCCAGACGCACGCAAACATTCCTGCGAATCTTCGGACTGTTCTCACCGATGCCGCCGGTGAATACCAATACTTCGATGCCCTCAATTGCTGTCGCCATGACGGCGATCTGCTCGGCGATGCGGGCACAAAACTGATCGACGGCATCCTTGGCCGTTGCTTCCTCGCTCGCGAGCAGCTTTCGCATGTCGGCTGAAAGGCCGGATACGCCGAGCAGGCCGGATTTGCGGTAGAGTAGATCCTCGGCGTCGGCCGCGGACATCTTTTCCGATTTGAGCAGGTAGATGACCAGCCCTGGATCGATCGCTCCGCTCCGCGTGGCCATCATGACGCCATCGAGCGGCGTGAGGCTCATGGTGGTGTTGATGCTCCGACCGTCACGGATGGCGCAGAGGCTCGAACCGCTTCCGAGGTGCGCCACCACCACGCGCGCGTTGGGCCGATTCAGGCGCTGTGTGATGTACTCAAACGATAGGCCGTGGAATCCGTAGCGGCGAAGCCGTTCCGTATCGAAATGCCGGGGCAATGGAAGCCGACGGTAGATCGTTGCGAGGTCGCGATGGAAGGCGGTATCGAAGCATGCGACTTGCAGCAATTTCGGGCGAGCGGACAGCAGCGAGCGAATCGGCGCGAGGCAGGCCGGCTGGTGCAGCGGCGCCAGGGGCGTCAGGGCGTCGAGCTGCTCGACGACTTCGGAATCCAGCAGAACAGGAGCATTGAAGTGCGGTCCGCCGTGGACGATCCGGTGACCAATCGCTGCCAGTTCGGTCCCTCCCAAAAGAGGTTCGACGCGATCAAGCAACGAAACGGCCAGATCATCCGAAGGAGGCGGACCGGACTTCGCAGCGGGGATAAGCTTGCCGGCGGTATCCTTCACCACAAAGTGGGTATCTCCCGCGTGCTGGTCGAGCATCCCTCTATAGGCCAGCTTCAACTCGGATTTCATGACCGCATAGGCCGCGAATTTGATGCTGGAGGAGCCGGCGTTCAGCGCCAATATCGCATGCGGCATCACGGCTCTCGATCGACGTCTTTCGAAAACGGCCAGCGCCAGTTCTGCACCTCCGGCATGTCCTCCCCATGCTCGCGCACATATCGGTGATGCTCGGCGAGTTTTCCATGGAAAGCCTGCTTGGCCTCCGAGCCTTTTGCGGCGAGCCCGGGCACGCGATCGATAGCCTCGATGGCCAAATGATAACGGTCGAGCTCGTTAAGGACGACCATATCGAACGGCGTGGTCGTGGTGCCTTTCTCGCGAAAGCCGCGGACGTGCATGTTGGCATGATTGGCGCGGTTATAGGCCAGCCGATGAATCATGTAGGGGTAGCCGTGATAGGCGAAGATCACAGGCTTGTCCCGGGTAAATATCCGATCGAACTTCTTGTCGGACAGGCCATGCGGATGCTGCTCGCGCGGTTGCAGAGCCATCAGGTCGACCGCGTTGACAACCCGTATTCTCAGGTCGGGAAGCGCCTCGCGAAGCAGGGACACCGCGGCCAGCGTTTCCAGCGCCGGAACGTCTCCAGCGCAGGCCATCACCACGTCGGGATCGTTCTTGCCCTCGTTTCCGGCCCACGCCCAAATGCCGATACCGGCCGCACAATGCGCTTCGGCCTCGGTGATCGACATCCATTGCGGCGCCGGCTGCTTGCCGGCAACGATGACGTTGATGCGATCATAGGTTCGCAGACAATGGTCGGTCACCCACAGCAGCGAATTGGCGTCAGGCGGAAAATAGATACGGACGATGTCGGCATCCTTGTTGGCGACCAGGTCGACAAAGCCGGGATCCTGATGGCTGAACCCGTTATGGTCCTGCCGCCAGACATGCGAACTGAGCAGGTAGTTCAGCGATGCGATCGGCCGCCGCCACGGCAGTCGTCGCGATACTTCGAGCCATTTCGCATGCTGATTGAACATGGAATCGACGATGTGAACGAAGGCTTCGTAGCAATTGAACAGCCCGTGCCGGCCGGTCAGAAGATAGCCTTCGAGCCAGCCCTGGCAGAGATGTTCGCTCAATACCTCCATGACGCGCCCGTCATGGGCGAGGTGCACATCATAGGGTTCTATCGGCTCCATCCAGACCCGATCGGTGGCCTCGAAAACATCGTCCAGCCGGTTGGAGGAGGTCTCGTCCGGGCCCATCAGACGGAATGTTCGCGCCATCCCATTCATCCGGATCACGTCGCGCAGATATCCGCCCATGATCCGCGTCGCTTCCGCTGTCTTTGCTCCTGCTGAGTCCAGTTCTACGGCGTGGCTTCGGTAGTTCGGCAGCTCAAGCTTGCGTTTCAGCGTGCCACCATTGGAATGCGGATTGGCCCCCATCCGGCGGGCGCCAACCGGGGCCAGTGCCTGCAATTGTGCGACGAAGCGACCGTTGTCGTCGAAAAGGGTCTCTGGCTGGTAGCGGCGCATCCAGTCTTCGAGAATTTCGAGATGCGCCGGATTACTTCGCACGCCCTCGATTGGAACCTGATGGGCGCGCCAGAAGCCTTCGACCTTCTTGCCATCGACTTCCTTCGGACCGGTCCAGCCCTTGGGACTGCGCAATACGATCATCGGCCAGCGTGGGCGCTGGGAATTTCCCTTGTCGCGAGCGGAAGCCTGGATGTGCCGGATTCGATCGAACGCGTTGTCGAGCGTTTGGGCCATCTTGCGATGCATATCAGCCGGCTCGCTGCCTTCCACAAACAGCGGATCATGACCGTAACCTTTCAACAGACTGGCGAGTTCATCGTCGCCGAGGCGACCGAGGATGGTCGGGTTGGCGATCTTGTATCCGTTGAGATGCAAGATCGGCAGCACGGCGCCGTCGTGAACCGGATTGAGGAATTTATTGGAGTGCCACGACGCGGCCAAGGGACCGGTCTCGGCCTCGCCATCGCCGATCACGCACGCCGCGATCAGATCGGGGTTGTCGAACGCAGCGCCATAAGCGTGCAGCAGTGAATAGCCGAGCTCACCGCCCTCGTGGATCGAGCCAGGGGTTTCCGGCGCCGCATGACTGGGAATGCCGCCTGGAAACGAAAACTGCCGGAACAGCTTGCGCATCCCGTCAGCGTCACAAGTGATGTCAGGATAGATTTCGCTGTAGGTGCCTTCGAGATAGGTGTTGGCTACCAGGCCCGGTCCGCCATGACCCGGACCGCAGACGAAGATCATGTCGAGATCGCGTGAACGGATAACGCGGTTGAGGTGGGCATAGATGAAATTAAGCCCCGGCGTGGTGCCCCAGTGCCCGAGAAGCCGCGGCTTGATGTGTTCCGGCTGCAAGCGCTCGCGCAGCAGCGGATTGTCGAGCAGGTAGATCTGTCCCACGGACAAGTAGTTCGCCGCGCGCCAATAGCGGTCGAGCAAGCCGAGGTCGCAGTCCTGGGCAACGGGAAAATCCAACGGTGGCTCCTCGAAGGGATATCCACGACCTTAATCGCCAAGGCCCGTCAAAGTTTCCGCTGGCCCGACGGCGTCCCGGCGATTTGTTGTTCCGGACGACATATAACGGTCATGTCGCCGGACGGATCCCCGAATCGATTATCGGCCGTTGTTCGTGGTCAATTCGAAAGATTTCACCGGGAAGCGGCGATCGATCGTCTGCAGCAAATCGACCGGCGGTCCGTCGAGTTCCGGACGTTTCCACGACAGTTCGAACGAATAATCCATCATGTCGGGATCGGGGCTTCGTTTTTGTTCATGAAAACGGGCGGAGTAATGCATCGATCGGACCAGGCTCGGCACTTCGTCGAGGACATTCCATTGCGCAGGACAGGTGACGGTGAGTCTTGCACGGTGCTCGCGGGGAATGACGAGGTCAACCCACTTCAAGATCCACAGCGTCAGGACCGCGAGGGCCGTGGTAATCGTGCCGAGCATCAGCTGGCCGCCGCCGAGACAGAGCCCAATCACCGTCATCAGCCACAAGGTGGCGGCCGTCGTCACGCCGGTGACGAGATCGCCCTTTTTCAGGATGGTGCCCCCACCGATGAAACCGACGCCGGTCAGAATGCCAAGCGGAAGCCGCATCAGGTCCATCACCGCGAACGACTCAGATGTTTTGCCGCTCAGTGGCAGCAACAGGTTGGTTTGGATCATGGCGACCGACGCCGCGAGACCGACAAGTATGGTGGTTCGAAAGCCGGCAGCGTGCCCGCGGGCGCCGCGATTAAATCCGATAACCCCGCCAGCCAGCATCGTCAGCGCGAGGCGCACCGCAATGTCGGACCATGAAGGCTCTAACGGCATGTTCATCGCGTCGCCCGGTCAGATCGGCGATCAGGACGGTCCATATCTCGCCCGTACCCGGTAAATCGTCGCAGCAGCCGTTCGGTCGCCGCTCCGATCGCAAGGCCGGCGACGACATCGCTCGTCCAATGGGCCAGCAGGACAATCCGGCTGGCCACCAGTCCGGCGCCGATCAGCCAAACTATGTTACGTTGGCGCTTTGGCAATCTGGCAGCAGCGGAAGCCAACGCGCCGACATGGACCGCGTGACCGGAGGGAAACGCATCCATTTCCTTGCCCGACATCGGTACCCCGCGCCAGTGGCCACGGACCATCAGCCGATCCGGACGCTCCTGATCAAAAATGGTTTTGAGAAAATGCGGGATGGCGGAGACAACGAGCGTCGTGAGCAGGATGTGATCGGCTGTGCGACGCCGGGGGCGGCTTTGGCCGCGCGTATAGAGCCACCAGGCCGCAGCCATCGCGTTGAGGATATGTTCATCGGCGCCCCACGTCACGATCCCCGCAACCTCCTCGGTCGGCGGATTGGTGTGCGACGCAATCATCTCCGCGATCGCGACGTCGGCTTTTGTCGGACGTACCGTAGCGAGGGCCATAGGCAACATCGGTTCCAAATTTACGGGGAACCAATGCGAAGGTGCGGTGCAGGTTCCCTTGTCCGCACGCAACCGACCTGCCACCGGCGGAATTGGCGCTGCGAGGAACTTCCTGTGGCGTCACTGGTTTTTCCTTCGCATTTTGATCGCGAAAGGATACCCGGTGAGACAAAAGGCGAAGGTCAGGCCGTATCATGCGCCCGCCGGGGGCTGGGGGTCGTTGAAAGCCGTTGCGAACATCCTCACACAGGAAGAAGTGGCGGTTCTCGGCAGTGAGATCCTGCTGAAGCAGAACAAACCCGGCGGCTTCATGTGTGTGAGCTGCTCCTGGGCCAAGCCGGCAAAACCTCACGCATTCGAATTCTGCGAGAATGGCGCCAAGGCCACCGCGTGGGAAGTCACCGACAAGAAAGTTACGCCGGAGTTCTTTGCGGCGCATACGCTGGAAGAGTTGCGGACCTGGTCGGACCACGAACTGGAAGAGCAGGGGCGTTTGACCGATCCGATGCGGTACGACGCCTCGACCGACAAGTACGTGCCGGTCGACTGGGCGGACGCGTTCCGGGATATCGGCGCCGAGTTGAACAAGCTCAATCCGCGTTCGGTCATCATGTACACATCGGGCCGCGCTTCGCTGGAAGCCAGCTACATGTACCAGCTGTTTGGCCGCATGTACGGCACCAGCAATTTTCCCGACAGTTCTAATATGTGCCACGAATCGACGTCCGTTGCGTTACCGGCGGTGATTGGGGTACCGGTCGGCACGGTGCTGCTGCCGGAATTCGAACGCACCGACTGCATTCTTTTCCTAGGCCACAACGTCACCACCAACGCGCCGCGGATGCTGCATCCGTTGCAGGAAGCCGCGCAGCGGGGTGTGCCGATCATCAGCTTCAATCCGCTGCGGGAGCGGGGCCTTGAGCGATTCACCAATCCGCAAAGCCCGATCCAGATGGTGACGGGCGGCACCGATATGAGTACGCAATATCACCAAGTCCGGGTAGGCGGCGATGCCGCCGCGATGGTCGGCATCTGCAAACTCATCATCGATGCCGATGATGCCACCAAAGCAGCGGGTAGTCCGCGGATTATCGATACCGGCTTCATCAAGCAGCATACGTCGGGTTTCGAGGAATTTGCCGATTTCTGTCGGCAGCAGGCGTGGAGCGATCTCGAGCTTGCTTCCGGACTGAGCCAAGCGGCCATGGCCGATACGGCCGACGTCTACATGAGGTCGAAGGCCGTGATCGCCTGTTACGGAATGGGCATTACC
>Ga0208982_1000035_pt1 | contig 15291 bp, 10 predicted proteins | sample MedBloCAOM1_O3_FD_187840 | JGI IMG/M metagenome (GOLD analysis project Ga0208982, IMG submission 187840) | Forest soil microbial communities from El Dorado National Forest, California, USA - Mediterranean Blodgett CA OM1_O3 (SPAdes) (version 2) | ecosystem: Environmental > Terrestrial > Soil >... | reverse complement strand
GGGGCCCTGATGCTGTTCTCGATAATGGGTACGGGACTGGCCCTCTACGACGCCGGCAAATCCACCGATATCCGCGCTGCATGGTCCCGTTTCGTGTTTCCGGGGCTGCGCGCCGACCTCGCCGAGCTGATGGGCTGGTAGGCACCTCCCGAAACGTGCCGAAAGTCTCAAACCGACCAACCGGTCGGGTGTGGTGCGCTACAGTCCCCCTGGCTGGGTTGCGTGAGCTTGGGAAGCTTGGGACTGCCGGAGGAGGATGTGATGTTGAAGCGACTTTTGATCGTGGATGACCATGAGGTTGTGCGCGAAGGCCTTGCCTCGGCGCTCGCCACGGACGAGCGGTTCGAGATCGTCGGCACCGCCGCGACCGGGAAAGAGGCGTTGCAGCGCGCGCGCCAGACGCTCCCCGATATCGCCCTCGTCGACCTGCGACTGCCGGACATGCGCGGCGAGGACCTGACGCGGGAGATCCGCACCCGCTTCCCCTCGACCGCGGTGATCATCCTCACCACCTACCTCGGCGAGGGAACCGTGCGGTCGGCGCTCGAGGCCGGCGCCTCGGGCTACGTGACCAAGGCCGCCGGGCTGCCCGAGCTGCGGGCGGCGATCGAGCGGGTGATCGAGGACGGCATCGGCGCCAACGGCACGACCGCGGCCCCGCAGATCGTCAAGCAGCTGCACGCGGTCGTCGCCTCGCGGATGGACGACGCGATCCCGACCCCGCGCCAGGAAGCGGTGCTCGAACTGGCCGCGCAAGGGATGACGAACGGCGAGATCGGTGAGCGGCTCTACATCTCCGAGTCGACCGTCCGCTTCCACGTGCAGAAGCTGAAGGAGAAGTTCTCGGCCCGGACGAAGACCGAATTGATCGCGAAAGCGATCCGCACCGGCTTCATCGCCCCGGCGCTCGAGGACGGCATCACCTCGGTCGAGCTGTGAGCCTGGCTTCATCCCCGGGTCCTTCGCGGACCCTCGACGAGCTCGCCGCCGCCGCCCAGCGGACGCTCGGCTGCGAGACCGCGGTGATCACGCTCGCCTCGAGCAGCCGCTCGGCCAGCGGTGAGAGGCTGATCGCGATCGCCGGGGTCGCCGGCTTCGACGGTCGCGACCTCGACGACCTGCGCCGCGGCCTCACCCACCTCGACGCGGCGCTCGACCTGCGCGGCCGCGACTGGGTCGGGATCCCCTTCCTCGCCGGCACCCGGCTCTCCGGCGCCGGGATCGTGCTCGGATACGGCTTCGCCTCGGTCCTGGCGGCGCCGATCAAGGCGGGCGACCAGCGGCTCGGCACGATCTACGCGTTCAAGCGCGAGCCCGGCCAGTTCCGCAACGAGGCGCTGGTGCCGACCGTCGCCCGCCAGGCCGCGATCGCCATCGACCACGATCAGGCGCTCGCGCGCTCGCTCGACCCGAGCCGCAGCCAGGGCCTCGCCGCGCTCGACGAGCTGGTCCTCGCGGCGCACAACTTCGCCGAGCTGGCGCGGGCGATCGAGGAGGCGGTGGCACCGCTCTTCGGCGCCGAGAAGACCGGGATCATGGTCTGGGACGAGGAGCGCGAAGTGCTGCAGATGGTCGGCGGGTCCTTCGGCGTCAGCCGCGAGGTCGCGCTCTCCTGCCAGGTCAAGGTGCTCGACCCGACCTCGAACTGGGCCCGCGTCTTCAGCACCGGCCGCGGCGACTTCTCCAACGCCGCCGCCAAGGATCCCGGGATCGACCAGGAATACGTGCGCGCGTTCGGGATCGAGAAGCTGATGACGACGCCGCTGCACCTGGCCGGGCGGCCGATCGGGGTGCTCCACGTCGCCAACCCCGCCCACGACTTCACCGTCGCCGACGTCGAGCGGGCGGCCTCGCTGACGCCGCGGGTCGCCGCCGCCCTGGAGCTGGCGCGGACGCTGTTCAAGCTGCGCCGTCAGGGCAAGCTGGAGGAGATCCTCTCCTCGGTCGCCGTCGCCGTCGCCTCGGGTGAGAGCGTGATGGACTTCCTGCGGCCGGCGATCGGCGACGTCGGCCAGGCGGTCGACGCGAGCTTCGTGGCGATGGTCCCCGACGGCGGCGAACCGGCGATCTGGCGCCACGGCCACAGCCCGCTCGAGCGGGTCGTCCTCGACGAGGTGGACCGCCGGCCGGGGATGCGGGCCTACGTGGTCGGCCCCGAAAAAGCCGGCGACCCCGGCTGGGCGGTCTTCTACGCGCCGGTCCACCTCAGCGGCCACCGGGTCGGCACCCTGGCGGCGATGCGCACCCGCGCCGAGCCGTTCGCCCGCGAGGAGCGCCAGGCCCTGGTGCGCCTCGCCGGGCTCGCCTCGCTCAGCTTCGCCACCGAGCGCTACAAGCAGCAGCGGGCCGAGCTGGCCCGCCTGCAGGAACGGCAGCGGATCGCCGACGACCTGCACGACGACGTCGCCCAGATCCTCTTCGCCGCCCAGTTGAACCTCGACGCGATCCTCGAGCGCAAACCCGCCAGCGGCGAGGACGCGGCGGGGATCGAACGAGCGCTCGGCCTGCTCGTCCGCGCCGACACCACGATCCGCAAGGTCATCCACCAGCTCTCCTCCTCGACCTCGCCGGAGTTCGACCAGCGCCTCGCGGCGGCGGTCGCCCGGATCGAGGGGGAGTTCTCGGTCGCGATCCACCTGCAGCTCGCCTCCGCCGCGGTCGACGCCGCCAACCGACTGCGCCGGGCGCCCGCCGACGCGCTGATCAAGGCCGCCCGCGAGGCGCTGGTCAACGCCGCCAAACACGCCGGCCCCTGTCGGATCAGGGTCCAGCTCGCCGTCACCGACCGTCAGCGCCTGCTGCTCAGCGTCATCGACGATGGCGTCGGCGGCGCCCGCGACCGCGCCGAGGCGGGGCACGGCCTCGCCTCGATCCGGCGCACGCTCGACGAGCACGGCGGCTGCCTGCGGGTCGGGCAGTCGGCCGGCGGCGGAACCAAGGTGACCGCCTCGATCCCGATCGAGGATCGCGATCCGACTGGCGATTCGGCCAGTTCCTCCGCCCCGAGCGGCGCTGTTAGCTTCGCCTGAGCCCTCTCCGTGAAGAGCACTTCTCGGTGGGGTCGAGAGGGGAGCAATGCAGGTTTTCGAGGGGCAGAGTCTTCAGCCGGCGCCACGGGCGGCGCGCTGGGACACGCTCGGCCTCCCATATCTCGCCGAGCGGGGCGGGCTTGAGCTCGAACGGCCGGCGGTCGTCTTCGAGGGGCGGACCCGAACCTTCGGTGAGCTGCGCGACCGCGCCCGGCGGGTCGGCGACGGCCTGATCGGGATCGGGATCGAGCCCGGCGACCGGGTCGCCTTCCTCAGCACCAACTGCCTCGAGTACTTCGAGATCGAGCTCGGGATCTCCCGCGCCCGCGGCGTGATGGTGCCGCTCAACTGGCGCCTGCGGGCGGGCGAGCTGGCGACCCTCCTGCGCCGCGCGGGCGCCGCCACGATCCTGGTCGAGGACCGCTTCCTCGCCACCGTCAACGAGCTCCGCCGCACCGGCGAGGTGCCGGACCTGCGGACGGTCATCTCGCTGGGGAAGAAGTCGGGCGACCTCGGCTACGAGGAGCTCTGCCGCTCCTCCGGGCAACAGGTCCAGGTGCCGCCCGCGCATCTCGACGACCCCCACGAGATCATCTTCACCTCGGGCACCACCGGCGACCCGAAGGGCGTCGTCTGGTCCGACGGCACCGTGATCTGGAACTCGATCCAGCAGGTGATGGACTTCCAGCTCGGGCCGCGGCACTCCAACTACGCGATCATCGACCTCTATTACATCGGTGGCCGCCACGACTTCAGCTGGCCGATCCTGCACCAGGGCGGCACCGTCCACGTCAAGCCGTCGAGCAACTTCGACGCGGCCGAGGTGGTCCGCTACATCGCCGAAGAGCAGATCACCCACGTGCTCTGGGTGCCGACGATGCTGCACGAGATCCTCGCGCTGCCGGGCCTGCTCGACTACGACCTCCGGCATCTGGAGATGATCATGTGCGGCGGCCAGCCGCTCTCGGCGGCGGTCACCAAGCGCGCCCACGCGGCCTTCCCGGACATCGACTTCATCCAGGTCTACGGCCTCACCGAGGCGGGCGGATCGATCACCTTCGTGCCGCCGGAATTCAGCCGCGCCAAACCGGGCTCGGCCGGGCGGCCGTCCCAGCACACCGAGATCAAGGTGGTCGACGACGACCGCGCCGAGGTGCCGGCCGGCGTCGACGGCGAGATCCTCGTGCGGGCGCCCTCGGTGACCCCGGGCTACTGGGCCGACCCGGTGCTGACCGACGAGATGATCGTCGACGGCTTCATCGCGACCGGCGACATGGGCCACTTCGACGAGGACGGCTTCCTCTACGTCTCCGGTCGCAAGGACGACATGATCATCAGCGGCGGCATGAACATCTTCCCGGCCGAGATCGAGGACGTCCTCCGCACCCGCGTCGGGGTCGAGGACGCCGCGGTGATCGGGCTGCCCGACCGCAAATGGGGCGAAGTCGTCTGCGCGGTGGTGCAGCCGGTGCCGGGGGCCGAGCTCGACGTCGACGAGCTGGTCGAGCACTGCTACGGGCACCTGGCGGGCTTCAAGAAACCGAGCTCGGTCCACCTGGTCGAGTCGATCCCGCGGACCGCGGGCGGCAAGCCGCGGAAGTTCCTCCTCCGCGAGCTGCTCGCCGAAGGCTCCTCGCCGGGCCTCTCGGTCTCCTGATCCGGGGACTGTCGCATCGAATAGTTGCGCCGCCCCCTTCGCACCGGCAGGCTGGGCCGCGGGTAGGAATTCGGCCGGAGGAGAAGAGATGAGCGTGACCAGTAACGGCAGCAAGTCCGACGCTTTCGTAGGCGTGGACGTTGGCGGTACCCACACCGATGTTTCGGTCGTGATCGGAAGCCAGGTCGAGCGCGGAAAGGCGCTGACGACCTACGACGACTTCAGTCGCGGCGTGCTCGAGGCGGTCGAGGTAGCCGCCGAGCGCTTCGACCTCTCGGTCGAGGACCTCCTCGCCCAGACCCGTCTCTTCATCAACGGCACCACCGTTGTCACCAACACGATCACCCAGCTGCGCGGCTCCCGCGTCGGCGTGCTGATCACCTCGGGCTTCAAGGACGCCTTCCGGTTCGCCGGCGGCCCCCGCACCACCGAGATCGACGACCACCTGCAGGTCAACGTCCCCGACCTGATGGACCGCCGCGCGATCGCCGAGATCGACGAGCGGGTCGACTGGTCGGGCAGCGTGCTCGTCCCGGTCGACCTCGACGCGGTTAAAGCCGCGGCAAAGCACCTGGTCGAGGACGTCGGCATCGACGCGCTGGCGATCTGCTTCCTCTGGAGTCACGCCAACGGCGAGAACGAGGAGGCGGCGGCGAAGGCGGTCCAGGAGCTCTACCCGGACCTCTTCATCACCCAGTCGCACGGCGTCTTCCCGGTTGCCGGAGAGACCCGCCGCTGGACCACCGCGGTGCTGAACTCCTTCGTCCAGGACAAAGCCGACGTCTACCTGACCTCGCTCAACTCGAAGCTGCGCGACTCCGGCCTCGGCGGCGGGCTCGCCTTCTTCCAGGGCCTCGGCGGCGGCATCAGCCTCGACAAAGCCCGCCAGTACCCGCTCGGGCTGCTCGGCTCGGGCCCGGCCGGCGGCGCGATCGGCGCCAACGAGCTGGCCAAGCGGATGGGCTTCAAGAAGGTCCTGCTCGGCGACATGGGCGGGACCAGCTTCGACACCGGGATCATCTCCGAAAACGAGATCCACATCGACAAGAACCTCGACCTGGGCCCGTTCCAGACCGGGGTCAACATCGTCGACGTGATCTCGGTCGGCGCCGGCGGCGGCTCGATCGGCTGGGTCTCCGAGCGCGGCGTGCCGCAGGTCGGCCCGCAGAGCGCCGGCTCGACCCCGGGGCCGGCGGCGCTGGGACGCGGTGGCACCGAACCGACCGTCACCGACGCGATGGTGACGATGGGCTTCATCGACCCCGACCGTTACCTGAACGGTCGCGTCCAGCTCAAACCGGAGCTGTCGGCGAAAGCTCTCGACGACGCCTTCGGCGAGCGCTTCGGCTGGAGCACCGACGAGGCGGCGGCCGCGGTCCACGACCTGGTCATCGTCAACATGGCCAACGCGGTGCGGGAGGTGAGCGTCGGCAAGGGCTACGACCCGCGCGACTTCCTCTTCCTCTCCTACGGCGGCACCCTGCCGCTGTTCTCCTCGCAGATCGCCGAGCGGCTGGGGATCTCGACCATCGTGATCCCGCGCAACAGCTCGGTCTTCTGCGCGCTCGGGCTGCTCAGCTCGGACTTCGTCCTGCGCACCGACCAGGGCGTCGGCTGGGACCTGTCGAAGCCCGACGGGGTCGCCCGGGTCAACGAGATCGCCGACCAGATGGTCGCCACGGGCCGCCAGGAAATGCTCGACGAGGGCTTCCCCGAGGACCAGATCGAGATCCAGCGCACCGCCGACATCCGCTTCCAGGGCCAGGAGTACGAGCTCACCCTGCCGATGCCGGCCCGCCCGCTCACCGAAGACGACGCGGAGAAGATCTTCGACGAGTACCACACTCTCTACGAGCGGACCTACGGTGAGGGCACGGCCTGGAAAGGCGTCCCCGCCTCGATGATCAACTACAGCGTCACCGTGGTCGGCCGCCAGCCGCGTCCCGACATGGACAAGACGCCGTCGGCCCCGGCCAAGCCGGAGGAGATCGAGCGCGAGCGGCGCACCGTCTTCCTCCCGGCCGAGCGCCGGCACGAGGAGATCCCGGTCTACGACGACGCGCTCTTCACTTCCGGTACCTCGATCGAGGGCCCGGCCATCATCGACGCCGCCGACACGACGATCTACGTGCCGCCGGGGACGAAGGCCGAGCGCGACGAGTACATGAACTACGTCCTGACCCGTTAGCGGAGAGGAGAGACCGTCATGAGCACCACGCACGATTACGACGTCATCGCGGCAGAGGTACACCGCAAGGCGATGCAGAACATCACCGACGAGATGGCGATCACCCTGGTCCGCACCTCAGGGTCACCGATCGTCACCGAGTCGAAGGATTTCTCGACCTGCTTGATGAACACCGTGCCCGAGCACCTCGGGTTCTCCTCCTACGTGCTGTTCCACGTCGGCTCCTCGCTGATCGGCACGCAGGTGATCGCCAAAGAAGCGAGCGTCGCCACCGACCTCAAGCCCGGTGACGGCTGGATCGTCAACGACCCGCACTCGGCCGGCGCGATGCACCAGGGCGACGTCTCGGTGATCATGCCGACCTTCTACAAGGACGAGCACATCGGCTGGAGCTTCGCCAACATGCACGTCCTCGACGTCGGCGGCGTCGGCATCTCCGGCTACGCGCCGGGCGCCCACGACGTCTGGCAGGAGGGGATGCTCTTCCCGCCGGTGCGGATCATCCGCGAGGGCACGATCGACACCGAGTGGGAGAAGTACATCGCCGCCAACGTGCGCGCCCCGGGACCGGTGCTGAACGACATCCGCTCGATGATCGCCTCCAACAACACGGCGCAGAAAAAGCTCAACAAGGTCATCGACGAATTCGGCCTGAACTCGCACCGTGAGTACTGCGAGATCAACATGGACCTCTCCGAGCAGGTGCTCCGCGAACGGATCGAGAAAATCCCGGACGGCACCTACGAAGCGGTCGACTGGAACGAGTTCGACGGCCACGACGGCCCCGACCAGCTGCTCGAACTGCGGCTGAAACTCGAAGTCGACGGCTCCGACCTGCGCTACCACTACTCGGGCGTGCCGCAGATCGACGCCTTCGTCAACTCGACGATGGGCCCGATGTTCGGCCAGGCGATGACCGGCCTGATGACGGTCCTGGTCTACGGCGACCTGCCGGTCAACGGTGGCCTCTGGCGGCCGATCGACGTCGAGATCGGCCCCCCCGGGACGATCGTCAACGCGGTTCCGCCGGCGCCGGTTTCAAACGCCCACTCCGAGGTCGGGATGCGCGCCTGCAAGCTCTCCAAGGACGTGCTCTGCCAGGCGCTGGCGCTGAGCGACGACCCGGTCCTGCGCGGCCGCATCGCCGGCCAGCACCAGGACGGCTTCCCCGGCAACGCCCTGTTCGGCAACAACCAGCACGGCGGCGTCTCGGTCGTCTTCTACCCCGACAACGCGATCGGGGCGGGCGGCGGCGCGCAGACGATCATGGACGGGCTCGACGCCTACGGGCTGACCTGCACGACCGGTGGCGGCATCCCCGACATCGAGAACCACGAGGGCGCCGACCCGGTGCTGTTCCTCTGGCGTCGACTGATCCCGAACTCGGGCGGTCCCGGCCAGATGCGCGGCGGCCAGGCGCTCGACCAGGCCTACGCCGTCCACTACAGCGACGTGATGGCCGGGCCGGGCTTCAACGCCTGCGCCCAGGTGCCCCCGCACGGAGTCGGTGGCGGATACCCGGCGAACGCCGGGATCTTCTACCCGGTCCGCAACGGCAACATCCAGGAGCTGCTCGACAAAGGCCTGCTGCCGACCTACGACCGCTTCGAGGGCGAGCGTGAAGACGTGCGCTCGAAGATCGGCCACATCAAACTCGACCACGACACCGTCTTCGTCGCCCTCAGCGGCGGCGGCGCCGGGCTCGGCGATCCGATCCTGCGTGACCCCGAGGCGGTCGCCCGTGACGTCGCCTTCGAGTACACGACCCGCGACCACGCCTCGAGCGTCTACGGGGTGATCGTCACCGACGACGACAAGGTCGACGAGGCGGCGACCACCGCCAAGCGCGAGGAGATCCGCGCCGCGCGGATCGGTGGCACGCCGACGGCCGAGCTGAAGGAACCGGTGAACATCGGTGTCTCGCTGACGCTCGACGACGGCAAGTGGTCCTGCGGCTCCTGCTCTGAGGAGCTCGCCTCGGGCGACGGCAACTGGCGTGACGGGGCGACGTTGAAGGAAGCCCCGATTGCCGATCGCTATGCCGAGATGGGGATGCAGGTACGCGACCGGGTCGAGGCACCGCGGGTGATGATGCGCGAGCACTTCTGCCCGAGCTGTGCGATGAGCCTCGGCGTCGACGTCGTCACCGACGGCCTCGAGACGCTGAAGGCGCCTGCGGTGAAGCAGGCTGCCGCAACCGCCTCCTAGGCGGCCCAAAAGAAGCTCCTCCTGCGGGTTACTCCTCCCGCAGCGACGCCCGCGCCCTAGGCGCGGGCGTCGCCGTATGCGGGGGTAACCGATCGGCGCGCTGGTGCCGATTGCGACGTCTAGCAGATCAGCTAGTAGGCGCGCCGCGGAGGCACTGAGAACCTGACGCCGGGTGGTCGAGGAGACCCCCTGACGATTGCGAACGCCGAACGAGGATGGGAACCCGTGGCTGACGATTTGACCGGGAGTGCTGCACCAGGAGAGGTTGCTGCCCCGCCGCCCGTGAGGCCGGCGAAAGGCGCGACGGCAAAACGTCGAAACCTCTCCCTAGGAAACATCGCCGGCAAGTACGGCTTGTTGATCTTCTTCGGCGCCGTGCTGATCGGATTCAGCCTGGCGCGACCGCACACCTTCCCGACCGGGGAAAACGCGGAATCGATCCTGACCCTGGCGGCGCCGTCGCTGATCATGGCGGTCGGCCTCACCGTGGTGTTGGTGATGCAGGACTTCGACCTCTCCTTCGGGGCGATGATCGGGCTCGCCGGCGGGGCGGTGACGACGTTCATAGTCACCGACCACATGGGCTTCGCCCTGGCGATCATCTTGGTGCTCTTGATGGGCGCCGCCGCCGGCCTCCTGAGCGGCTTCATGGTCTCCTACCTCGGCGGCAACTCCTTCATCATCACCTTGGCGATGGGCACGGTCCTGACCGGCGTCGAGTTCGCCCTCACCAAGCAGGCGACGATCTACTCGGGCTTCCCGCCGACCTTCCTGAAGATCGCTCAAGGGACGTTCCTAGGGCTGAACAACCAGATCTGGATCGCCTTCGTCATCGCCGTGCTGATGTGGGCGTTACTCGACCGAACCGAGCTCGGTAGATACATGTACGCGATCGGCGGCAACCAGGAGGCGGCCCGCCTCTCCGGAATCCGGGTCAAGGCCTTCCGCGTGATCGGCTTCATCCTCGTCGGCGTCGCGGCCGCGGTGGTCGGCATCCTGCTGATCTCGCTGTCCTCGTCCTACTCGCCGAACGGCGGCGCCTCGTATCTGCTGCCCGCCTTCGCCGCCGTCTTCCTCGGCGCCGCGGTCTTCCGGCCGGGCGAGTTCAACGTCCCCGGCACGGTGGTGGGAGTCCTCTTCCTCGGCGTCATCCAGACCGGCCTCGTGATGCTGAATTTCGAAACGTACGTGATCAACCTGGTCCAGGGCGGGATTCTCATCGCCGCCGTCCTGATCAGCCGACTCGGCGCCGCGAAAGCCTGATGGCCGGCCCCGAGAAAGGCCTCCGGATCGAGGCGCGCGGCCTGGTCAAGCGCTACCCCGGTGTGTTGGCGCTGGACCATGCCGACCTCACCGTCGAGGCCGGGAGCATCCACGGTCTGCTCGGCAAGAACGGCGCGGGCAAGAGCACGATCATCAAGGTGCTGGCCGGCGTGATCCAGCCAGACGAGGGTGAGATCACGGTCGACGGCGAGGTGACCCAGATCCACAGCCCGCACGCGGCGGGGGCGCTCGGCTTCGCCTTCGCCCACCAGGAGCTGACCGACGTCCCCAACCTGACCGTCGCCGAGAACGTCCTGCTCGGCCTCGGCTACCCGACCGCCGGCGGCGCCTTCGTCCGAAACCGTGAGATGCGCCGTCGCGCCGCCGTCGCGCTCGACCGGCTCGAGGCGGGGATCGACCCGGGCGCGCCGCTGACCAGCCTCAGCATCGCCGAGCGCCGGCTCGTCGTGATCGCCCGCGGCCTCGCCGCCGACGCCCGCTTCTTCGTCCTCGACGAGCCGACCGCCTCGCTGACCGATTCGGAGATCGAGCACCTCGACCGGGTGTTGAAGACCCTCCGCGACGAAGGCGTCGCGATCCTCTACGTCTCCCACCGGCTCGACGAGATCTTCGCGATGACCGACACCGTCACGGTGATGCTCGACGGCGCCGAGGTCCACCACGGCAAGACCGCCGACATCGACAAGGCGAAACTGATCGAGCTGATCACCGGCTCCGTGATCGCGGTCGAGAAACGGGTCCCGCACCAGACCCCGCCCGCCGCGCCGACCCTGCTCGAGGCGCGCGGCGTGACCGTCCCGGGGACGGTCGAGAACGTCAGCTTCGAGTTGAAGGAGGGCGAGATGCTCGGCCTCGCCGGCCTCGTCGGGGCCGGCCGCACCGAGCTGATGCGGGCGATCTTCGGCGCCGACCGCGCCGCCTCCGGCGAGATCCTGATGAAGGGCAAGGCGGTCCGGATCAAATCGCCGCGCGACGGCCTCAATGCCGGGATCGTGCTGCTCCCCGAGGACCGCAAGAACCAGGGCGGGATCCTCGACTTCTCGGTCCGCAAGAACATGACGCTGCCCTCGCTGTCGAAGTTCCGCCGCGGCGGGGCACCGATCCCGAGCCAGAGGCGCGAGCGCAAAGCCGCCCGCGACCTGGTCGAGCGGCTGCACATCAAGGTTTCCGATGTCGAGTACCCCACCCGGTTCCTCTCCGGAGGCAACCAGCAGAAGGTGGTCCTGGCGAAGTGGCTCGACAGCGGCGCAGATGTCTTCATCTTCGACGAGCCGACCCAGGGAATCGACGTCGAAGGGAAGGAGGAGGTCTACCAGTTGATGACCGCCCTGGCCGATGAAGGCAAGGGTGTCATCTTCGTCTCCTCTGAGTTCAACGAGTTGATCGGGACCTGCAGTCGGATCCTGGTCATGCGCGAAGGCGAACTCGTAGGTCAGTTCGACGGCGTCGACATCTCCGAAGAGGAGTTGGTCGGCGCTTGTTACAGCCACGAGGCAGAGCCGCTCGCGGCGAGTTGACCTCGTTTCACACGTCCACCGTTCGTAGTTTCAGAGATACAGAGGAGAGAGCAAGAAGATGAGATCAATCGGGGAACACCGCCTACGGCTCTTGGGGTTGGTCGTACTGGCGCTGGCCGCGGTTCTGATCGTGGCCGGTTGTGGTGGCGGGAGCAGCAGCTCCAGCTCCAGCACGACCGAATCCACGGAAGAACCCGCCGAAACGACGGAAGAAAACACTGAAGAAGGCGAAGAAGAAGGCGGCGAAACCAGTAATGCCGCACTCGAAGGCGCCAACTACCTGAGCGAAGGTGAAACCGGCGGCGGCATTCGTCCGCAGGGTGGAGCCGAACAGAAAAAAGCCGAAGAAGCGGGCACGGAAGCGGGCGGAGAAGTCGAACCGGCCAAATTGCCTGAGGCCCACATCGGCATCATCAACTTCCTCAACGGCATCGAATCGTCGGACCGGCTCGCCGACTCGACGACCTTCGCGGCCGCCCAGCTGGGGTGGACGTCGACCGTCTGCGACGGCAAAGGCACGCCGTCGGCGTTCGTCGCCTGCGGCAACTCGCTGCTCGCCGAAGGCGTCAACGCGATCGTCGCGGTGGCGATCGAATCCGGCCAGATCACCCCGGTGATCCAGAAGGCGGAATCGAAAGGCATCCCGGTCATCCAGGTCGGCGGTGGCGGCGTCCCGCTCGGCACGTTCAACGGCAACTACGGCCCGAACGAGGCCAAAGCCGGCGAACTCCTGACCGAAGCGCTGTTCGAAAAGCTCGACGGGCTCGAAGAAGAACCGGTGGAAATCAACATCCACAACTTCCCCGCCAAATGGGGCTCGGTTCGGACCGAACAGCTGGAAAAGGCGCTTGAAGGGCAGAGCAAGATCAAGGTCAACCAGGAGGTCGTCACCGACGCCGCCAACCTGGTCCCGTACACGCGCAGCACCGTCACGACCCAGATCACCCAGAACCCGAACGTGAAGGCGTACTGGTTCACCTTCGACACCACCGGCCAGGTCGGCGGGCAGACCATCCAGTCGAAATACCCGGGTAAGGAATTCCCCGAAAAGCCGCTCGTCGTCACCTTCCACGGTGACCTCGCGACGCTGCAGTTGATCGAATCCGGTGCGATCGACATGGAGTCCGACGTCAACTACGACGCCGCGGTTTGGGAGGGTATCGACGGGATCGCCCAGGAACTCGCCCGCGAAGAACCGATGAGCACCGAAAACCAACCGAAATACCCGGTCATCGGTGACCCGTTCACCTACCAGATCGTGGACAAAGAAAACCTCCCCGAAGCAGGCCAACTGGTGATGCCGAAATGGGACGTGCCGTCCTACTTCATCGCCAAGTGGAAAGCCGAATACGGGGCCTAGTAAATGGATGAACTCGACCGCACGCTGGTCGAGCGCTCCTGTGAGCGACTGATCATGGAGTACTGCCGCCTCGTCGATTTCGGCGAGGCGGCAGCAGTCGCCGATCTGTTCACGGAGGACGCGCAATGGCGAGGGACCGACCTGCTGCTCGACGGCAGGGAGGAGATCCGCGCATGGTTCGTGAAGCGCGAGGGGATCGCCCGACGGGTGTCCCGTCACGTCTTCACCAACGTGATGGTCGACGCCGTCTCGCCGAGCGAGGCGACCTCGATCAGTTACATGATCAACTTCCGCCACGACCGCGAGGAGGGCGACGATTCGCTCCCGGTGGTCATGGAAGAGCCGAAATGGCTCGGTGACGTGCGGGACTCCTTCCGCCTCACCGAGGCCGGCTGGCGCTTCTCCTCGCGGACGGTAGAACCGGCTTTCATGCGTCGGCGCAAGCAGCGATGACGGACGCTCTCGCGGCGGCGACGACGATGACCGAGGCGCTCGACGCCGCGGTCGCCCGCGACGCCGACCACCTGCTTCTGCGCACCGGCGAACGCGACACCACGGTCGGTGAGATCGACGCCGGCAGCCGCGGCGTCGCCGGCGCCCTGCGCGCCTGGGGCATCGAGACCGGCGACCGCTGCGCGGTGATGATGGGCAACGTCCCGGAGTTCGTCCAGTGCTGGTTCGGCATCCTCCGCTCCGGCGCGATCGAGGTCCCGGTCCACTCCGCCCACCGCGGCCCGCTGCTCGAACACATCCTCGCCGAGTCCGGCGCCCGGATCCTCTTCTGCGACGCCGAGTTCGTGCCTCGCCTGGTCGGCCTCGAGCTGCCCGGGCTGGAGCGGATCGTCGTCCGCGGCGAGGTCGAGGGCGAGTCTCCGGAGATCCCTGCGGTGTCGCTCGAGGAGGTGCTGGCCTCGCCGCCCGCCGCCGAGCTGCCGCGGCTCGAAATCGCCGACACCGCCTGCATCCTCTACACCTCGGGCACGACCGGCCGCTCGAAGGGTGTGGTGCTGCCGCACGGCGCCAACCTGAAGCTGGCGCGGGCCAACATCGCGCTGATGGAGTACACGTCCGACGACGTCCTCTACACCGCCTTCCCGCTCTTCCACGTGAACGCCAAGTTCACCTCGGTCACCTCGGCGATGCTGGCCGGGGCGCGGCTGGTCCTCGATGACCGCTTCAGCGCCTCGACCTTCTGGCCGAAGATGGCCGCCGAGGGCGTCACCTCGTTCAACTACATGGGCGGCCTGCTGGCGATGCTGGAGAAGCAGCCGGAGAAGGAGACCGACCGCGGCCACGGCGTCATCCGCGCCTACGGCGGCGCCTGCCCGCCGCCGCTCTGGGAGCCGTTCGAAGAGCGCTTCGGGGTGCGCCTGCACGAGCACTACGGGATGACCGAGACCGGGATCACGATCCAGAACACCCGCACCGTGCGCCGGGTCGGCTCGATCGGCCTGGCGGCGCCGCACTACACCGTGCGCCTGGCCGACGAGCACGACGTCGAGGTGCCCGTGGGTGAGGTCGGCGAAATCCAGGTCCGCCCCAACGAGCCCGACGTGATGATCCACGAATACTGGAACCGCCCCGACGCCACCTCGGAGGGCTTCCGCAACTTCTGGTTCCACACCGGCGACCGCGCGACCCGCGACGCCGACGGCTTCTTCTACTACCACGACCGGCTCACCGATTCGATCCGCCGGCGCGGTGAGAACGTCTCCTCCTTCGAGCTCGAGGCGGTCGTCTCCGGCCACCCCGAAGTGCTCGAGTGCGCCGCCTACGGCGTCCCCTCCGAACTCGGCGAGGACGAAGTGATGGTCGCCGTCGTCCCCGAGGGCACCCTCGACATCGAGGCCCTGATCACCTACTGCGAGGACCGCGTCGCCCGCTTCGCCGTCCCCCGCTACGTCCGCATCATGAAAGAGCTCCCCAAAACCTCCAGTCAGCGGATCCAAAAGTTCCGCCTCCGCGAAGACGGAATCACGGATGACACCTGGGACAGGCTAGCCGCGTAGCGCCCGTCCGAGATAGGTCCCGGGCGTCTCGTGGCGGCC
>Ga0208982_1000034_pt1 | contig 15341 bp, 24 predicted proteins | sample MedBloCAOM1_O3_FD_187840 | JGI IMG/M metagenome (GOLD analysis project Ga0208982, IMG submission 187840) | Forest soil microbial communities from El Dorado National Forest, California, USA - Mediterranean Blodgett CA OM1_O3 (SPAdes) (version 2) | ecosystem: Environmental > Terrestrial > Soil >... | reverse complement strand
AGAATAACTAATCGGACCGTCGGGGTTCGAGTCACAACGGGACATTCAATCATTATAGGATAATAATCGCGCAGCGGCTTAATCAGCAAAATCATCGAGCTGGTGTGGACCATGCTTGCATCACCCAGCTTAAAAAGGCGTCTGCCCAAACTGCGGAAGGATAGCCGGTATAGCGCTCGGGCGAACGACCACTTTGCGCGGCGAGTTCAACCGATCGCTGCAACACATTCTGCAAATTTCTCAGCCGGCGTCTGATAGAGCAAGGTCTTTCTCGGCCTTTCATTAAGCTGCCTTGCTATGGCACTCAGCTTGGCCTGGCTGTGCAAAGACAGATCGGTGCCGCGCGGGAGATACTGGCGCACCAATCTGTTGGTGTTTTCGTTTGAGCCGCGCTGCCAAGGAGACCGAGGGTCACAAAAATAGATCTCAACCTCGGTGGCCAATGTCAGGCGCTGATGGTCGGCAAGCTCTTTGCCTCTGTCCCAGGTTAGCGACCGGTAAAGCTCGCTAGGCAAATGCTGCGATTGCTTGATCAGCGCCGAGACGACGCTTTCGGTGTCCTTGTTAGCAACCTTGACCAGCATCACGTAGCGAGAATGGCGTTCAACAAGCGTTGCAATATAGCTATTTCTCGACCCACCGATCAGATCGCCTTCCCAATGGCCGGGGACGGCACGATCCTCGACCGACGGCGGTCGTTCACTAATAGATACGGCGTTTTTGATCTGGCCGAGCCCGTTCCGCTTCATGCTGGCGTGCCGGGATCGGCGGACCGTGCGCCTCGCCCTCAGGTGCTCAAGAAGCTCCTTTTTCAGCACGCCGCGCGCCTGAATGAACAGGCTGCGATAGATCGTCTCGTGTGACACCTGCTTTTGAGGCTCCACCGGATATGTGCGTTTTAGCCAGCCGGCAATCTGCTCCGGTGACCATTGCCGCCGCAGCAAGGTCGATACTGTTCGCCTCAGGAACGGACGGCAAGCCAGCTTGCAAAGCTTTGGACGCAGCGCCCGATTCCAGGCCGCCTGATCGGAGCCGGCCGCCCGATAGCGATCCAACCCACCATTGCGCTGGACTTCACGGCTGATGGTTGACGGAGATCGTCCCAAGTGGCGTGCGATCGACCTCAACGAGCAGCGCATGCTGAGCCATCGAGAGATCTCCTCTCGTTCAGAGAGGCTGAGCGCTTGTTTGGCTCGACACCGATCCGGAGGGCGGATGCCGCCCGTTGGCGAGATCACGGAGAAGACAGAAGAGGACTCCCGGTCAAACCGGGCGCCCGATGAACTCATTGGCTCGCCGGCCTGCCAGCGATCCCATATCTCGGACCGCTGAGCGGCCGAGTAATAAATGCGACGTCGCTGCTTCATGTCCACACTCCATCCTTGCTAAAAGATTAGAGTGTTGCGCTGACCAATTGAGCCCGCCGCAATAGCAGCCACTCGCGACGTGATGCAAATCTGAGCGGCACACTGGTTAATGCGCCAAACATAAACGCTGATGCCCGTGAATGGCAGCCGCATCGTCCTCCGCGGCCCGAACAAGCGAGGAGATGCCGCCCTGGGAAACCTGCAAGCCGTAGAGGAAGTTTTCGAAGAATCCACCCGCGCGAACAAATGCGATTGGCGACATGAGGTCGCGAAAAATTTGCTCCAGAAGCGACAAGGCCGTTGATGATCCTAAGCCCGCTAGTTCTGTTCGCACCCATCGAAGAAAGCGCGACCACACGCGGCGGCCCTGCCTTGGTGAGCGTCCCTCGGCAATAGGACGGATGGGCATAGGTTTGATTGCTGTCGGCGCCGTGCTTATCGCTATCAAGGCTTGATATCGGACGAGTTCGATAACTTGTCCAACCTCGACCTGACTGGGTAAAGGCCAAACATGCAATGCAGCAAACAGGTCGCCATCGACGTCCATACGGCCACCACGTCGTCCTGCCGTCCCCACGACACACCAATGAACGTATGCCACCAGACAGCTTTTCACAGTCGACAAATTAGATAAGCAGCCAGGCCAATGCTCATCCTAATCGAGAAACCGCCCTAACAACGGACGCTTATGTGAGCCGCTGGAACAACGTGAACGCAGGCCCGGTGGCGCGTTCACAGCCTATTCACTTCGAGCCAAGTAGTAGAGGCCAGGGTCGGGCGCTCTTACCGGAGGTGGAATATGTCCAACGTTCGGAAATTCGATGAGATGGCTGTCGTGGTCGACTGGATCGACGCCTTTAAAAACCGACACCTCGATGCACTGCTCGATCTTTATGAGGACACGGCCACCATCGAATGCTGTGAGGGCGGGGTTTTTCAAGGGCGACCTGCGATGGAGCAGTATTGGGAGCCGAAACTGTCCCGATCAAGGTCGGGCTCATTCGAAATCGACGCACTGTTTCCGGAGCGGGACGGCGTGTCTCTGGATTATCGCGGGTATGATGAAAAGCCCGTGCGGACCTTTTTTTTGTTTAGTGAAACGGGAAAGATTCGAATGACGGCCTGCGAGCCCATTGAGGCGGCGGCCGCATAGCCGCACCTTGCCATTGAGGTTCAGGTGCACTGGTCTCTAGAATCCGCTGTTTTTGAAAATGCATGGATCCATTACACAATGCACATTTCCCGAGAAGGAAGTTGATTGCCACTAATTCCTGACATGTACCATTAAATGCGTATGGATCCCTCAACGGCCGAAAGTATGCGCCTGCTCTAGAAAGCATGCTTGCTCAGCCTTTGACGCACCAAAAAGAAGCGCACCGATTGCTCATTTGTCCCGACCGTTAACTTTAAGATTCGGGAACCTTCGTCCTCTTGCGGCATTCTTTACGGACGCCTCGGCCGTCAATGGACGGGACCGTTCGAACATCAGAAAGGATTCTCAAATGAAGAAGGTTTTTTTCGCTGCCGCAATGATCACTGCCCTTTCTTGTCCCGCGATGGCCGATGATGTCGGCGTTCGCGTCGGACCGGTTGGCGCAGGCGTGACAGTGGGTGAAGGACACGACCATGATCGCGACCGTGACCGGGATGTGGTCGTCAAGGAACGCGAGCCTCACGACAAGACGACCGTCATCAAAAAGGAAGACGAGGACGGCAACCGCAGCAAGACAATTATTCACCGCGAAAACGACTGATCGTGAACAGCCCCGGCCGCGCTGCGGTCGGGGGTCTTTTCGCATTAGCTTCCGCCTTCGCGGCTTTTAGTAGTCGAGATTCCAATAACTGCCCCGGAAAAAACAGGAAAGTCCGGCCCGAAACGAAATCCGGGACTGCGACATCAGGTATTGGGGCAGGCACGGGGGCGTCGACCCGGCTCATATCCTCGCCGCAATCAACAAGGTCGGTCGATCGGCTTCCACGGTTCGGAAAGAACTAAGCCAAGGTGCCCCGATAGAAGGCGAAAGCAGCTTCTGACGGTTCTGGCGCAGGGCAGCAGTCGGTGTTCCATCCTTTGATCAAACTTCGTTGGCATCAAAGACAAAACGACTAGTATGAATGGTCGACTGCGACCACAACATTGACCAGCTTGAACGACGGTACCTTTATGGCGCGGTAGTCTGTAAAACAATGCGCGGTGATGAGCAGCATTGTACCGAACAACCCCACCAGCGAAGCATTCGCGATCAATCCACGCACAGGACGTCTCCTCCGGACACCAGTGCCAAACAATCCACTGCACCGCTTGTTCCACATATCGGGAAAAAATGGCAATTCGCGCTATGCGTACGGGGCGCGCAGGATCTCGAAGGGGTCAATGTTGATTCGTGGTAGATAATAAGATAGCAGTCTTCGCGCCCGGTCGGAGGCCAAGGGAGCGCACCTAGCTAACCCAACCCCATCTCAACCGCGATCCGGATTAGGTCGGAATGGTTCTTGGCATCAAGCTTCTGTTTGAGAAGTGACGTCGTATTTGCGACAGTCTTATAGGAAACCCCGAGCGCATCAGCGACTTCAGTTATCTTGTCGCCCCGACCCAACAGTCTCAATATCTCAAGCTCGCGCGGCGTCATTTGAGTCGCAGGATTGGCTTTTAATGCCGCCCCCGAAAAGGTGACCGCTTCCGCCAATTGAGGAGAAATGAAATTTTCTCCCGCAGCAACGCGGCGGATAGCCTTAATAAACAGCCGGGGATCGTCGCCCTTTGAAATATATCCTTGAGCGCCGAGATCGACGGCACGAACCACGAAGGCCGGGTCATAATTCATGCTGAAGATGATTATCCTGGCCTCGGGTTCGGTTTTTCGAATTCTTCTCATCAATTCAAATCCTGAAACATCCGGTAGATTGATGTCGATGACCGTGACGTCCGGATTCACGCGGCCAAAGGCCCGCTCGCCTGATTTGGCGTCGCTGGCCTCCTCGATCTCTACGCTCGCATCGGATGCGAAAAGAGACCGGCATCCCGAGATGACCATGGGATGATCGTCCACGATCAATATCTTCGTCTTCGATTTAAGCGCGGCCTGCATCATGCCTCCTCCCCTGATCAACTAGATAAGCCATAAATGGTTCGCGACCAAGGAGGAGGACGAAGGAAGTACCAGGAATAAACGAGACTTGGCGACGTTTCGGGGCTTCGGCACGCCGGCTGCTGGCGATTTCCATCGCTGCGTGACATTCCAAGTCCCCCGGCGGATCCTGATTTTACGGCCTAGCGCGACATCACCAAGCGTTAGCCGGTGGACGTTCGGACGACCTCCCCGGTTCCATGCCGCGGCGCTCAATCGCGTCGGGTAAAAGTGGCAAAAAATATTTCCAGTTTCGGAACTGGTGGCGTCGACATGACTTGTATCGGCACTTTCATCTCGTTCACCGCAGGAGAGTAAAATGACTTTGCGTCGCTGTCTTGGAGCCGTCGCCTTTATCGGAGCGACCATGATTCTTCCCGTAAGCGCGTCGGCGCAAGGGGTGCCCGGAGGGGTCGAGCGAGGTTCTCGTGAGGGAGACCGGGCGGCCGGCCCTGTCGGGGCTGTCGTTGGAGGCGTCGTTGGTGGCGTGGTCGGCGGGGTGAACGGTGTCCTGGGCGTTGACGAGCGCCCGCGGTTTCACAGCTATGTCGCACAGCGCCATTATCCTTCTTATCGCTACAACGAGGATGTCCGCATCGGTGCGGTGCTGCCCGAGACCGGCGTGACATACTACGACGTGCCGCCGGAATATGGCGTCCGTGACTATCGCTACACGATCGTGAACGACCGTACTGTGTTGGTGGATCCCCGCACGCATCGGATAGTTGAAGTCGTCGAATAATAGTCGCTTTATGCCGTGAGGCCGCCCTGTTTGGGGCGGCCTCATTTTCAATTTACCGTTTATTCCCGAGTGGAACCGATTGGCCGTGGCGTCCGTTTCAATGTAGTTAATGTTGAAAGGGGGGATGCATGCAAAAGGTCAAATACCGGGTGAACGATGCGCGGCTGGCGCCGCGGCGGACGAAGCTAGAGATACCTGGCTGGTCGGGGGGCCGCGATCCGCGCAAGGATGGGTCGCCCGAGCAGGTCTGGCATTGCGTGCCCTTTTCAGAAGGCGCGCAATACGGCATCGAACTGTTTTATCCCTACGACAATGAACTACTCGTATCGACCAAGGAAGGCCGCCTGCTTCTTGAAGGCGATTGGGGCGAAGCGCCCGAGGGCGGCATCCAGTGGCCTCCCTTCCGGAAATTCGGCGAGAGCTTCTATACCTATCAGCTTTTGCTCGATCTCAAGGTTGAGAAGGGTTTCGCCATCCGAACTGAGCCCCATCCGCGCTTCTACACGGATCGCAGCGACACCGTTCCGATCGCGGTGCCCGCCCTTGTTCGCAACTGGTGGCCGATGTTGTTCTTCTGTGTGTTCAAGGCACCGGCCGAGGGCCGTACCCATGTTTTCCGGCCCGGTGAGCCTTTCGCGCAGATCATCGTGATTCCCGAAGAAGCTTCTTTCGAGCTGGAGCCGATGAACGAAGACGAGGCGGCCGAGCGCGAATTGCAGGCGCGGCGTATCCACACTAACCGTCCGAAGCTTGCGGCCGGCACCGAGTGGACGTCGTCGTCCGAGACGGTGTTCGACGGCACATATCGGCATCTCCACCGCGCGGCAAAGGAAAAATCTCGCCAGGATTAAGCGCTTGCGCAAAAAGAACAGGGCCCCAAGAGGCCCTGTTTTGAAATCGCGGTCCGCTGGATCAATAATCGCGGCGAAAGTGGTGATGGTGATGGTGGTGGTGGTGGTGCCGATGGCGACCGATTACGACCACGGGGCCTCTGCGGTAATGGCTGTGATGATGATGATGATGGTGATGATGGTATTGAGCGAGTTGTATATTGGCGCCTGCTGGAGCCTGCTCGTCGACCACTTTAAGTACCGCGGCGGCGTTCGGGATCGGTTCCAGCAGTTCCGCATAGGAGTTGGCTTGCAACGGGTCCGTCGGCATCGGCGCGGCATTCGCAGACGTCAGCGTCCCGAGCGCCGCCACCGCTCCCAAAAGTCCAGCAATCTTCTTTTCCATGATGTTTGCTCCAATCTGCCCGCGGCAAATCCACGGGCCGCATAGCAACGGGAAAAAGTGGCAAATGGTTCCCTTGTCATTGGGGAACCCAGCCTTATTGCATTTCGAGGTCGGCAACGCCACGGTGCGCGCAAATTGCCAAGATTACCTGCGGCCGCGATCGGACTGAAGGCAAAAGGACTCGCAATCATTCGAGCGAATCTGCACAAGCTTTGCCTATTGAAAATCTCCGCTCACCAAAGTCTCATATTGAATTTCCAGGTAACGGTTCTGAAGATTTTGGCGAGTTATCCGGGTGGTCACGCCACCTTGGCCGATCTCAAGCGTGACATGGCTGTTCTCATCACCAGTGGCAACGAGTGGGCCGAACGCACCAAGAGGCTCGCGGGTCAGGTTCCAGGTCTCGACATCTTCTCGCAAGGGCTGGTGGAGCGGCTCCATGGCAGCTGGAAGATCACTGAGCGAGGGCGGGCAGTCCTGGAATCGATGGCGGACGTGCCCGCTTCCCCGCCGGATCGATCCACACAAAAGTTCGGACTACACGCCGATGAAGAGGACGACCCTACCTAGGGCAATACCCTCGCCGATACCCAGCGGCGCCTCTTGCCACTATTTCCCGAGATAAACTTTGTCGGGTCTGAGGCGTTCTGATTGCAGCAACCGGAGGTTCCAATGAATTCGATGCTACGCCCCATTCTTGCAGCCGCCGGTGTGATCGTTGCCACACTCTCGGTCGGCTTCGGTGGCGGAACGCTTTCGGCGAAGCCGAAGGATGGAACGCCGGCACCCGTAAATCGCCAGGCTGTGGTTCCCGCTGTGCGCGTCGTCTTGCCGGCGACCTTCGAACCGGCCTTGTCGGCCGCTGCAACCGCACCCCAGGAGCCAGTACGCGCCCCGGCGGAGCAGATTGCGCAATCGAAGCCCCAATCGGAGGCGCAGCAGCAGGCGGAAGAACGCCTAAAGACCAGACGGGAGTTGCGCGACACAAAACGGAAGCTAAAAGAACAACGCCGCGCGGAATGGCGCGCCAAGTTTCGACAATCCGATAATGCGCCTTCGCTAAACTTCAATGACTAAACTATCCGAAGCGCTTTCCACATCCGGTGAACGATTGTGCCCTTGGCGCGAGCGGTTCAACTGCACCCACCGGGGTTGGGCTGATCAAGACTCAGCGTCAGCGTACGCTGATCGCCCCGCGACCTAGCTCCGAAATCTGCATGCCGTCCGCCGCCGGCGATCCGTTGTATTCCTCAAGCTGCTTTAGGAACTTCAATCCTTCCACCGCCAACGCCTCTGGATCGTCGGAGACGGCCCGCGTTTGGATGTGACGCTGGAGGGCGGCCCGGTGCTTCTCAGAAGCTGACGGGTTGATCATCCGATACGTTTCCCAAGCGCGGAGCGCAGCAGAAGTCCTGTTGTCAGTAGTCATCTCGGATCACTCCCGAAGTCGATGTACCTATTTATCCCGATTTTTTCCGAAGAACAATAGATCCAGCGGTCAATAACTGGCTACTAAGAGCGGAACAATTGCCGAAATATCCCGTTTATTATCGTACCTCGGTGATGGGAACGGAGCAAAGACGCTAATGCCGATAGTCAGGTATTTTCTGTTTGTCGGCATCTTGCTTCTGACCGCGCTATTCGCGGCGGATTGGTATCTGCCGAGGCCCCTTGACAGTTTCACGTCGGGTGACGTCGACAGAACCATCATCCGGATCCACTCCGCTCGCCCTCTCCCGGAAAAGGTCGTGTTCGACACCGCCAACCCGCCCGTCGTGCCGCCTTCCGACCTAATCGCTGCCGGGCAGCTTGAAGATCCTCCGCGGCAGGCTTTCGCCATGCTGCCAGATGCCCGATCCACGCAGGCCAAGCCCTCCGCTGCCACCATCGGGGTCGTTGACCGGCGGCGCCCGTCTCGGGCGCGTCGGGGGGTCAGCAATAGCCCTGACCGGCGCATTGCATTGGATCATCAAAACTTTTTTGGTGGATGGTAAGAGCGCCGAAACTAATTAAGATCAAGCACACACAGCAACAGTCGTGGCCGGAAAGGGCAAACGACACCGCACGACGGTATGGTCCTCTTTCCGAAACAGTTCGAACGAACCGCTTAATGCGCGAATACGTTCGCGCATGCCGGTCAATCCTCGACCGAATGCAATGTCGGGCGCGAGTCCGACCCCATCGTCGATAACTTCCACGACGATTTCGCTCTCGCGAATTTCCGCTCCGATATCCATGGACTTCGCTTCAGCGTGCCGCAGGACGTTGGTCATGCCCTCTTGAAGAACGCGATAGACCGTTTGCGAGAACAAACTGTCTATGTCGTTCAGTCGCGGATCGATATGGGAGGTAATTTTCATATCGGGCGCCTGGGATCGGATGTTCTTGAGAAGGCTTTGAAGAATATTGCCCAATCCCAGTTCATTCAAATAAAGCGGATGAAGCCCCTCAAGAATCCTACGGTTAGCGAGCTGAAGTGCCTCGACGGTCTGCAGCATAACCTGCAGAGGGAGTTGCAGCTCTGCGTTTCCAACCGGAACCGTCTCCAGCAACACTGTGCTGTTGGCCCGAATGGCGAAGAGCAAGGGGCCCAATTCGTCGTGGAGTTCTCTGGCCAACCTTTGGCGCTCGTCATCCTGCAACGAGACGATCTTGTGCAGGAGGTTACGATTATCGTCGCTTAAGCGACCAAGCATGCTCGCGAGTTCATTCGCCTGCACGCAGCTTCTGCGGATCTCTGGAGGTCCCGTGGCCGGGATCGCCTCCGTGTAGTGTCCGGAACGCATCCGTGACAATCCGTTTCCAAGTTCGAGCAGTGGATGCAGCACGGCGCCGGCGGTGAAATAGGCAAAGCCAGCGGACAGCGACATCAGAATGGTCGCCGAAAGCACGATCGCGAGAAAGCCAACCCATTTCTCGAAGATGTCCGCCGAAATGTCGGGCAAAAACAGGATGTCGCCTACATGTCTGCCTTCGATCGATATGGGATGAACGGTCGCAAGGTCCGGGATCGTCAACAGGCCGATGAACCATTTTGGCACCCCGGCGGATGCGGTTCGCACAGAAGGCGGTCCTTCGTTGCCGTCGGCAGGGCGAAATTGGATTACGGCGCTCGTTCCAAGCGAGGCGGCGAACGTTTCGAGCGTCTGTCGCGGGTTGGTCGACACCTGAAGCGAATCGTTCAAGGCCTTCGCTACGACCCGCGCCGCTTCTCCTTCAGGCTGGTTTTCATAGAGGAACTGCGCCGGAGAAAATACTTCCAGCGCAGAGCTTCCGATGAGCAGCGCTGTCAAAAAGAGGACGCCTAATGGCAGGAACAGGCGCGCACGAAGAGACAGGTTTTTCCACATGGGACTATTCTATTCCTTGCCGAGCGTTCCGCTTCGAACCGCTTAGGACAAATGACGGGATCTGGCGCACAAACCGTCGCCATCACTACGGGGCGGGTAGCTTCACCGAAGTTGCGGTCGAGTACATCGGCGCGGCGTTGCACCTCATGTCCGCAATCTTGCCAGCGTTTGTGAAGCTGAATCGAGCCTCTACAGGCCGACCATCGTAGCCGATATAGCTCATCCGAAGGCTCGGTTCGTCGATCATCTCAAGGTCCATGAGAGTGAACGCATGTGGGACGGACCTTTCCAGCCGCACCAACCAATAACGAAACAGATTGTCGCGCCCCTGATAGATGAACGGCCCGGAGCAGGCGCATCGGAGCGACCCGCTTGCGTCATACAAGTCCAGGAGGTCGTCCAGGCGGCGCGCTCTACAGGCATCGAGCCAATCGACGACCACACCGATAGGGTCGAACGTATTCTTATACATGTATCCGTTTCCCATCGCCACTCCTCGGTGGCGGCGAAGATGGAAGCACCTGCGCTTGATACAGCAGGCTCAGGTTCATCAACCTGTAACATGGACGTTAAATTGGCTTGTTCCCTTCGCCAAACACGAAATGGCTACCGCCGGGCGGGCCGCTCTGGATTCACATCTGTACCAGGTGGTCTGCCGCCCCAACACGCTATCGGGGCGGCCGTGGTCTCAATACTTGAACTGCGGCATCGCCTTCAACTGGTCTTTGGTGGCGTTGTAGACGGCGTGATCCGGGTACCAATAGCCGTTGGCCTTCCGATCGTCCGCCGTCGTTGTCGTGGCTGCACCCGTCGTCCGCGCCGTGCCATCGGCGTTAGTCGCTGGACGATCTCCGGTCGAAGTCGTGGCGCTTGTCGTGGTGGATCGCGGCGGTTCGTTCGACCACTTCAACTTATCATAAGCGACGGCGACGTAATGTTCGCCCATGCCCAAAAAGCCGCCGACGCCGAGGATCACGTTCTCCACCTTGCCGGCCTTATCAAGGATAACATCGTTGATGTCGCCGATCTTTTCGTTTGCGTCGTTATACACGTTGACGCCGACGAGTTTGGAGCCCCTCCATTCACCTTCCTTGTGCATGGCGGCGCCGCCGGAAACAACGGTCCTGTTTGCGGTGGACGTCTGAGCCAAAGCCGTTCCGCTCAAGAGCGCGGTAGTCAGCATTGCGGCGGCGAGATATTTCGTCATGGTATCCTCCGTATGTGTTGCTCGAGCGAGATTTGGAAAGTGGACGTGTCAGAGATGTCTGGATCAGTGGTGCAGAAGCATGATGAGGATGATGAGCGGTATCGGAATTCCGACCAGCCAGAGCAGAATGGGCATCGATTTTCTCCTTTCTTTCTGAGATTAACGGTTGATCGCAGCGGTCGTGACGTAGGCTTTCTTCTTTCCCCAAGTCCCGTCGCGAAGCCCACCGCCTTCGGTCGCAGCGAGCGACGCCGAGAAGGCGCCGATGAACAGCGATAGGGTCAACCAGATCGCCGTCTGCATCGTCGCCTTGCGGGAGTTGTCTAGGTCCGCCTTCACCTGGTTTACGACATCGTTCACGCGCTTCTCGGCATCGGCCTGGCTCAAGCCGGTGCGGGATGCGACGATCTTGGCGACATAGGTCCGATCCGTCGGCTTCAGATCGCTTCCGTTGTTGAAGCTGGCCGTAAACAGGCGCACCATCTCTCCCCGTGGATCGGACGAACTCTGCTGGCCTTGCGCGGACGGATTGTCAGAGCGCAACAACGTATCGACGTAGTTGTCCATCGAAGATGTCTGAGCGGAATTAGCCGCGGACTGCGTGGCGCCCCTAAGCGCGCCGCCGACCAATGAAGTTGCCGGAGAAGCCAGCAACACTGCGCCGAGTACGGAAGCCGCCGCCCATGCGAGGAAACCGTGCGCGGTGTCCCGGAAGTGCACCTCGGTTGTCTGCACGCCCACCCACTTTGTCCGCAGACGTCCGGAGAGATAACCGCCGATGGCGGATGAAATCATCGCCATCACGATGAAGTACAGTCCGGTGCCGATCTCAAACTTGGTCGACGACATCCCGGAGTTGCCCCAAGGCGAGACGACCGAGAGTCCAACGCCTGCACCGAACGACAAGAGAACTAGCGTCAGCGCAAGTGATGTTACGGCGCCCGCCCCTACGGCAGGCCAGGAAACTCCCGGCGAGGATGGTTCTACCACTTCTTCCCGCGCGGATTGTCTATAGGTCTGTTCCATTGGATCCTCCCAGCCATTATTGGTGCTCGGAAAATGCACGGATATACCAAAAGTTCCCGACCTGCGGGCCGGTAGCGTTGTCATCGGCTGGCGACACACGTTAGGCCACCCCATAAGGCGTCTGGAAAGTGGAGGCTTTACTGAATTCTGACGCGATAGTGAGGGTGCTGCACGCGCAGCGCGGTGGCCATTCCGAGGAGTTGCCGCTCGACGACTTCGTCCGCGAGCCATATTTCGCTTGCGGCGGCGGCATTATCGATCAGGCGTTGCAGTCGCGCCTGCCCGACGGGATGATGCAGTACTACATGAGAACGGATCGACGGTCGCAGGCTTTGGACACCAACTGATCAAGGGCGGATCCCGCCGGCGAGGCGCTGCAGCGATCGATGGAGGACCGGTGGAAGCCATGGAAAACGCTCGGTATCGAAGAGCCGTCGCTGCCGGTGATCTGGGACGCGGATTTCCTTTACGGCCCGCGCGCGACGCTGTTGGCGCCGAGACCTACGTCCTCTGCGAGATCAACGCGAGCTCTTGCTTCGGGATACGCGACGAAGCGCCGGCGGCGATCGCACGGACGATCAAAGACCGCCTCCAGCAAACCTTCAAGACGATTCCCGCCGATAGGAGGCTGAAGCCGCGCTGCGGCGGTTAATCGATGCCTGGGCGCTCCTTCCACCCGAATGCTCGCCCGGATAGCGGACCGGTCATGCTCCTGTCGGCAGGCGGCCTTGGGGGGACGCTTCTCGCTTCCAGACGGTTCGCATCGTTCCGAGACCACCAAGTGGCTCTCGCGAGCCTCGCTACCGACGTGGGATAACTGGGCATCTACTCCTTCGTCAGCGCCGTTATGGTTTTCACGTTCTTGATCGTCTCGACCGTGAACTTGACAGCGTCGCCGAAACGAACGGCGTCAAATACCAGACCATCCTGCACCTTGAAGTCCTCTGTAGTTTGCCCCTGTTGCCCCCGCCGGAAGGCGGATGCTGATATTATCCTTTCGTTCGTCGACGCCCGCGACGACGCCCCTGAACGTCGGGTTGATCGGGCGGGTCGACACAAGCGTGGGGACGAGCGTGTCGACGTGTCTAACAATGACGTCTCTGGCGGCGAAATAGTCCTTGGTCGCCGGTGGAACATCCGACCAATAGGTTACTTCGGACGTTCCGCGCTGCTCATCCGGCACAGAGTCGAATGCCACTACCTTGGTGGCGCGGCCCGCCTCATCCGCCGTCGATCGGGACGTCGTCGGTGGGAGCGAGGCCGTCCAGGTTCAGGCCGTCCCTGATGCGCGTCGGAATCAAAGTGTCCACTTCGATTCCGCGCGAGACGGCGGTGAACGGAAGCCCCCGTTCACTGGCAATCCGGTTGAAGTGCGCTGCGGCCATCTGGCTCTTCGCCGATCCGTGGAGGCAAACGAAGACCACGGTTGTCTTGCCGTTTCCATCTCCCGACCCTGATCCGTAAACCTCAGCTGAAGCGGCAGCACAAGTCCGCTTTGCGCCAATAGCTGCCACGTGCCAAACGGCACAGGCTGCAAACGACTCTGAAATGCTGGCGCGCCCTGCGACTTGGCACATTTCTCCGTCATGAATCGCATGTTCGTCTCGCTATTCCAGATACGGCGTCAGCACACCTTCGATCCATTTCATGAATGCGCGGACTCGGCGCGACAGATTGCTCCGATGTGCTACGACGAGGGACACGGCGAGCGCCCGGCGGCGAAAATCGGGTAGGATCTCCACAAGCGCTCCACTCTCTAAGTATCGCCCAATCCCCAAGAGCGGCGCCTGAATCAGGCCAAGGCCAGCGAGGGCAGCGGCTTCGTAGGTCTGCGCGCTATTGACGTACAGCGCACCTGGCAACTGAAGCGCCGCGTGGCTATCGCCGTCCGGATATTCCCATCCATAGGGTCTTGCGCCCAGCATCGTCGAAAAATGAATTGTCCGATGTTCCTGACGCTTGAGATCTTCCAGCGATTGAGGGACGCCATAGCGCGCCAGATAGGCAGGACTGGCGGCGTTGACCATGCGCAACAGGCCCAGTGGGCGGGCAATCAGCGTCTCATCCCTTACGGGTCCAAGCCGCAATACACAGTCGAACCCCTCCTGGACCAGATCGACTTGCCGATCCGTACTCGACACCTCCAACTCCAACTCGGGGTGGGTCGCCATGAAATCCGGCAAGGCCGGCACGATCGTCGTGCGCGCCACCTCGGTGGGAAGATCGACCCGTAAGCGCCCGCGAAGTGCCACGCGATCGCCTGCGAACATCGAGTGTAAGTCATCGACTTCAGCAAGCAGATCGCGGGCGCGGGCATGAAATACCCGTCCGTCTTCCGTCAACTGCACGCTGCGCGTTGTCCGGTGCAGAAGCCTGACACCGACATCTTCTTCGAGTTTCCGGACCGCCGTTGAGGCCCGTCCCTTTTGAATGCCCAGGCTATCGGCTGCGCGGGTGAAGCTCCCCATTTCCGCGACCGTCAAGAAAATGAGGATGGGTTGGAGATTCTGCATTTTCGTGCCTCGGTATTGTTCACTGCAGGAGAACAATGAGTTCAGTTTATCGGTGTTTATCATATCTGAGAGGCACAGTAAGTTCCGAATGTGGAGATGCCCCATCGGAGAATGACAAGTGTCCCAAACCTTGAACCTGCATCAGTCGCCTGAAACTCTGCCCTTGCATCGCGCCCTGTGGGCCGGCCGGATCATGAGCGCGTTTGTCGTTACCGCCCTGGTCGCAGACGGCACTATTCAGCTTTTCGCGCCGGACAGATCGCGAGCGTGTTGCAGGAAACCGGGTTCGCGATCGAACTCACCCGTGTCGTGGGTCCGATCATACTCGCCTGCGCCATCCTTTACGCCATCCCGGCCACCGCCGTTTTCGGCGCGATCCTGGTGACGGGCTTTTTGGGCGGTGCCATCTGCGCGCATGTCCGCATCGGTGAGTTGGGGTCGCCACCGGAAATCATTTCCCTGCTTGTGGGCGCGATGACATGGGGCGGCCTCCACGCGCGCGATCCCCGTATCCGGGCCGTTCTGCCGCTCATCCGTTGAACCAACAGGGGCAGTGCTCTGTCCCTCAAAATCAGGAGAAAACACATGTTTTTAGTAATGGGAATCACAGGAAAAGTGGGCGGCGCAACGGCAGAACATCTGTTGGCGCACGGCAAGGAAGTACGCGCGCTAGTCCGCAATCGCGAGAAGGCGTCAAGCTGGGCGAACCAGGGCGTGGAACTGGTTGACGGTGATTGGAATGATTCGGCAGCCATCGAGCGGGCGCTCAAAG
>Ga0208982_1000033_pt1 | contig 15363 bp, 15 predicted proteins | sample MedBloCAOM1_O3_FD_187840 | JGI IMG/M metagenome (GOLD analysis project Ga0208982, IMG submission 187840) | Forest soil microbial communities from El Dorado National Forest, California, USA - Mediterranean Blodgett CA OM1_O3 (SPAdes) (version 2) | ecosystem: Environmental > Terrestrial > Soil >... | reverse complement strand
CGCAATAGGGAGGACGTCTCGGTCCTGGGAGTCCACAACCCGGCGCTGCATCCCCACCCGGGCCACCGTTATGCAAGTGGTTTCCCGGCTGCGGCGAACCGACGTTCGGGGCGTCATTGCCCGGCCTGCCAGGAGCGGTACCACGGTTGGAGAAATCCTTGCCCACGGTAGTACCTTCCGGAGGACCGTCCCCCGTTGGACCAACCCGGCCCGTGTGATCGCCCGTTGTGGTCCCCACAGATGACGGGCCATCGGTCGGACCCCGGTAACCAGGTCGCGGATAATCCGGACCGGGATGATGATCCTTGGTGATCACCGGTGGTGTCATGCTCGAGGACGGCTCGGTGCTCGGATCCGACGTCGTGGTCGACTCGGTGGAGCTGGTCGCGTCGCTCGACGCCGACGACGTGCTGGATCCGTTCCGTGTATTGGCGCTCCCGCGTGAGGGGAAGTCAGGCATTCCCGGCATCATCGCTGAGCCGGTCTCCGGCGACTTGTTCAGAATCTGTTCGAGCTGACGGTGGCTCGCGGTAAGATCGTTACGACCCTCGGACTCGCTGATCGCTGGGAGCTGGTTCTGAACGCGTTGCAGCGATGCCCTGGCGCGCTCAGGATTGCCCTGCTTCAGCGCCGTCCTGGCTTCGTTAAGCTCGGTCCGGACCGCGGCCGCCGTCTCCACCGAGCGGGCGTAGTCGCCGTAGAGCACCTGGGTCACGCCCCACAAGCGGTCGCCGGGTTGCGCGGACTTGGCTACCAAGCCTACCGAGGAGAAGGCGATCACCAGCACGGCGGCGGCTGCGGCGATCGAGCCGAATACCGGATTACGACGGCGGACCGGCCGGCGGCCGGCGCGGATCGCCGCCACGGCGGTGTCGGTGTCCACCAACTCTCTGAACGGCTCGGCTTCCATCTCCTGGCGCCATCCCGCCAGCATCCGCGTCAACTCATCGTGGTCGTCGCTCGGGTTGTAGCCAGCCCGGCCGATCAGGTCCAGCAGCATGTCGTCGGCCTGTACTGCAGCCAGATCAGCGGGCATCTCATGAGGGTCCCCGTTGGAATAACGGGCACGGGGAAAGTCGTCTCGACCAGGCACTCAGACCACCCCCTCAGACGCCAGCACGCCGCGCAGCTTGCCCAGGGCTCGATGCTGGGCCACCCGGACCGCGCCAGGAGTCGAGCCGATGGCCTCGGCGGTCTCCTCCGCGGACAGCCCCACCATGACCCGCAGGCGGACGATCTCTCGTTGCTTTTCCGGCAGTATTTCCATCAGCTTGGTCATTCGCCCGGTGAACTCGCCCAGCATCGCCTGTGCCTCCGGGCCGTCGGCCAGGTCCGGAATATCGGGGACCTCCGGGACCGGCTCGGAGCGATTGCGCGCCGAGGACCGATGGGCGTCGGCCACCTTGTGCGAGGCGATGCCGTAGACGAAGGCGAGGAATGGCCGGCCTTGGTCGCGGTAACTGGGCAGGGCCGTGAGCACCGCGAGACACACCTCCTGAGCTACATCATCCGCCGAAGCGGACGTCTTTTCCTGGCCACCGACGCGGGCACGGCAGTACCGCACCACCAGGGGACGGATCCGGCGGAGTACACCCTCAACGGCTTGTTGCTTCCCGTTGACGGCGTCACCGATCAGGACGTCGAGGTCGTCCCCTACTGCGGTCATCGCTGGATGCAGCCTTGCCGTTACGACGAGAGACCAACCGGGCTGCACGCCGGCCGGCGGTGACCACGTCATCGTCTCGACCGTCCATCACCATCTGCCGAGAAACGGGCACCTCAGGGCAAACCGTAGTGGTAGACAGATCAGTTCCTGTAACGCGGTGTCGCTGCGCGATAGCGCTGTTACCGGCCGAACACAGTGAGGGCCGATGGCATCGCCATCGGCCCTCACTGCACATCCTCGGGCGGTGCTTCAGGCCCGCGTCCGCGGCCTCACGCCACCAAGCCGCGCCGGAAACCGTGTGCGACGGCCTGTGCGCGGTCCCGCACGCCGAGCTTACGGAAGAGCCTGCGGGCATGCGTTTTCACGGTGTCCTCGGAGAGATACAGCTCTCGCCCGATCTGCCCGTTGCTCTTACCCTGACTCATCCCGCGCAGGACCTGCAGTTCTCGCTCAGTGAGCTGGACACCAGGATCGGACGGGGGCCGAGGCGCCGGGACTGACGTGCTGGCCAGCGTGTGGGCCAGCGCCGCGACGAGTTCAGGTCGAGACGCATCCCAGCGCAGGTAACCTCGGGCCCCGCCAGCGATCGCCGCGGCAATGCTGCCCGCGTCGTCCGGCGCCCCGAACACGATGACGTTCGCCTGCGGGTGCGCCGAGACCAGTCGGCGGGTAGCCTCGACTCCGGCTGGGACGGCACGCTGCGTTCCGACCAGCACCACATCCACCGGCTGCCGGGAATAGCGAGCTAAAAGCTCGTCACCGTGTGCCACGCAGTCGATCCGGGCTACGCCGGGGACCGCGGACATCACACGTGTGAGACCCTCGCGGACCTGTCGCCGGTCGTCGCAGATGAGAACTGCGGTCACGGATGAACTCCTCTCCTGCAGCCAACTGATGTGCCCACCTCCCTATCGGTCATGCAGAGCCGGAACTTGACACGATCTGATGGATTCCATCAAGGACCGGAGCTGCACGCTCCCAGCGGCCGCTATCACCGGGGTGGAGCAACCCTCACTCTACCGAGTGTAAGCGGATCCCGGCAGTACCGTGAACACGGATGATTCGGGCATAAGCGGCTATCCCGATGCATGCCGCAACGGTCCCCGGACCCTTTTGGGATCCGGGGACCGTTGGAACCTCATTGCTGGGTCGCGTTGAGCGGACGCAACAACAGGCTGCGCCGTCGGCTCACCAGCTGGGTGGCGGCGGGCTGCGCTGGCTACATACCCGGCCCGTGCCCGTGGCCGTGGCCCTGACCCTGGCCGGCCGGGGGAGCGGGCTCCGGCTTGTCGACCACCGCACTTTCGGTACTGATGATCATCCGGGCGATGGAGGCAGCGTTGACGATCGCCGATCGGGTGACCTTCACTGGGTCGACGATGCCCGCGGCAACGAGGTCGCCGTAGGTCTGCTCTTCGGCGTCGAAGCCATGGCCCCACTGCAGGTCGCGCACCTTGGCCACGACGACAGATCCCTCGACGCCCGCGTTGTTCGCGATCCAGCGAACCGGAGCGGCGCTCGCGGTCCGCACGATGGCGACACCAAGCGCCTCGTCGCCGACCATGCCGAGGTCGCCGACCGAGTCTGCAGCGTGCAGCAGCGCCACGCCACCACCGGGCACGATGCCCTCCTCGGCAGCCGCCCTCGAGGCCGCCACGGCGTCCTCGATACGACCCTTGCGCTCCTTGAGCGCGGTTTCGGTGGCCGCTCCGACTTTGATCACCGCTACTCCGCCGGTGAGCTTGGCGAGCCGCTCCTGCAACTTCTCGCGGTCCCAGTCCGAGTCGCTTTCCGCGATCTCGCGACGGATCTGCGCGATACGGGCGTCCACATCCGCCTGATCGCCGCCACCCTCGACGATGGTGGTCTCATCCTTGGTTACCACGATGCGCCGGGCGCTGCCGAGCATCTCAAGCCCGGCCTCGGACAGCGTCAGACCGATCTCGGGGTTGATCACCTGTGCACCGGTGACCACGGCGAGGTCATCCATGAACGCCTTACGGCGGTCACCGAAGAACGGCGCCTTGACAGCCACCGCTGAGAGAGTCTTGCGCAGTGCGTTGACCACCAGCGTGGACAGCGCTTCGCCCTCGACATCCTCAGCCACGATCAGTAGCGGCTTGCCGGCCTGACCGACCAGTTCAAGCACCGGCAGCAGGTCCATGATCGAGGAGATCTTGTCGCGATGCAGCAGGAGGTAGGCGTCGGTCAGCACCGTCTCCATCCGCTCAGGATCGGTGACGAAATAGGGCGAGATATAGCCCTTGTCGAACGCGACGCCCTCGGTGAACTCCACCTCGGTGGCCATCGTGGACGATTCCTCCACGGTGATCACGCCGTCCTGGCCGACCTTGGTCATCGCCTGACCGATCAGAACGCCGATCTCCGGGTCACGGGAGGACACCGTGGCGACCTGGGCGATCGCCTGCTCGCCGGCGACCGGTGTCGCCCGGGCCACCAACGCGGCGGCCACCGCGTCCGCGGCCGCGGCGATACCGCGACCGAGCGAGATGGGGTTGGCCCCGGCGGCCACGTTGCGCAGGCCCTCACGGACCATTGCCTGAGCCAGCACGGTGGCGGTCGTGGTGCCGTCACCGGCGACATCATTGGTCTTCGTCGCCACGCTCTTGGCGAGCTGGGCGCCGAGGTTCTCATAGGGATCGGAAAGCTCGATCTCGCGGGCGATCGTTACCCCGTCGTTGGTAATCGACGGGCCGCCGTACTTCTTCTCCAGCACAACGTGCCGGCCGCGTGGACCGAGAGTGATCTTGACCGCGTCGGCGAGCTGGTCGACTCCGCGCTCCAGCGCACGCCGTGCGGTCTCGTCGAACGTGATCTGCTTGGGCATTGGCTGCCTTCCTCACGAGCGGACTTCGATAGGCCGCCGGCTTCTCACGGGCTCAGCCGGGACCTGAAACGCAACCGCCCCGCAGACCCCGGAGGGGCCGCGGGGCGGTTGACGACGGTCGAACCGTCAATTCACGACGACGATGAAGCCGTCAGTTGACGACAGCGAGCACGTCGCGCGCGGAGAGGATCAGGTAGTCCTCGCCGTTGTACTTGATTTCAGTGCCGCCGTACTTGGAGTAGATCACGACGTCGCCGACGCTCACATCCATCGGGATGCGGGTGCCGGTGTCATTGACGCGACCCGGGCCCACCGCAAGGACCTTGCCCTCCTGGGGCTTTTCCTTGGCGGTGTCCGGAATGACGATGCCGGACGCGGTCGTCGTTTCAGCCTCGCTGGCCTGAACGACGATCTTGTCCTCGAGCGGCTTGATGTTCACGCTCGCCACGGTGTGACCTCCACTTTTTGGGGTCTTCGAAGAGCTGGCAGGTTGTCTGATGCTGGCTTCTGCCACCTCGCCGTCGCGGGGGTCGAGGCAGCCCGGGCCATTGCTGGCACTCTGGTGACCAGAGTGCCAATTAGCAGACTACTGTGTCGACTGCCAGCACTCAACTGGGGTAGTCACACCGCCGGTCAGGTGCTGCCAACCCGGCCCGCTCGGCCCAGCAGCCGATCGCATGCCGTGTCGTCATAGGACGAGTAGAACCCGTGGAGGTCCGAGAGCAGCTGCCCGGATGACGCGGCCGCGAACAGCACCGGCTGGTAACGGGTGATGTCGTAGTCCTGGGTCGCCATGGCCGCAAGGTCCCAACGCCGGATCTCCGCGTCGCGGAACGCTTCGATCTCACCGTAGGACGACAGCAGGCCCGCGCCGTAGGCCTTCATCGCGCCGTCCTCGGCGACCACGCCGAACTCCAATGTGAACCAGAAGATCCGGCTGAGGACATCGAGTGAGACGTCGGTTGTGGCGCGTAGTGATGCCCGCCCGGCCACTTGGTAAAGGTCGGCGAACACCGGGTTGGCCAGCATGTTGGCGTGTCCGATGATCTCGTGGACGATGTCGGGCTCCGGTGTGTAAAAGGGCACCGAATGGTGGCGGATGTACTGCGTGGACAGGAACGTCCGCTGCGCGAGAGACCCGTGGAAGGACCGGGTCGCTACGAGACCGGGCACCGGGCTGAGATGGAAGCCGGTCAGGCCGCGCACCCGTTCGTCCACCTCGCGTAGCTGGGGCACGCGCGTGGTCGGCAGCACGAGTCGCTGTGCGCCGGCGAGGTACTCGGCGCAGGCATACCTGCGGTGCTTGTCGGCGAGCTCGGCGGACACGACCCGCCAGACCTCGTTCTCCTCGGCGGTGTAGGTGACGTCTGGGATCGGCTCGCCGCGGCGGTAGGCGGCGCCGACTTCGGCAATCCGAGCCCGTCGCTCGCGGTACGCCGGGTCGCTGCAGCCAGGGTGATCCTCGGGCAGCTCGAAGCGAGTAGGTGCCACCGGTGCGGCCATAGCACGAGCGTGCGCCAGGCGGCACAATCGTTCAACATTCGAGCCTAATTGCCAGACGAATATCCCGTGGTTAGGCTGTCCAAACGATGTCCGTCTCACCTCGCGGTCTCGACGATGCCGATCGTCGGATGCTCAGCATCCTGGTCAATGAAGGCCGCGCGTCGGTGAACGAGGTGGCCTCCCGAGCAGGTGTCTCCCGTGCCACCGCCTACGCTCGCTACGACCGGCTGATGGCAAACGGGGTGATCCGGGGGTTCCGCGCCGACGTCGATCCGCACGCGATCGGACTGGATATCGCAGCCATGATTATGGTCAACGTCGAGCAGGGATCGTGGCCGACGACGCGGGACAAGGTCAGCCGATTACCGGGCGTCGAGTACGTTGCGTTGACAAGCGGCGAGTTCGATTTCGTCCTGCTGGTCCGCGTGCCGGACATCGCGGCGCTACGTGATGTCGTCCTCTACCGGCTGCAGGGCATGCCCGAGGTGCGTTCGACCCATACCGTCTTCGTCCTGGATGAGGAGCGCCGTCCCATCGGGTCGGTGCACCACCTCGCGCCGGTCAGCCCCGAAGTGTCCCGTCGACCAGCGAGGGACTGATCCGCCCGCGGACCTCGCCCAATCCGATGCTGGTGCCATCCGGGCCGGGCGCGCTCGCTGTGATCGACACCTCGTCGCCGTCGGCGAGAAAGCTGCGGGTGGATCCGTCAGCGAGGGTCAGTGGCGTCGAGCCGTTCCAGCTGAGTTCAAGTAGACAGCCCCGCTCGTCCGGCGCGGCGCCACTGACTGTGCCGGAGGCGAACAGATCACCCGTGCGCAGGCACGCGCCGTTGCTGGTCAGGTGGGCCAGCTGCTGCGGGGCGGTCCAGTACATTCCGGCGAACGGTGGGCGGGAAATCAGCTGGCCGTTGAGCCGCACCTCCAGCGTGATGTCCAGCCCCCAGGACTCGGTGCCGGTGTCGTCGAGATAGGGCAACGGGTGCGGATCCCGTACCGGTGGTCCGATGCGCGCGGTGCCCAGAGCATCGAGCGGGACCACCCACGGGGAGATCGACGTGGCGAACGACTTGCCGAGCAACGGTCCGAGCGGCACGGACTCCCAGGACTGGATGTCACGCGCGGACCAGTCGTTGACCAGGCATACCCCGAACACGTGGTCGGCGAAGTCGGTGAGCGGGACCGGTCGACCCAGGGCCGATGGCGTGCCGATGACGAACCCGATTTCGGCCTCGAAGTCCAGTGCGGTCGAGGGACCGAAGGTGACGGTGTCCTCGGGCCCGCGCCGCTGGCAGTTCGGCCGGGTGACCGGCGTTCCGGAGACGACAACAGTTCCGGCCCGGCCGTGATAACCGACCGGCAGATGCCGCCAGTTCGGCGGTACTGATCGCTGGCCAGGCCGCAAGATCCGTCCGACGTTGGCCGCATGCTGCTCGCACGAGTAGAAATCGACGTAGTCGGCGACGGTGAACGGCAGCCGCATCGTGACCTCGCTGGCCGGTAGGAGCAGCGGCGCCAGCGCCTCGGCGTGCCGATCGTCGGTCAGCCAGCGGGTCAGCGTCTCCCGGACCGTGGTCCAGGTCTGGCGTCCCGCGATCAGCAACCCATCCAGGCTGCCGCTGCCAAACAGCGCGGCGTGCTCGGGCAGCAGATCCCTGGTGGCTTTGGTGAGGTCGAGGATGGCGTCGCCCACCGCCACCCCGACCCGCGGCGGCGAGTCAACCTGGTCGGTGAAGACGCCATAGGGCAGTGTGTGCAGGCCGAACGGATGCTCGGCCGGCACCCCGGGCCACGGGGTCACGGTCTCGCTGGTCACCCGGACGGGCCCCGCCCCGACCAGCTCCATGGGTACGCCGGGTCCTCGGAGGCGGTGCCACCCTCGCCCAGCCCCAGCGGGCGGAAGGTGTCGACCATGACCGCCAGCTCGTCGAAGGACTCGACACCGAGGCTGCGCTCGACCGCCCCCGGCTGCGGGCCGTGCGAGTGGCCACCGGGATGCAGCGAGACCGAGCCGAGACCAATCCCGCTGCCCTTACGCGCCTCGTAGTCTCCACCGCAATAGAACATGACCTCATCGGAATCGACGTTGGAGTGGTAGTAGGGCACCGGTACCGCCAGCGGGTGATAGTCAACCTTGCGGGGCACGAAATTGCAGATCACGAAACCGGTGCCGGCAAAGACCTGGTGTGCTGGCGGTGGCTGGTGGATGCGGCCGGTGATCGGCTCGAAGTCGGTGATGTTGAACGCGTAGGGGTACAGGCAGCCGTCCCAGCCGACCACGTCGAAGGGGTGTCTCGGGTAGGTGTAAATCGTTCCGGCTAGACCTCCCTTTTCAGCACCTCTACCGCGGTGCTTGATCAGAACCTCCACGTCAGTACCCTCAACCACCTCCGGCGCACCGGGGCCCCGCAAGTCCCGCTCGCAGTACGGCGCGTGCTCCAGGAACTGTCCGAACCGCGACAGGTAGCGCGGCGGCGGGGCGATGTGGCTGTTCGCCTCGATGCAGTACGCGCGAAGCGGTTCATCCAGGCTCGGCACCCACCGGTGGGTGGTGCCACGCGGGAGCACGACGTAATCGCCCGTCCCGACCGCAAGCGGACCGAAGACCGTCTGCACCGTTGCCGAGCCGGACTCAACGTAGACGCACTCGTCACCCACAGCGTTGCGGTACAGCGGTGAAACCTCACCCGCGACGGCGTAGCAGATCCGCACGTCGGCGTTGCCGAGCACCAGCCGCCGTGCGGTCACCACGTCGTGGCGTTTCCACTCCTGACTGTCGAACAGGTCGTGCAACCGCAAGTGCCGCGGTAGCAGTGGCTCGTTGGGTACCGTGCTGTGGTCGCGCAGGGTCCACGGCCGCGCGTCGACGATCGCCGACGGGATCTGCTCGTGGTAGAGCAGCGCGGAATCAGCGGAGAAACCCTCCTCTCCCATCAGCTCCTCGCAATACAGCGAGCCGTCCGGGCGGCGGTGCTGGGTGTGCCGCTTGCGCGGGATCGTGCCCGCCTGCCGGTAGAAGGCCATGGTTCTCCAGATGGCCGGCGCTAGAGATTGCCGCGGCGGGCCTGCTCACGCTCGATGGCTTCGAACAGGGCCTTGAAGTTGCCCTTGCCGAAACCCAGCGAGCCGTGCCGCTCGATGAGCTCGAAGAACACCGTCGGCCGGTCCTGCACCGGCTTGGTGAAGACCTGCAGCAGGTAGCCGTCTTCGTCCCGGTCGGCAAGAATGCGCAGCTCACGCAACGTCTCGATGGGGACGCGGGTATCGCCGACCCACTGGCCGAGGGTGTCGTAGTAGGAATCCGGGGTGTCCAGGAACTCCACGCCCCGGTCCCGCATCGCCGACACGGCGCCAACGATGTCGCCGGTCGCCAGCGCGATGTGCTGCACGCCCGGGCCACCGTAGAACTCCAGGTACTCGTCGATCTGCGAGCGCTTGCGGCCGACCGCGGGTTCGTTGAGCGGGAACTTGACCCGGTGGTTACCGCTGGTCACCACCTTCGACATCAGCGCGGAGTACTGGGTAGCGATGTCGTCGCCGACGAACTCCTTCATGTTCTCGAAGCCCATCACCCGGTTGTAGAACGACACCCAGAGGTCCATGCGACCGAGCTCGACGTTGCCCACGCAATGATCTACAGCCTGGAACAGCCGTCGTCCGGGGGCCACCAGCGGCGACTGTTCAACGAAGCCCGGCAGGAAGGGGCCGGTGTAGCCGGATCGATCAACCAGGGTGTGCCGGGTGTCGCCATAAGTCGCCAGTGCGGCCACGCGTACCGTGCCGTGCTCGTCAGTAGCGTCGACTGGTTCCTCGAGGACGGTCGCGCCCTGCTGGCGGGCGAACGCGACGGCCCGGTCCACGTCGGGCACCTCGATGGCGAGGTCGCTGACCCCGTCGCCGTGTTCCGCGACCCGCTGCGCCAATGGCGTTGCGGCCCGGACGGGACCAGCCAGCACGAACCGGGCCCGGCCGGAGACCAGCACGTATTCCGCCGCATCCCGGTGGCCCTGCTCTGGGCCCCGGTAGGCCACGCAGGTCATGCCCAACGCCGTCGAATAGAAGTGTGCGGCTTGGCGTGCATTGCCGACGGCGAACCGTAGGTGATCCATGCCGATCACCGGGAACGGGTCAGGTTCGATGTCGTGTGCGACGCTACCTATCAAGGCGTCGACATCGGTGTCCGTCGACGTCGCGGCGATGTTGAGCTTGTAGCTCATAGCGCGGCCCCCTTGTTCTCAAGGTACGCGCCATTGCTGCCGACTAGCGAGGTGGTGATGGGCAGGGCTGGGTCGGCGGGAATGTCGAGTGCCGAAGCGGGCATGGCAGCGGCGAGCAGGTGTGCACCGAGCGCGGCCACCATGGCTCCGTTGTCCGTGCACAACCGCGGTCGGGGCACCCGCAACCGCAGTCCGGCGGCCGCGCAGCGCTCACCTGCCAGCGCGCGCAGCCGGGAGTTCGCGGCGACCCCGCCGCCAATCAGCAGGATGTCGATGCCGCGATCAGTGGCCGCCCGGATCGCCTTGGCGGTAAGCACGTCGACCACGGCTTCCTGGAAAGCGGCCGCCACGTCGGCTATCGGGACGGTGATCCCCTGGCGCCCCAGTGCCTCGACATGCCGGGCCACCGCGGTCTTGAGCCCAGAGAACGAGAAGTCGTAGCGCGCGTCGCCGGGACCGGTCAGACCACGGGGGAATCGGACGCTGTCCGGGTCCCCGTCCTGGGCAGCCCGGTCGATGAACGGGCCGCCGGGGAAGCCCAGCCCCAGCAGCCGCGCCACCTTGTCGAAAGCCTCCCCGGCGGCGTCGTCGATGGTGGCCCCCAGCGGGTGCAGCGGCGCCACCAGGGAGGAAACCTGCAGCAGGCTGGAGTGCCCGCCGGAGACCAGCAAGGCCAGCGCCGGGGGCAGCGGACCGTGCTCCAAGGTGTCCACCGCGATATGCGCCGTGAGGTGGTTCACCCCGTACAGCGGGACGTCCCAGGCTGCCGCGTACGCCTTGGCCGCAGCCACCCCGACCAGCAGCGCACCGGCCAATCCCGGGCCCGCGGTCACCGCCACAGCATCGACATCCGACGGCGCGACGCCAGCAGTCCGCAGCGCGCGGCGCACCGTCGGCACCATCGCCTGCAGGTGGGCCCGGGAGGCCACCTCGGGTACCACGCCACCGAACCGGGCATGCTCGTCCACACTGGACGCGATCTCGTCAGCAAGCAGGGTTACCGTGCCGTCGCCGGACAGTTGCACGACGCCCACGCCGGTCTCGTCGCAGGAAGACTCGACGCCCAGCACGATCGCGGTGGTCATTGGTGGGCCTGACGGCGCATGGTGAAAGCGTCGGCTCCGCTGGGTCGGTAGTAACCGCGGCGGATACCGATCACATCGAACCCTTCGCTGCGATACAACCGGATCGCCGAATCGTTGTCGGTGCGCACCTCAAGGAACACCGTCGCTCCTTCGGCGTGGTCGAGGATCGCCTGCAACAACGCTCGGCCGATCCCCCGGCGCTGATGTTCCGGATCCACCGCCAGGGTATGGATCTCCGCCTCCCTGCCGACCCGGGCCAGACCCACGTACCCGATCAGCGAGCCGTCCTCCCGTGCGGAAAGGTAGTGATGACCCGCCGCCAGCGCATCCAGGAACGCCTCCGGACTCCACGGGTCGTCGCCGTCGAACAGCACGCTCTCCAGTTCGGCGCAGCGATGCGCATCGGCGGCCAACATCGGCTCGATCAAGAGACTCATACCGGCGTCACCCGCTTGCGCGGCCCTGGTTCCCACGCGTCCGGGCGCCGCAGGTACAACGGGTGCAACGGCCCTGGCGTGGCGCGTGCCCGCACCGCCGCTGCTACCACCGCGACCAGCCCGGCCGGGTCCGGGTACTGCGGCGGCACTACCGGTAGGCCCAGCACGCCAGGGGCGCCGGCCACCCGCGACACGCCGGCCAGCGGCACGTCCAGTGGCCGGTCGACATGCGGACCATCGATCCGGGCACCTGACTCGTCGTAGCGGGCCCAGTAAACCTCCCTGCGCCGCGCGTCCGTGATCACCAGCAGCGGGCTACCGGAACCCGCCTGGTAGGCGATCGCGTCCAGGCTGCACACCGGAAAAACCGGGAGGCTTAGTGCGTCGCCGAGCGCCGCAGCGGTGACCATCCCGACCCGTAGCCCGGTGAACGGGCCGGGACCCACCCCGCAGACCACCGCGTCGAGATCGCGCATCGACACCCCGGCGGTCGCCAGGACCGAGCACACCGACGGCATGAGGAGTTCGCAGTGCGCCCGGGCGTCCACCGTGACCCGCTCCGCGAGGACCTCCGGCGAACCCGCTGCGGGCAGCCGTAGCAGTCCGGCCGTCACCGCGGAGGTCGCCGTGTCCAGAGCCAACACCAGCACGGATGACGAGCTTACGGATCACGTGTTTCGTCGCGCGAAGCAAGGCAGGCCGGATCCGGTATCAACCGGTCCGGGCCGCACAGCTCAGCGATACGCGTCTCGTCAGCACCACCGCTGGGTCGCTGCAGCCGGATCAGCAGGTGCTCGTCGGCCAGCCGCTCGGCGATGCCCTCGCCCCACTCCACGACCACCGCGGCCGCCAGTAGGTCAGTGTCCAGATCAAGATCATCCAGCTCCGCCATTCCACCGAGCCGGTAGGCGTCGACGTGCACCAGTGGCACCCCTCGACCGCCCGGCAGTGTGGGATGCTCGCGGGCGATCACGAAGGTCGGCGAGGTCACCGGCCCACGGACGCCCAGCCCAGCGCCAATACCGCGGGCCAATACAGTCTTGCCCGCGCCCAGCGGTCCGGACAGCACCACCACGTCCCCTGGGTGCAGGCGCTCGCCCACAGCGCGGCCCAGATGTTCGGTATCTGCTGGGGTTGCCAGCTCTAGACGCGCCTTCACCTCCGTGGCAGCGCGCCTGCGCATTGAGCCAGCAGATCCAGCAGGTGTTCGTTGACCCGCTTCGGCTGTTCCAGCATGGTCACGTGGCCGCACCCTTCCACCTGCACCAGCTCAGCGTCGGGGAGCAGCGCGGCGATGGCCTCGGAGTGCGCGTACTGAATGAGCCGGTCACCGTCGGAACCGAGTACCAGCGCCTTCGCGTACTGCAGACCGGCCAGCGCGGCGTACCGGTTGTGTGCGCCGAATTCCTCCAGGAAATCGGTCATGACTTCGAACGAAGTCGCCCGGATCATTATGTACATCAGCTCTACCAGGGCCGGATCAACCGCCTCGTCACCGAATGCGAGTTTGCGGGTCAGGCTCCAGGTCAGGTTCCTGGTCATTTCGCGTCCACGGTCCACCGCGCGTGCGCTGGGCTCCCAGCGCGATAGCCACCTGGCCACCGGCATCACCGGGTTTCGCCGGGACAGGAAAGGCTTGGGCAGGCCGGACTGGCCGATGTCCCCAGCACTGGTGTTGAGGAAAGCCACCCCGCTGATCCGCTCGGAGAACAGCTCAGGGTGGTCCTCGGCCAACGCCATGATGGTCATACCGCCGAGGGAATGCCCGATCAACACGATCCGCCCCTCGGGCGCGGCCACTCGGATCACCTCGTGCAGGTCGCGGCCAAGCTGTTTGAAGGTGCACGCAGCCCGCGGCGAACGACCGGACCGACCGTGGCTGCGGTGGTCATAGAGCACCACGCGGACCCGGGGTGCGGTGGAATGCGCCAACGCGTCGCGCTGGTACAGCCAGGTTCGCCGGTCCAGCGTGTAGCCGTGGATCAGGATGACGGTGAACTCAGGCGCTCCCCCGTCAGCTGGGTCTAGCTCTTCCACCGACAGCCTTATCCCGTCGTCGGCCGTGACCGTGTATTCCCGTCCCGGCCGCAGCACGGTCGGCAAGTCGTCAGGAAGTTCCCCAACGTGCTTGCGCACCTCGCCGATGCGGTTGTGATACGCGCGGCCAGCGACTAACGCGGTGGCCGCCGCCGCGCTCAGCACACCGCCAGCAATCCACTTAGCGGACTTCACCGGGTCACCAGCGTCCCGGTGAAACCCGCAGCAATCGGGCGTCGTCCGTGCAGAGTCCGGGTTACCCGGGGCCGCGCCATCCCCGCGACGATTTCATAGTGGATGGTGCCCAGCTTGTCCGCCCACTCGGCTGCGGTGGGAGCGCCGCCGACGCCGCTGCCGAAGAAGATCACCTCAGCTCCCGGTGTGATCGCATCGTCCCCGCAGTCGACCATCACCTGGTCCATGCACACCCTTCCCACCACCGGACGGCGGCGCCCGGCGAGCCACACGTCGAGCCGGCCGGTGAGCACTCGAGGGACGCCGTCGGCGTATCCGGCGGGGACCAAAGCCAGAGTGGTCTCCCGATCGGTATGCCAGACGTGCCCGTATGAGACGCCCTCGCCCGCCGGGACTCGCTTGGTCATCGCGACCTGCGAACGCAGCGACATCGCTGGTAGAAGATGGTAACTCACGCCGGGCACCGGGGAGAGCCCGTAGACGGCGATGCCTGGGCGAACCAAGTCATAGTGCAGGTCGGGGCGAGTCAGCGTGGCCGCGGAGTTCGCCAAGTGCCGCAACGGTCGCAAGCCGGCATCTCGGGCCACCTGGTAGGCCTCGTCGAAGTACCGCACCTGCTGCTCGATGATCGGATGCCCGGGGTCGTCAGCATGCGCAAGATGCGACCAGATCGCGACGACCTCGATGCCGCAGGTAGCTACCGCGGCGCGGACCAAGGCGGGCCACTGGTCGGGGCCGGCGCCGCCGCGGTTCAGCCCGGTATCGACTTTGAGATGCACCCTTGCGGTGATGCCGGTCGCGGCCGCGGCTGCCGCGACGGTGTCGAGTTGGCCGGTGGAATACACACCGAGCTCGACGCCCGCCGCGATCCCGGCGGCAAGGTCCTCCCCCGGAGCGCGCAGCCAGGCCAGCACAGGTGCGTCGATGCCGCCGTGGCGCAGCGCAAGCGCCTCCTCGACGCTGCACACGCCCAGCGCGCTGGCTCCGGCCTGCAACGCGGCCTCGGCAACGTCGATCGCACCGTGGCCGTACCCGTCGGCCTTGACCACCACCATGGTGGTGGCGCCGGACGCAGCGGCGCGACCGGCGAGAATCCCGACATTGTGCCGGATCGCGTCGAGATCGATCACCACTTCGACGCGGGGACGGCGAGACGATGCTGGCATCGTGGTCATCCTGGCATCCTCCCGGTCGCCGCTACATGACGACCCGGGCCTCCCCGTGTCCGGCTGCACTTCCCCGGTAGCTGCACGTCACAGGCGTTGGTCTCGCGCGGCTGTGCGTCCCGGCGCGGCACCCAGGCGTCGCGACCAACAATCCATACGATGCCGTATCGCGTCTTGGCACTTCTGCGGGCTGCGACACTCATCCTCTGGGCG
>Ga0208982_1000032_pt1 | contig 15465 bp, 11 predicted proteins | sample MedBloCAOM1_O3_FD_187840 | JGI IMG/M metagenome (GOLD analysis project Ga0208982, IMG submission 187840) | Forest soil microbial communities from El Dorado National Forest, California, USA - Mediterranean Blodgett CA OM1_O3 (SPAdes) (version 2) | ecosystem: Environmental > Terrestrial > Soil >... | reverse complement strand
GGCCCATCACACGGGAGTGCCCATGCGGGTCCTGCAACCCGAGCCCTGGGCGCTGGGGATGCGTTTCCGCGACGAGCCCACCGGCCTGCACCGCTACGACATCACCGCCGGTGCGCCCGCGGACGGCTGCACCATCGCCGACCTCCCTCTGGGCGAAGGCACCTGGATCAGCATGATCAACCGTGACGGTGGCCTGGTACCCGTCCGCGGCAGCACCGTCCTGCAGGCCGGTGACGAGGTACTGCTGCTGGCCGACCCGGACTGCGACACCGACCCGCGGCCGCTGTTCACTCGGCGGCACCCCTAACCCGGGCGGCCCATCGGACCCGAGAACGTCGGGCTCCACGTTCAGTCAGTGGTGTTTCCGTGGTAGCTCTTGGCGGCGAGGGTGGGAAGGCGCGTCCAGCCGGCCCTGCGGACTGCGTCGACGTGCAGGTCGACCCATCCGACCGGGTGGTCGTAGACGACCCGCTCAACCCGGCCCCAGGGCAACGTGGGCGGCCCGCTGGGTACCAGCCGGGCGGGCATCCGCACCGCAGTGGCGGCGCGGCTCACAGGGACCTCGGTGCCGCCCCGGTGCAGCTCGAACGCGAGATCGAGGAAGCCCCGGCCGAATTCCTCGTCGCTGAGCACCAGCGCTTGGGGCGCCCGGGCGATGCCATGCGCAACGCCGACCTGGTCGAGGCAGGGCAACAGGGCCGCGGTGAGCTGGTCGACATACACCGGCCGCCCGGCGATAAACGTGGTCAGCGGGCGCCATCCGGCCAGCCGCGGTTGACCTACCGCAAGCCAGCTGTCGGCATCGGTCACCATCCAGTCGCGGATCACCACCCGCACGCTCGATGGTCGCCGTTTGCCGAGCCGGTCCAGGGCAACGGCGGCTTGGTGCCACTGGGTCCTGGGCACGGCCGGATCCGGCCGCAGCGACGTGCTGCCCGCCACGGCGGGGTTCGGCCCGGCGGCCGTGGCGTACTCCAAGGTCAGTTGCTGGGCGGCTCGCGCGCCGAGCAGCGGCACCAGCAGGGTGGTGCCACCATCGGGGGGCAGTGCGAACCACGGCGTGACGAGCAGGCCCGCTGGGCTCGTCAGTGAGCTCGTGTCCGGGTCGCTGTGCACGTCGGTGTTGACGGCGTCGTGCCAGACCAGCGTGCCTGGATTCGGTGCGGGCACCGGCTCGGGTAACGGCCGGCTTGCCGCTGCGGCGAACCCGCCCTCGGTGATCGCCGCTCCTACCGGCACCGGTTGCGCCGGGCTATCGACGAGGACCTGCGCGTAATCGGCCAGTGTGCAGGGCTCGCCTTGGGCTGCCCGAACCGCCGACAGGGCCACCGACCAGCCCGGGTACTGGCGCAACGGGGCCCACCAGAAGACCACGATGATCATCACTACCATCGCCGTCGAGCCGGCCAGCAACACCGCTCGGTCGGGAGTCAGTGCCGAGTCCCGACCGTGGCGCTGCCGCCACCACATCCACCCGCCTACGGCCACCGCGACCGCCACCCAGACCAGCGGGTTTGCCAGCTGCACGGGTCCCAGCTTCGGTCGCATACCCACCAGGTCGGGCTGGTCGGCGGACGCGGTGAGGTGGTTGCCGAACGGCTGGCCGCGGTCGGAGTAGGGCCGCCACAGGTTGGGCCCGGCGAAACTCCAGGACACCGCACCGATCACCAGCGCTGTTCCCACGGTGGCTGCGATGGCGCTGGCACGATGTCGCCGCAGACCAGACCGCACCGCGGCCAGCAGCGGGGAGCGCAGCAGGGCGGCGGCGAGCAATACCGTGGGCGCGGCCGCCGCCGCCCCGAAATGGTTGACGAACTTCGTCGGCGTCGGCGCGAGCAACGCCAACGCCAACGCCGAGCACCCCGCGCTGTTCACCAGCAACCGCCGCACCGGATCGCCGTCGCGGTCTCTGCCTGACCCTGCGCCTCCCGAACTGCGCAGTACCGCTGTCCGCAGGCGGGTAAACAGCGCTGCCGTGGAGTTCGGGAGGCGCAGTGCAGGTGAGCTGAGCACGGCATCCAGGGTGACGATCAGGAGGACTGCGATGGTGAGGACTACCGGGGCGCGGCGGGCCCACTGGCTGGAATCCTCGAAGCTCAGGATCGTTTTGTAGTGGACGTTCTCCTGGTACCAGGAGAACGTCTGGTAGTACCACCGGTGCACTGCGGCGGACTCCAGCACGTCGCCGAGCGTCGCGTCGGCGAATCCCACCAGCACCAGGCTGGTGCTTGCGGCGGCCAGCAGCAGGACCGCGGCCACCCGCGCCGCGGCGCGCTGTGCGCGCAGCCACCGCCACAGCCACGGCAGCGCCAGAACCAGAGGTGCGACGGCGACCAGCCCGGACGGGGACACCGACATCGCCAGCGCGGCGGTGGCGGTGGCGGTGGCCAGCACGCCGAGCGAGCGACGCCGCCGGGCCAGCTCGGCCAGCAGCAGCGTCGCAGCGGCCAGCAGCACGATCAGTGGTTCGGGACGCAGCGTCATCCCGTAGGGCAGCCACCACAACAGGTAGGCCACCAGCAGCGCCCAGGTAGCCCGGCTGGTGCCCAGCTCGCGACCGAAACCCACCACGAGCAGCAACCGCAGCAGCAGCCAGGTGAGTAGCCCGTAGGCCAGCGGCACCAGCCGCATCCACGCCAGGCCCGACCCGCCGAGCGAGCCCCATAGCTGCAGCACGTACTGGCTGGCCACGAAGGGATTCTCGGTGACGTTGAACATGTAGATCGCATTACCGACCGACCCGGAGGCGTTGGCACCGCGGGCCATCTGCATGTACCACGAGTCGTCGAAGTTCGTCGGAGCCAGCAGCACCCACATCGCCGAGACGGCGACCAGCACGGCGTCGGCGATCCTCGGTCGTGGTCGCGCGGGCGCAGCGGTTATCGACTGGCCGCCCCACCACCGCCAAGCCAACCCAAGCAACATCAGCAGGGCCGCGGCGCAGGTGACCAGCAGTCCGGTCTTCAGCGCTGTCGGGGTGGATTCGTAGCGGGCATCGGTGTGTAGCGACACTGCCAACCCCGCTGCCGCCGGCTGGCCGTCCAGCTCGGTGGCCAGCTCGCTGACCTCTGGTACTTGCACCGACGCAAAGCCCCGCGTTGCCCTATCGCGCAGTACCCGCACGCCGCCGGCATCGGCCAGCACCTGGTAGGTACACCCGCCGGCCGGCAGCACTTCGCGCAACACCGTCCGGCCCGTGGCGGTCACCTGCACGGTGCCGCCGCGGACCGCGACGACCAGACCCTGGCTGAGCTGGCCCGGCTTGCCGGCGGTGGCGGGCAGGGTGCGCAGCACGTCGCCGCCATCAGGTTGGCGGTCCAGCGCGGACAGTGCGGCGCACGGCACCCGCGCAGTCAGGCTCAACGGTCGGTAGGGCACCAGCGGCAGCACCGTGGAGCGCACCGGCTTGCCAGCCGGTGGCCAGCTGACCACCGGGTCCTGGGCGGTGACCGGGGCCAGCAACACCCCGACCGCCGCGACGAGGGTCAGCACGGCCAGCCCGGCGAGCACGCCCGCTCGGGAGGTCACGGAGCGTTGCAAGTCGGCGGCCGCAAGCACCGCGCGAGGGTAACCGGCCGCCCCTGTCGGTACCCTGCTCGGACCGGATCACGTCCGGCTAGAAGCCTGAAGGGAGATCCCGGTTGGCCGCACCGCAGCTGCAGGCGAGGTCGCGCCTGTCGACCCAGCTGACCCGTTTCGTCCTGGTCGGCGGGGCCGCCGCCGTGGTGGACTACAGCAGCTACCAGGCGTTGCTGGCCACCGGCCTGTGGGTACACCTGGCCAAGGCGCTGGGATTCATCGCCGGCACGACGACCGCCTACCTGATCAACCGCAGGTGGACCTTCCAAGGCCAGGGTGGGCGTGGGGAGTTCGCCTCGGTCATGGCGTTGTACGGCATCACGTTTGTGGTTCAAGTGGGGATGAACGCGGTGATGCTGGCGCTGCTGCCGCCGATCCGCGGCGAGATCACTTGCGCATTTATCGTAGCTCAGGGCATCGCTACCAGTATCAACTTCGTCGTGCAGCGCACCGTGATCTTCCGAAATTGATCACTTAGGAATGCCCAGATGGGTGGGCGCGGCGACGCGCCGCGCCATAACGTGCCCGCCACGCCGGGGTATCACTCGCATGGAGCATACCAATAGTGGCACAATGAGACATGCGGGTTCGGGACCCCCAGCCGGATCCGCCGCCCCTCGCGGAACACCTCCCCCTCGTTTCCGCGAGGGGCCCCACATGGGCCCGGCACTACGCCTCCGGTCGATCAACGGCCCAGCTGAGAGATTTCGGCGGTTTGACCCCCACTGCGTAGCGGTCCCGGAGACCACCAGCCGCTTCGCACGGCGGTGCCGGTCTGTAGAGCAGGTGCCTCAGCGTCGGGTACCCGCGGCTGGATCACCATGAGCTTGCCCCAGTCGGTGTCCCAGTTCTCCTTAAGGTAGGTCGGTACCTCCTGCTGGGTGGCCAGGATCTGCAGCCAGCCGATCGGGCCACCCGCATCTGCCGCTGACCAGCTCTTGCTGTCGAAGGCCAGCATCTTGTCCGGCAGCAGGCGATATTGGGGTATCTCAGCGATGCCGTTGCGAATCACGAACGGGCGCACGCAGGGGTGCACGAAGCCCACCGGCCAGTCCAGGAACACCGGTGGCGTCGGGGCCACCAGGTCCGTCAATGAGCTCAGCACCGGCACCCGGGGCGCGGAGAACGCGAGCCACCCGTCATCGGTGACGTCGGCGTCGGTGGCGACGAGCCGCACGGCGTCCGCCCCGGCGGAAGACCGGCCGGCCAATCCGAGGCGGTAGTCCCGCCATCCCGGCCCATCGGCAGTGGCGCGCCCGCCGATCTGCATGTGGTCGACGACGCGGAAGCCGCGCTCGGTGCGGCGGGCGAACTCCGCGACCAGCGGTGTGGTCGGCGACAGTCGGCCGGCGACGGAGACCACTACCGGGGAGGTGCCTTGGCGGGCCGCGGTGGGCAGCGCGTACCAGGTGGAGCGCAGGATGCCGGTGCCGGGAGTGTCGGGGGAGAAGCTGCTCCAGATCGGGATCTCGGCACCACCGAGCCCGATCGGCGGCTTGTCAACGGGGTTGCTCCCGTCGTCGCCCGGCTTGGGAATGCGGTCGCCCCTGGCACCCTGGTTGTCCGCCCTGTCGTTGGTCCCGGAGCCGGTGAGATCGGAGGGGGGACTTGTCGGCAAGGCCTGGTCCAGCGGGGAACGGTTGGTTTCGAAGCCGCGTTGCAGCGGGATGTCGGCGAGCAGTGTTGTGCGCAGCGGGCGCAGCGCACCGGCACGCCGGTCGGCCTCGACCAACACCGCGTCGGTGAGGTTGCAACTGTGCCCGGTTATCTCGGCGAAGTTGGCTGCGCCCATGCTGTAGCCGTGGCGCTGCTTGTAGATCGCCTTGGCCATCGCACCGACCTCGGCGAGCACTAGCAGGCCGCAGAACACCGCCAGCGGGGCTGACCCGATCAGCAGGGCGCGGCGCCGCCCGTTGCGCCGTTGCGGCGGGGACGGTGGCCCAGGTGGCGGCACAGCGCCCGGCTCGTGCCGCAATCCCTCGATCACCGCGACCAACCCGGCCAGCGCGGCGCCCACGATCAGCAGCGTGCTCGCCTGGATGCCATGCACCGAGGGGGGCTTGTCGTACCAGGGCACCCCGTACTGCGAGACGTACCACGGTGCGTTGGGTCCGGTGGAGGACATCGCCAGGATCACCAGCAGGCCGGACAGGAACCACCACCGGTTGCGCGCCGAGCGCAGCACACTGGAGCTGGTGGCCAGCGCGGTCAGCGCGGCCAGCGCGGCGCCGATCGAGGCGAACGCCCCGAAGTGGTGCGTCCACTTCGTCGGAGTCAGCGCCAGCAGCACCAGCGACGCCCCCGCGGTACCGATCAGCCGGCGGCTCGGGCCCAGTCCAGCACCCGGGATGCAGCCCCGGCGCAACAGCACCACCCCGGTGGTTCCCAGACACAGCAGCAACAGCAGAACCGGGAAGCGACGGGCCAAGGCACCGTCGGGCAGGTTGCTGAACAGCTCCTCGTAGCGCAGCGGCTCCTGGAACCAGGACAGGTTGGGGCCGATCTCGGTGCGGATCCGGGAGGCCTCCAGGACTCCGGCGAGCGTCTGGTCGGCGAAGCACACCACGAGCACCAGCAGGCCGGCACCGAGGATCGGTCCGAGCACCGCGGCCCGGCCGGAGACCGAGATGTGTTGGCGCACCAGCTTTACCAGCGGTCGCAGCGACACCAGGAATGGTGCGATGGCGATGAAACCGGTCGGTGTCGCGGCGACGGTGAACGCTGCTGCCAGTAGGGCCAACGCCAGCGGCAGCACCCGGCGGGTAGCCACCGCGCGCTCCACCCCGCACAGCGCGAGCAGTGAACCGATGGCGACCACCGGCTCAAGGCGCAGGCCGTTGTTGTAGGGCAGCCAGAAGGCGAGGAATACCGCGGCGGCGGCCCATCCGGCGGCGGCGCTGCGGCGGACCTCGCGGCCCAGCCGGGGCCTCACCTCACGGCTGATCAGCATCCAGCTCACCCCACCCATCGCGAAGGAGGGCAGCCGCAGCCACGGTGGCACCGTGCTGATCTGAGACCACAGCGCATACAGCTCGTAGGGCCAGCTGAAGGGCGCCTCGGGGGCGTTGAACCACCGGTAGTAGTTGCCGGTGTAACCCATCTCCGCGCGAGTGCGGATCATCGTCAGGATGTAGCCGTCGTCGGAGGTGATCCCGCCGATGACCACCCACACGGCGAGCACCGCAAGCACCACGGCGTCCCGGCCGGTGGGGCGCCACCAGCCCGAGGGCAGTACTCGAGGAGCCCGGCGCCCGATCCGGCGGTCCAGCCGGTGCATCAGGACCAGACTGATCAGCACGGCCAGCACCGCGGCCGCAATCGCAGCGAGCTTGATCGGGTGCGGGACGGATTGGAACCGGGTGTCCGCAGTGACCTGCACCACCAGTCCCCGTACCGGGTCGCGCTGCTCGATCAGAGCCGAGTAGATGCCGGTCACCTGCGGCCGGACATCCTGGTCGACCTTGACGAACCGGGTGGCGCCAGCCGACGCCGTGGTACCGCGGGCGTCCGAGGAAACCTGGATCATGCACTGCCGTGGAGACGGCGGGATGCTGCTCAATAGCACGTTGCCCAGCGCCTGCCCCCGGCTGATCAGCGTCAACTTCCCGGCCTCGACCTGCAGCACCATTCCGACCGCGGCACCGTCGGTTGACCCGGGAGGGGTGGTGGCGAGCAGCGAAGCCGGCTGCGGCGACCGCGCATCCAACGACACGGCCGCCGCGCACGGGATCGTGGCGGTCATGTTCTGCGGCTGGTACGTGATCAGCGGCGCGTTGACCGGGGAGAGGTCTCCCGGGCGTGGCCAGGTGATCACGGTGGTGTCCTGGATCACCGGCAGCAGCGGCACAGCGATGGCGAGCAGTGCGCCGAGCAGGCCGAACAATGCCGCGGCGAACCGGAGCAGCCGGGGGCCGCGCTTGCCTTTGGTGCCAGTGTCGGCGGTCGGCTCGGTAGCGTCGCCGCCAGTATTCGAGCGGCGGCGCGAGATCTCGATGTGCCCGGAGGTCAGCACGCCAGGAGGCTAGCCCAACGGGACTAGCCCCATACGCCCCGTCCCTCTACATTGACCAGAACGTTACGCTCGAGCGCTTGAGCTTAGTGCCGGTAGAAGCGCTCCGCGCGTCCTTGCCGAAGCAGCTTGAGCCACTGCCGGAAAGCTCGCGGGTCCCGTTTGGTGCCCAGGAAATACAGCCCGAATCGGAACACTTCGAGCATTCCGATTCGTCGCATGCCGGGCTGCGACAGCAGGTAGCCGCGGTTGCGATAGGTGTAGTAGCGCTTGATCTCGTCGGTGGGATCCTGGGCGTGGAAGTGCCCGCGCAGCATTGGCTTGAACTCCGCTGAGCCGTCAGGGTGGGCGTAGGAGGCCCGCAACGTCGTGCCGAAGCGGAGTCCGGAGCGGACCACCCGGCGGTGCAGCTCCACCTCGTCGCCCCGAACGAACAGCCGGTAGTCCGGTACCCCGACGACGTCCAGCGCGTCGGCGCTGAACAGTGCGCCGTTGAAGAAGCTCGCGATGCCGGGCAGGAAGTCGGTGCCCAGTTCGCTGCGGCGGCGCTTCCAAGTCAGTCCCCGGCGCAGCGGGAACGCCAACCGTTCCGGGTCGTCGATGTTGACCACCACTGGGGAGATCACCGCGAGGTCCCGGCGCTTGGCCTCCTCCAGCAGGGTCTGCAGCACCCGGACGTCGGCCGGGCAGCCGTCGTCGTCTGCCAACCACACCCAGTCCGCGCCCAGGGCCAGGGCGTGCAGGATCCCCAACGCGAACCCGCCCGCGCCACCCAGGTTGCGCAGCGAGGGCAGGTAGGTGGACGGGATCGGGCAGTCCGCTACGACGTCGTGGGCCGGGTCGTCGGGCCCGTTGTCCACCACTATCAGATGGTCGGGCGCCCGGGTCTGCGCCGCGATCACGGCCAACGACTTCCCCAGCAACTCCCGCCGGTGCCGCGTCACCACCACGGTGACCACGAGACTCATCTGGTGCCCCGCGAGCAGGTGGTCATCGGGTTGCTTCCGCGACGCGGGAGAGGGCTTCTGGGCTGAGGTTCTCGTAGGGGTCTTTGCCCTTGTAGTGGGACAGCACCTCGCGCAGGTCACCCTGTTCCCGGATCTGTCCGTGGTCGAGCCACAACCCGGAGCTGCACAGCTCGATGAGGAACTCGTCGGAGTGCGAGGCGAACACCAGAATCCCGGATCGCTCGACCAGCGCGGTGAGCCGCTCTCGCGCCTTCTCCAGAAACGCCGCGTCCACCGCGCCGATGCCCTCGTCGAGCAGCAGGATCTCTGGGTCGATGCTGGTCACCACGCCCAGCGCAAGCCGGACCCGCATGCCGGTGGAGTAGGTGCGTAGCGGCATCGACAGGTAGTCGCCGAGTTCGCTGAACTCGGCGATCTCCTCAGTGCGAGCTTCCATCTGCTTGCGGGTCATCCCCAGGAACAGTCCGCGGATGATGATGTTCTCGTAGCCGGAGATCTCCGGATCCATGCCGACGCCCAGGTCGAACACCGGGGCGACCTTCCCGACGATCCGGGAGACGCCCATGGTCGGCTCGTAGATACCGGACAGCAGCCGCAGCAGGGTCGACTTGCCCGCCCCGTTGTGCCCGATCAGACCGACCCGATCGCCGTGGCGCAGCGACAGGGTGATGTCCCGCAGCGCCTCGATGACCGGCACCTTGGCGTCCATCCCGATCTTGCCGCCGGCCCGCCCCACGGTGCCCAGCAAGGCCTTCTTCAACGACCGGGTCTTCGCGTCGAAGATCGGGAAGTTGACGCAGGCACCGCGCACATCGATTGAGACCATTATCGTTTAACACCCAGTCCTGATCATACCCAGTAGGAGACTCGGGCCCGGTAGTTGCGCAGGATCAGCAGCGCTGCTGCCCACCCCACCACAGTGATGGCCAAGGTCACCACCCAGTGCCGGGGTTCGAAGGACTGACCGATCATCGGACGCCGCAAGATTTCGACGAAGTGCAGGAACGGGTTGAGCTCGGCCAGCCGGGCCCGCTCCGCTCCCGGACCGCCCTTGCTGATCAGGTCCTGATAGTTCCAGACGATCGGCGTCATGAAGAACATCAGAGTGACGACGCTGGTGGTCACGGGCGGGATGTCACGGTAACGGGTCGCGATGATCCCGATCAGGACCGCCACCCAGGCGCCGTTGAGCACGATCACCGCCAGTGCCGGAAACGCCATCAGGCTGCCCCATCCCAGGTGCGTCCGGAAGATCAGTACCAGAGCCACCCAGACCAGCACGTTATGCCCGAAGAACAGCAGTTGACGCCAGACCAGCCGGAAGACATGCACGCTCAGCGGTGCGGGCAGGTGTTTGATCAGGCCCTCATTGCGGATGAAGACCTCGGCGCCCTCGTTGATGCAGCTGGCCATGAACTGCCAGATGATGAGCCCGACGGCCAGGTAGGGCAGGAAGAAGGCGATCGGTTGACCGAACAGTGCCGCATAGAGCAGTCCCATGCCCAGCGCCTGGACTCCCAGGCTGATCGTGATCCACAGCGGTCCGATCACCGACCGCCGGTAGCCCTGCCTGATGTCCTGCCAGCCCAGATGCCCCCACAGCCGGCGCTGCTGCCACCCAGCCCGCAGATCACCGAACGCCCGCGACCAGCTCCGGGATGACAGTCCCCGGTCCGCGGTGATCTCCGGTGCCGCTGCGGTGTATTGCATGGTCCGCGAGGGTACCCGGACGGCGCTCGCACTCCCGGCCTGCGGGTGCGCCAGCCGCTGCCCACGTTCGGGTGCATCCCAGCTGCGTTCGATCCACAATCGCGGTGATCGGCCCGGTCCTGGCGGTCGTCGCCCATACCCGACGGGCCCGGCTGATGCCCCGCCATTTGCTCGGCCGGGTCTACAGCGTCGACCTGCTGGTCAGCGGCAGCACCGCGCCGGCACTTGACGGTTCGGGTCGTCGGCTGGTTGCGTGATTGCCGACGCCGGGGGGTCGATCTGTGGTGAAGCTGGTCTGCAGACCAGTGCGGCGTGCGGGGAAGACCGTTGCCGGATTCGCGCTGGTAGCGGGTCTGCTGGCGTGCTCGAGTTCCAGCCGTGCCATGGGCTGGCCGCCGAGCACCGGAACGGGGCCGTGCCAGGTAACCAAACAGGCTGACGTGCCGGCGCGAATGCGTGATGGAACGGTGCTCAAAGCCGACGTCTACCGGCCTACAGCACACGACGCCGTGCCGGTGATCTTGATGCGGACCCAGTACGGCAAAGCCAGCGCAGACGTACAGCCGTCCCGGTACCAGACCCCGGCCTGGTTCGCGTCGCACTGTTACCTGGTCGTGGTGCAGGACATCCGCGGCCAGGGCGCCTCCGGCGGCACGTTCTATGAGTACGCGAACGACGCCGACGACGGCTACGACACCGTGGAGTGGGCTGCGGCACTGCCGGGCTCGAACGGCAAAGTCGGCATGTACGGCACGTCCTATGTGGGCGCCACCCAGTGGCTGGCCGCGATCCGTACGCCGCCGCATCTCGTCACGATCGTGCCGGCGAACACTCCATCGGACTACTACCAGAACTGGACCTATGAGGATGGCGCGTTCCGGCTGGCGTTCATCGAACCGTGGATGATGGACACGATCGCGCTCAGCGCGGCGCGCCAGCGCGGCAACCCGAAGATAGTCGCCGAGTTAACCGAGGCGGCGCGCAACGCGGTGAGCTGGGAGCACTACCGGCCCTACGCCACCTTCCCACCGCTTCACCCAGAGGATCCGAGTGTGGCGCCGTACTTCTTCGACGCGATCCGCCATCCGACTTACGACGAGTACTGGAAACGCTGGAGCATCCGCGGCCACTACGACCAGGTGACGGTTCCGGTGCTGCACTTCGAGGGGTGGTACGACGCGTTCCTGGCCGGTGGGATGGAGAACTTCACCGGTATGGTCGCCCACGGCGCCACGGCCGCGGCGCGCGCCGGACAGCGGATCGTGATCGGACCGTGGGACCACATCGGCTGGGGTCGGCCCGACAGTATCGAGGCGCCCATGCTCAAGCACATCGGCTCGGTCGCCAACAGTCCGATCAACGAGCTGATGCTGGCGTGGTTCGATCACTACCTCAAGGGCCAGCCCGGTACCGTCGCCGGGTCCGGACCGACCGTGGATTACTTCGAGATGGGCGCTAACCGGTGGCGCTCCACTACCGCCTGGCCGGTGCCGGGCACCCGATTCACCCGCTACTACCTGGGCTCGGGTGGGCACGCGAACACCTCCACCGGGGACGGCACGCTGTCACCACAGGCACTCCGAGCCGGCGGCGGACCGACCGACACCTACCGCTACGACCCGGCTGATCCGGTACCCAGCGTCGGCGGGCACTCCTGCTGCGCGGCGATTTTCGGGCCGCAGGGTCCCTACGATCAGGGACCGGTCGAGCAACGTCCGGACGTGCTGGTCTACACCACTACGCCACTGACTGAGCAGACCGAGGTGACCGGACCGATCACGGTCACCTTGTATGCGGCGACCTCCACACCGGACACCGACTTCACCGCCAAGCTGGTTGCCGTGGGTGCGGACGGGACCACGCTGAACTTGAACAACGGTATCCAGAACGCTCGGCTCCGTACCTCGCTGGAACGCGCCGAACCGGTCATCCCCGGCCAGGTCGTCGAGTACACCATCCATGTGTGGCCGACCAGCTACCTGTTTCCGGTAGGTAGCCGGATCCGGCTAGAGATCTCCAGCAGCGACTTTCCGCAGTTCGCACCGAACCCGAACACCGGTCAGCCCTTCGGCACCGACACAACCTGGCAGGCGGCCGGCCAGACGATTTATCACGATCCAGCTCACCCGTCCTCGGTGCTGCTGTCGATCGTGCCGCCCGACGACCCAGCCGTGCACACCTCAGCCACCTTCCCGATGGACGAGTAGCGCTAGCGCCGCTTGCGGTCGTGAACTCCGCGTTAGAGGTATTGGCCGGTCCCGCGCGTTCCGGGTTCGGCCTGCGGCATGCCGGGCTGCATGCCGGGGGGGACGGCGCCGGGGGGTAGGCCGCGGCGCATCTGCTCGAGCTGCATCCGGGCGGCCATCTGCTGCGCGAACAGGGTGGTCTGGATGCCGTGAAACAGGCCCTCCAGCCAGCCGACCAGCTGGGCGTGCGCGACGCGCAGTTCGGCGTCACTGGGGGTGGAGTCGTCGCTGAACGGCAACGACAACCGCTCGAGCTCGTCGCGCAGCTCGGGGGCCAGGCCCTGTTCCAGCTCGCGGATCGAGGACTGGTGGATCTCCCGGAGCCGGTTGCGGCTGGCGTCATCCAGCGGCGCGGCGCGCACCTCCTCCAGCAGCTGTTTGATCATGCTGCCGATGCGCATCACCTTGGCGGGTTGCTCGACCATGTCGGAGACGTCCGCCCCGCCGCGGTGGTCCTCGACGGTGCCGGCGGCCACCGGTTGACCGTCCGGGCCGATCACGATCACCTGCTGCTCGTGCGGTTCGCTCATGACTCCATCTTCCTCCACCCTCAATCCGCCCGCAGGCCGGTGGTCAGCAGGATCTTGCCGACGACGCCGCCGGCTTCGAGCATCTGATGAGCCAGCGCAGCGTCCGCCAAGGGGACCCTCGCGTGCACCACGGGTTTGACCCGACCGTCGCCGAACATCGGCCACAACCGGGCGACGACGTCCGCGCACAGGGCGGCTTTGCCGTGCCGACCCTCCACCGGTCGCCCGCGCAACCCGATGGCCGCGACGCTGGCCCGCTTGGGCAGCAGCGCGCCGAGGTTCAGCTCGGCGCTGGCGCCGCCCTGCAGGCCGATCACCACCAGCCGGCCGTCCGGGGCGAGCGCCGAGAGGTTACGCGACAAGTACTTGGCGCCCATGTTGTCGAGGATGACGTCGGCGCGCCCGGCGAGCTGCTCGGCGAAGTCCTGCTCGCGGTAGTCGATCAGGATCTGCGCGCCCAGCTCCGCGCAGCGCGCCAGCCGCTCCGCCGACGCGGTGGTGGCGACCTGCGCGCCCAGCGCCCGACCGACCTGGATCCCGTGTGTCCCGATGCCCCCTGATCCGCCGTGTATCAACAGCAGCTCCCCAGCGGCGAGCCCGGCGTGGCGCACCACCGTCGACCACACCGTGCAGGCCACCTCGGGCACGCCACCCGCAGTGACCACATCGACCCCGGGCGGTAGCGGCATCACCTGCCCGGCCGGTGCGGCCACCCGCTCGGCGTAGCCGCCCCCGGCCAGTAGGGCGCACACCTCGTCGCCCACCGCGAACCCGGAAACCCCGTCGCCGAGCTCGGCAACCGTGCCGGCGCATTCCAGCCCGAGGATCTCGCTGGCCCCGGGCGGCGGGGGATACCGACCCTGCCGTTGCATCAGGTCGGCCCGGTTGACAGCGGTCGCGGCGACATCGATCAATACCTCACCAGGTTCCGGACTGGGGTCGGGCTGCTCGGTGAGCTGAAGCACTGCCGGGTCGCCGAACTCGGTGATCGTGATCGCTCGCATGGTGCCTGACGGTAGTCGCCGGCACGTGCCACGGTTGCGGCTATGCCGGACCCCCAGAATGAGCCTTGGCCACTGCGGCATCTGGTACTGCGCACTCCCCGTCTGACGCTGTGCCCGGACGACGATGCAGGACTCTACGAACTGGCCGCGCTGGCGCTGCGCGGTGTGCATCCGCCGCAGGAGATGCCCTTCCTCACGGCGTGGACCGACCAGGCACCCGACGATCTGGTGCGCACCACCGTGCGGCACTTCTGGCAGGCGCGTGCGCAGCTGACCGCAGCGGACTGGAGCGTCAACTTTCTGGTCCGCCACGGCGGCCGGGTCATCGGCGTCCAAGAGCTGTCGGGGAAGGACTTCGCGATCACCGGCGAGGTTTCCACCGGCTCCTGGCTGGGCATCACACATCAGCGGCGCGGGTTCGGCACCGAGATGCGCGCCGCTATCCTGCTGCTGGCCTTCGACCACCTCAACGCCACCATCGCGCGCTCGGGGGCATTCGCCGACAACGCGGCCTCACTGCGCCTCAGCGAGAAGCTGGGCTACCGCACTGACGGCACCAACACCTTCGCCAGGCGCGGGACTGCGGTCACCGAGATCCGGCTTGTACTGGAGCCGTCGCGCTTTGTCCGTCCGGACTGGACGCTGCAGGTGGATGGATTGGACGGCTGCCGGCAGATGCTGGGCCTGTGAAATCTATGAGAACAGGAACGATCTCAGCGCCGGCAGCTGTCGGGTGTCAACGTCGGTGAGCCAGTCCGTTGTGACGTCCTCCGGTCGATCGTCCATGAGCAGCCGGCTCAAGGTGTTGCTGTCTTTCCACGGCTCTGTTTTCGACCGCAGCGACATCACGAGTGTCACGCGGTGGCCGTCGGAGAGCATCTCGGCGGTGTGAAGAACCATCCGGCCTTGCAACAACACGCTGGAACCGACGCGCTGGGGGATGCGCGTGAGCTCATCGCCGGCAAGTCGACCATCGCCCCGCAACCGGGCGAGCCCGATGTCGACGGGTCCACGGAACACCACCGTGCTGCCGCCATGTTGGCTGCCGTCGACGTGGACAGGTACGAGTTCGACGAAGGCGGGACCGTCGGAGTGAAACTCGATGGGCTCCTGCCCTGGCCAATAGAAGTTGACGCCTGAGCATGACGTGCTGATGGGGTATGGCTCCAGCTCGATGCCGGCGACCGCGCTGAGCCGCTGCAGCCGGTGGGGATCATGCACCAACTCCGCGACGTGCGGGATCAGGTTCTGGACCCGGCGGAGGTGGTCCAAACCTAAGAATTTCTGCTGCTTCGGATGGGACGTCTGTCTGATCTGCAGGCTCCGAGCGTGGATCGCGGCGAGGAGATCGTTCGGATAACCGTGCTCCAACCGGGCGTAGCACAGATCGCTCGCCGCACTGGGTCGTCCGTCCCCGCC
>Ga0208982_1000031_pt1 | contig 15642 bp, 22 predicted proteins | sample MedBloCAOM1_O3_FD_187840 | JGI IMG/M metagenome (GOLD analysis project Ga0208982, IMG submission 187840) | Forest soil microbial communities from El Dorado National Forest, California, USA - Mediterranean Blodgett CA OM1_O3 (SPAdes) (version 2) | ecosystem: Environmental > Terrestrial > Soil >... | reverse complement strand
GGTGGCACGGTATGCGGTTACGCCGCTGACTGCGGTTGATTGCCGGATGACCTCGGCGATAAAGGCTTTGGACATGGACGCACCTCGATGGAAGTTACTGGGTTCGTTACCGTAACTTCCATCGTTTGATGCGTATTCATACTGAAATCAATTATAATTAGATAATACCCGCAAATTTAGCGGAAATGTGATGCAGGCGGTGCAGACAGCCGGCCATGGCCGACGGCTCAGCCAACCCGCGTTGGCAGACATCCCCCAGGAGGCAAGGGAACGGAACGTCCGGTGGATCGGCCGCCAGCGGCACCAGCACGGTCACAGCAATGTTCTTTGCCAATTCATATCGGATACGGCATGAGGATGACACCGCGCTGTGCGTGAGGATCAAGCCACGTCGTTGACAGCGCTGCTTGTGGCTCACACGCCTATTGAAAAGTCAGGATCGCCTCTCATGAGACCCACGAAAGAGGCTCTCTTCATCAAGGTGGTGATCCGTCGGGTCGAAAGGAGCGCAACGCCGTTTAGCTGGGAAGTCTACGGCGAAGAACGCGCTGATCCGCTTTATGTCTCACCCGAGCGCTTCGGCAACATGGAGGCGGCATACCAAGCCGGACAAGCAAGGCTGACAGAGTTCATACCGCAGCGGTCAATGCCGCCCGGAGTGACTGAAAATCGCTGCTGGCAAGCGCGCTCATTTGGCCTCAGCAACGCTGCTGCAGCAGAAAACTCGGATAGCTGCGCCACTCTATAATCCTCTGCCACGCAGTAACGGAATGTAAGTACCATTAACATCTCCTGTGCAAGGGGAAGATCAATTTTGCAGACAGCAGCTACACAGCGGGCATCGGTTGCGTTGAAGGCAAAACTCGCCTTGAGGGATCAATGGAGACGACGAGGGCTGGGTTTCTCGGTCGGCCCGTCGCCCGGTCCGTAGGGCAATGGCTGGGCCGGTTCTGAAGTGTGTGGCTGTGCTTAATAGGCATATGACAAAATCGCGAAACGTCCTGTTTGCTGAGGCGCAAGCCGAGCTCGAGTGGCGTAGTGCGGTGTTTGAGGCGGAGCTCCGTCAACAAGCCCAGCATGAATTACGTGAACTGATGCTGGCTGCCGCCCATCCGGTTTCGGGCTGGGTGTTCATTGCTCACTTGATGACCAACCTGCCCGCCCCATACGTGTTGCAGACTGACAGTCTGGCCGGGGTGTGGTGACCCATTAGCTGATAATGATCATTACGACGATAGGAAAACAACAATGAACAAAATCCCTGTCGTTACCTTGCTTGCTGGAATTCTATTAATGATTGGGGGTCTATCAATAATTGAGGGTCGTTTCCCGGCTAAGGCTGCCCCAATTCAAATCAAGACGGTAACGTGGTGCGTTGGTGACAGTAACGCATCTCCGTCAGACATGCCCGTGCCCGCAGCAGTATCTCGTTGGAATGCCAATTGTGAAGGAAAAGCGATTTGCAAAATCCCTTACGATGGCTTGAGCTTTAGAGCTTTGGCAGGCGGCGACTGCCATAACGGAGCACCCAAGCAACTCGATGTGGTTTATGATTGTGTCGCAAGCCGTAAAGTTATAGAGGCCGAGAAAAAGTTTACTGTGTTGCGCAGTGAAACCAACATTTACATCACTCTCATCTGCCACTGAATCCATCCCTGGTCATTGAGGAAGCCGCGCAGTCCCGGGCGCTGCGCCGTTATAGACGCTCCGGACCAGGCGGACGCACAGGGACGGATAACCCGCTGGTTCGGCACCAACACTGACGTCGCGGCTCAGGTAGTCGCCGAAGCGTCGCTGCGCGAGCTGAACGAAACGCTCGAGCAGCGCGTTGTGGAAGAAGTAGCCGAGCGCGCCGTGGCCGAGGAGAAGCTTCGCCAATCGCAGAAGATGGAGGCGGTGAGCCAGCTCACGGGCGGACTGGCACACGATTTCAATAATCTTCTGCAGGACATCACAGGTAGTCTGGAGCTGCTGCAAGCTCACTTCGCGCAGGGACGGCTGAGCGAGGCCGATCGCTACATCAATGCGGCCCAGGGTGCGGCCAAGCGGCCACCACGCTTACGCACCGGCTGTTGGCTTTCTCGCGCCGGCAGACGCTCGACCCCAAGCCGGTCAACATCAACCGCCTGATCACGGACATGGTGGAGCTGATCCGTCGTACTGTCGGGCCGGAGGTCACGGTCGAGGTGGTTGGAGCCGGCGGGTTGTGGACCACACTAGTCGATCCGTCTCAACTTGAGAATGCGCTCTTGAACCTGTGCATCAACGCCCGCGACGCAATGCTTGACGGCGGGCGGATGACAATTGAGACCGGCAACCGGTGGCTCGACGTGCGCGCAGCCCAAGAGCGCGACCTGCCGCCTGGGCAGTCACTGTGTGTCAGCGACACAGGCACTGGTATGACGCCAGAGGTGGTGCAGCGCGCCTTCGACCCGTTCTTCACGACCAAGCCAATGGGCGTAGGCACCGGCCTCGGTCTGTCCATGGTGTACGGCTTCGTGCGTCAGTCCGGCGGGCAAGCGCGCGTCTGTTCCGAACCGGGGCAGGGCGCGCTGTGGTGCCTTTACCTGCCGCGCCACCACGGCTCGGAGGGCAACGCCACCGACACGGCGGCCGACCCTGCCCAGACGACCCGCGCCGTGCAGAACAAGACGGTGCTGGTCGTGGACGACGAGCCGACTGTTCGAATGCTGGTGGCCGAGGTGCTGGGAAACCTGGGATACACGGCCATCGAGGCCGCCGACGGGGCGGCCGGGCTTCAGATCCTGCGCTCGGACATCCGCCTCGACCTGCTAATCACCGACGTGGGCCTGCCCGGCGGCATCAACGGGCGGCAGGTGGCCGACGCGGGACGCGCGGTGCGGCCTGATCTCGAGGTCATGTTCATCACCGGCTACGCTGAGAATGCCGTGGTCGGCAACGGCCATCTGGAGCCCGGGATGCAGGTGCTGACCAAACCGTTCGCCATGGACGCGTTCGCCGCACGCGTCGTGGCCATCGTGGAAAGGCGTTGATGGCCCGTCAGACCTTCTGGTAACGAACAGCACCGACAGCCCGGGGCACTGCACGCCGCACAGGTCGTATACGGTCACTGACTTGCGCTTTGGATACTGGCCAGACCGATCGCAGCGGGTACAGCCAGCACCAGCACATCCATCCGGGATGCGATGTCGCCCAGTGTGATAGCGCAGGGCGGTCATCGACCGCCTCCTTACGCCGCAATCTGGGCAAGTGGCTCTCTGCTATATCGAACCTCACCCAGGCATCTTCAGGAGCATGACAAACAGACGAACATCAAGAACATCGTTAAGTATGTAATAGCAACAGAAGATCGCGGTCCGCTATTTCGCCTCTGCCACCCACTGCGCCACACGAGATCTTGCCACCAGCATGCAAAAGGTATCGCCGCTCTTCATCCTGATGATGGTTTGCTCGGCATTGTGAGGGTCCTGAGCGTAGGACTCAATCTGCGCAGGATCGAACTCGATCGTCTTCATCGTATCGACATCAATAGCACTGACGAACATCCCCATTAAATGTCTCCTCTACATAAGATCGCCCTGGCAGATTTCATTTGCACCACTGATTGGCTGCCTCACCAATGATCTTCTGCTCGTCATGTGGATGTCCCACCTGTAACTTCCTAACGATTTAGTGATCCAGGCCCTGCCGAAACTAAAAAGTGCGAGGTCCTTCCGGCATCGTTGAGGAGGATGTCCATGCAGCCGGAGCGGTTGGAGCAATTGCTTAACGAGCAGAGCGCGGGCGCAATCTGGAGCAACAAACCGCGACAATAAGATTCTTGAGGCAATTCGTACCCACATAGTAATATTAGATGGAAAAATAGCGAGTTTGGAGCTGCGGTGGGATAAACCATGACAGAGTAACTTGCCGAGTTATTCGCTCCGACACGACCTACCGAGCCGAAGCCAATCAGCCTGGTCGGGTCACTCATATCGCTGAAGGATTTGCATCTGATTCGGATGCGCAGTGCTGGATTGAGAATTCCGGCGACTTTAACCGTTAACAGCTGACGACAGCGGTTAGGCCCAGCTTCCCTCTTGCGAGTACCATAAGCCATTGATACCCCGCGAGACGGCGCGCGCCAAGGCGGGGGCCAAGCCGCTGATGACGACCAGATGAAACACCGCAACGATCAGGATGGGTCTGACGGCCGACATGGCTTGATCCTCACACACAAAAGCAATATGATATCTTTTATTTATCGTATGCGTATTAGCAAGAAGTATTGTTGTGATACCGTCGCAAGCGGCGGTTTCCTGCGTCCTTTGTGTAACCAGATACTATTCGATGTCGGAACATTCATTGTATGACGAAGCTCACGCAAAACGCGCCAAAAGCGCGGCTGAAAGGCAGGGCTGCAGACGGCCCAGGCGATGATGAGGACAATCGCCGCGATGAACGTATGGGCGCGTCCACATTGCTGCGACGTCCACTGGGCCGCGGGCTAGAAGCGATCTGACAGCGACACCTGAGCGGCCTTATCGTTGTCCATTTCAGGGTCCCTCAGCTGATGCTGATTGAAATAGGGCACGCATTCAACGACTCACTCAAAAATATGGTGAGAAGTATAGGCTACGTGCACAGGAGTCTCGGTTTTGTATCGTTCCAGCGCCTATGCAAAAACCCTATCCGGAAACTGCCGCTGTAACCTGCGGATTTCTGCAGCTTTGCGGCGGCTGCTTTTGCCATGCAGATACGCATTGGTTTATGCATGGCATAAGCCCAGTGTCTCGTTGGCGACAGAGGTCGGTAAGCGGGACGCGCGCGGAAGCCACAGTTCCACCGTCGTCCCCTGGCCCAGTTGGCTCTTCAGTCGAAGCGCGCCGGCGGCTTGGGTTGCCAGCCTGTGTGCGATGGACAGACCAAGACCGGTTCCTTTGCCCACTGGCTTGGTGGTGAAGAAGGGTTCCACCGCTCGGGTCAAAGTCATCGTATCCATGCCAATACCAGTGTCATCGACCGTGACCGCCACGTAGTCGCCGCCGGGCAAAGCGAGACAGGAACCGCGCTGATCAGCTAGGTCATGCCGGTCGGCCAATCGCCCCGCGCGACGATCGATCAGTGGGATCGTCACGTTGCGGGCGCCGAGCCGGATGCGACCGCCATCAGGCATCGCATCACGAGCGTTAATCCCAAGATTGATCAGGGCCAGTTCAAACTCCGCAGGATCGAGAACGGCCTGCCATAGGTCAGATGGTGGCGGATCGACCTGGACATTCACCCGTGTTCCGACTGTCCGCGCCAGCGTCTCCGTCGCGCTCTCCAAAGAGGAGGTTAGGCAGACGGGCCGGACGTCTGTCGCCGCATAATGAGAAAACGTCAGCAGCCGTTTGGTCAGGCTGATGCCACGGTCGGAGGCGCGCAGGGCGGCGGCTGTCAGCCGGCGGACTTCGATGGGGTCATTGGATCGGGCTTCAAGAAGGTCGAGGGTCGAGATGACGGTTTGCAGGATGTTGCGAAAATCGTGGGTGATCCCGCTGGCGAGCTCGCCGAGGGCCGCCATCCTGTCAGCATGCGTCAAGTCGCCACCGGGATTCTGGCGATCTAGGACGGTCGTGCTGGACAACGAAGTCACGGCATCGCCTTTGGTCATTTAGAGCACCTTTCGATGTCCCACGCGCGGGCTCGGGCTATAGATGATATGGCATATAACAAATTTGTTACTAAATAAAAACATAATCAGTGATGTGGGACTCAAGCCCTCGCAATCACTTGCCGTACCAGGCAGGGAACATGATCGTTTCCATCCAGCCCCATCCGGAGCGATGGTGACACCTGATCGGCTGCTGAAGGAGCGGCAACCGGCATCGCGGCCTGTTCAGCTGACTTGTGGATGCAAGCCGGTTTATCGCGGTGGCAACAAGACCACGGCCGAGGCGATCAGCCGGCCGCGTTGACAATCAACTGCTGCGCTTCCATCGTCCTGAGCACCCCGAGCGCCTTGTTCCTGATATCGCCGGCGCTACAGTCGATAGCCTGCAAGACGGATTCCACCCGCACGGCGATAGGCAGGCAGGAGCGTTCTCGTCTCGGAAAACCGAAAGTATGGAATCGCCCGAACGGACCGAACGACGCAGAAATCGTACCTCCGATAACCCCTGGCCCACTGCTTACTACTTGCGCGCTGCAGCCTCTTTTTAGTGGCTTGTAGGCTGGTGTCCTTGTACCGTGCCTACAGCCACGCCTACTTGTCGCTGGCTCCTGCTAAAGCTCTCGAACGACCTCGACGTCAAGCGGCACTGCGATATCGTAAAACCGACGGCGCGCTTGCCCCCAAAGGTGATCAAGGCGTTCCTCGTCGCCGATAAGAGCTGCCCCGAGTAAAGGCGCATGACAAAGTATGACATGACGATTCTCCCTTGTCGCCGCACAGATTAGATTCTCGTGATACGACGGGCGCAAGGTTTTTCGACGCCGGGTTTACTGAGTCACAGCCGTGTGATGCGCCATCAATATCTTCAGTCATGGACGCTGGACATCAAACCCCTTGAGTTTTCCATCGAAAATAGCAGACATAAACGCCTAAATAAAAGGGGGACGGATATGAAGTTTATGATTAACTACAACTATCAAGACAAATACCTCCCCACGCTTGAAGTTTGGGGTTCCAGGTCACCCCGAGAGCGGGCCGACGTTGGTGGTGGCGTGACGCTGATCGGCCGCTGGCATTATCGCAGTGGGGGTACTGGTTCGTCGGATGTCCATAATTCGTTGGGTTTCGAGATTTGCAATAGCATTTGCAGATGTTGCCATGGTGAAGTATTGCGTCCTCGCCCTCGGCGAGTTGGGCGATAATGTCAAGATTCCAGTGACACAGAGGCTCACGCCCAAGCACGGCAGCTGGCTGGACATGGCCGAGAGCGAACTCAGCGTGTTGTCCCGCCAGTGTCTCGCCCGGCGCATCCCCAACAAGACCACCACCCTGACTAAGGAAGTCGCCGCACGGCAGAGAGATCGCAACAACAAGCACAAAGGCAGACTGGCAGTTCACCACCACCGCCGACGCCCGCCTTAAATTAAGGCGACTCTACCCGACGTTATGAACGACTCGGGGTACTAGTTCGGATCGTTCCAGTATTTTTGTTTCGTTGCTGTGATATCAAAGCGCATGTCGGATCAGATCATTGATGCTGCCACGGCTCGCTCTGTTCAGACGGACGCTACAAAGGCGAACAGCTAGTTCGGCTGGATAATCCCAGGCGGGGGGCCGACGTGCGGGCGGGGCCTGGCTCTATGCAGTCAGTGGGATCACAGAAACGTTCATTGTAGGTAAGTATCTATATGTTACGTATATGATATATATTATTCTGCATGAGGATCAAGCCATGTCGGCCGCCAGACCCATCTTGATCGTCGAGGATGACGACGCGCTGCGGCCGGTGTTGGCCGATCAGCTTGCGTCGGATGGTCTTTTCCAATCCACTGGCGTGGCAACGCTGGCGGAGGCGAGTTGTCACTTTGCTACGCCGGAAGCACGCTTCGACGCGATCATCCTGGATATTACGCTGCCGGATGGCGATGGCCGCGACTTCTGCGCGCAGATCCGCCGGCAGGGGCACATGATGCCCATCATCATGCTGACGGGCGCGACCGCGGAGGACGACGTCGTCAGTGGCCTCAACGCCGGCGCAAACGACTACCTCGTCAAGCCGTTTCGGACGAACGAACTGCTGGCCCGGGTGCAGGCACAACTGCGCCGGTTCGACACCAGCGAGGCCGCGGTGTTCACCATCGGCCCTTATACCTTCCGGCCGGCGGCGAAATTGTTGATCCGGACAGACACCAAGCAGCGCATCCACCTGACCAGCAAGGATGTGGATATTCTCAAATTCCTTTACCGCCGAGCAAACCAGGACGTTTCACGTCAGTTACTAATGAACGAGGTGTGGGGCTACAACGCCGGCGTCACGAGCCATACGCTGGAAACGCATGTGTACCGGCTGCGCCAGAAGATGGAGATCGATCCAACCCATTGCCGCTTGCTCATGACCGTGCCCGGCGGCTATCGGCTGGACGCCAGGCCGATCTGACCGGCAGGCCTGCTGGAAGGGAAGGTATACAAGATGGCCAACGACGAGCGCACAAAGCTGCTTGACCTCGCGCGCCGCGGGCGCGAACTCTTATCGGACACCCACGACCCGGCGTATCGGCGCACGATCAGTGATCTGCTCTCGGTTCTGGAGGCAAAGCTCGCTGAATGGGGTGAAGCGGCGGCGCGTTCGCCATGAACGGCCCCAAGCCAAAACATCCGTCGCACAGCGGTTCAGCGCCCCCATGCCCATCCTTGTCGGCTTCGGATTTGCGCTGGTGCTGCTTTACCTTTGGCTGCTCGGCCATTGGTTCGCGCGGGTCGTGATGGTTCTGACGCTCGCGGTCCTGTTTTCGGCGACGTTGCGTTTTTTGTAACTGAACGGCAATGGTCCGCTTCGCGGCAACCCCTACAAAGCGGATTTCCTGCCGGACCCTGCTGACTGGATTCGTCAGCAGCATTCCGATCTACCGGCGCCGATATAGCCACGAGACTTGGCGTTGGCGGTTCGCTGAGGCTGTAGCCAAGTTCGACCGCAGTTTTCAGGCTGCTGAGAGTCGACAGGCAACGCGCCGAACTTCCCGCGCCTGAATGGCAAATGGCAGAAGACGTCCGCTTTGGGATGGAGCGGGGCGTCCTTTATCCACGGGCGCAAGCCGGCCTTTTTCGTTGTCGGTGATACCGGGGAAACAGCCGGCGGAACTTGATTGCAGCTGGCAAATCCCCCTCACCGGACGGGCCAAGACCCTCCAAAGAAGAGTTTCAAGCCTGGCGCTAAAGGCCCTACCGAGGGCTCAGGCGAGTGGACACGGTGGAATCGAGACCGCCAACTGGAGCTGCTTCCCGAGATTCCGGCAAGATTGCTCGACAAGGTTTAACCATGAGTAAGCCACCTACACTAACGCGAGACTCCCTCCTCCGCGTGGTTCGCGCCACACATCGGGGCATTTCGGGGATCCTGACGGACTATGGCCATCAGATGCCGCCGGATGCGCGGGCCGCGCTGCAGGCGCTGGACCAGTCGCTTTTGGCGATCGCTGAGCAGGAGCCCAAGCGCCAGAGCCAACAGCGCGCGACCTGGATGGTGCGCAGATCCTCGCCTGAATAAAGGCGATTGCCATCAAGAGCGCGCCACATAAGGGAACCATCCGCACCGGCTGTTCGGAACGACGTCAGGCTGAGGTCACAAGGGGAGAGAGCATTTACTGGAAGGCTTGATCGCGCGTGCCCAAGTTTGGATCACGTTCCTGCTAAGTTTGCGGGAACCATCTCTTTATAGTTGACGATATATTCGTATACGCATCAAATAATGGAGGTTGACGTACCGAATCTAGAGATTCTCGTCGAGGTGCTTCCATGTCCAAAGCTTTTATCGCCGAGGTCATCCAGCAGTCGACTGAGGTCAGCCGGGCAGCCGCAAACCGTGCCGCGGGTGAGTTGATCAGCGCCATTGTCCGTATGTTGAAGAAGACCGGGAAGTTCACCCTTTCCAGCTTCGGGACCTTCACCGTTCACCGGACCAAAGCACGCAAGGCATTGAACCCGCAGACAGGTGCATCCATCAGGATCAAGGCCGGCAAAACCGTCCGGTTCAAGGCATCGCCGCTTCTGAAGCGGGCGATATAGCGTCCAGAGAACCTGATACAGCGCTAAGTCTTTTGCCGCTTAACAGGGGCGGATATTTAATAACCATTATCGGAAACAGGCGCAGGATGCTGCGCGGCCGACAAAGAACCGTTCGGCGACGGAGGTCGACGCTACGTGCTTTTCAAAGGTGCATTCCAACATACGCCAGTGCGGCCGCCAGCGTTTGGCAAGGCAGGTCGAATTCGAACGCGAGCCAGTCGTTAAGGTGCATGTGGCCCTGACAGTCCCGCCATATGCACCAGCGCGGCGAGGTTTTTCCGGGCGGATAGATTTCCAGAGCCTCTTGCACGGCGTGATGATCCGTTGCCACTCGTAGCTGCACATCGGGCTGGGTTGCCACCCACGCTATGGCTGTCCTGAGGTCGCTGATATCAAAGGCCAGCCCTTCCAAAGGGACAGGGTTGGCCGGGGCTGGATTATGCATAATGCCTCAACCATGCGGATGGTTCTGTCGCGCCAGATCCGGAGGCTAATCATCACTGGTGATGAAATAGAAACAAGTATCTGGGATGCCGTTTCTTGTGATATTGTGGCGGACCCGAGGCGGGCCCGATTTCAAGCCCATAAGGCAGAGCAGTCTCTGCAGGTCGCTGTGCACCTCATCCAGCCAAGCCGGCCTGACGGCTGGTCCAGCAGCACCGGCATCCCGATGTGCAGCGCCGGTGTCATGCGTGCATTCGCACTAATTCGCAGTCTGCATCTCGCATCGTCGTTGAATGTGTATTGTCAATTACCTTGTGCGGCAGCAGCGTACACGGGCGCCCAAACGCGATGCCGCGGTAATGCCCAGTGGCCGTTGGCAGATTTGGGCGCGCGAGGCGGTCTGGTGGCCCACCTTCCAGCCGTCTCGCGACTTCGTGACTGCCTTCACCACCCGGTTGGACCGGTAGGGTGAGGATTGATCGTCATAAGCTGGCGACCGCTCGTCAGGCGACCAGCGCCGAACCAGGGCATCGACGCGGTCCGGTGACGGGCCCGGCTTCAGCCGGGGTTTGCTACATCGGGTGGATGATGGCCTCAGCTTTGAAGGGACCAGGGCAATCGTTCTCCTTCATATGCAAGTCTGAAGAAAAAACGAAACGCCTGCCCGGTTCCCGTTAAAGCGGACAGCAATCTACTTCACAAATGAGTGACAGTAGAATGCGCTCATATTTTCTATCCATTGTTATATCACTGATGACAGACATGCTGGCCCGAGTAATCGGCACCCTTCGCCACCACAGGCCTCTTGTTCATCGGAAACTGACATGCGGACCGTCTCAACGACTGTTGTTGAAGGCTAAATGTGTCCGAACCGATCGTAATCCGAGATGTTATTGAACATTTAATAATCGAATCATGCCCATCACAATCCTGTTGTCATGTTCGCTCGCTATGTGGTGTTAATTCGAACGTCGTTCATTAACGAAAGAATAACGGTATGGACCGCTCTACCCTTGGATACGACGGCCACCAAACACCGGGAGCAAGCCACCACACGAGGGCCCTACTCGAGGTTATGACCCTCGATCCTGGAGCATTGGCAGAACAACAGGAGAGCGGCCACTTCGGTGGCATTCGGCTGCAGCAAACAATCTCCCGCAGTCCTGCCGGTCAGAACGCCCATGCCGGTCCCGCAGCATTAGCGCCCGCCGATTCGACGGAGTTGGTTGAAGGCTTGCGCCAGGCGATACATGCTCGCGACGACTTCGTTGCCATCGCTGCCCACGAGCTGCGCAATTCCATGACGCCGATCGATGGTGTGGTGGGTCTCGCTTTGGGCGTAGTGCGTGATACCAACTCTACCTGCCCAGCGCATTTGACGGTGCTGCTGGAGCGGATGCAACGCCTCGTTGACGGCTTCATTCAGCGAGCAGCCTGGCTGCTGGACGTCGGCCGACTTGAGTCCAGCAACCTCCGGTTGGAGCCGTCTCTCACCGATCTTTCCACACTCGCACGCTCGGTTGCTGACCGCTACGAGGTCTTGGCCGTCCGCAAGGGCAGTCCCCTTGTCGTTGAAATTGAGGACGGGATTTCTGATCTTTGGGATCCGCTCGCGGTGGAGCAGATCATCGAGAACCTGCTCGTCAATGCGATCAAGTTTGGCATGAGCCGGCCGATCACCCTTCGGCTTCGATCCGACAAACAATCAGTGTGGCTCGACGTGAAGGACTGCGGCATGGGCATACCGCCTGAGCAGCGTGCAGCTATCTTCGGGCGATTTGAGCAAGCGACGACCCAGCATCGAGGCAGCGGCTTCGGCCTCGGTCTGTGGATAGTCAATCGCTTGGTGGTGGCAATGAGTGGCCGTATTTCCGTTTCCAGCCAGCTTGGCGAAGGATCACATTTCACCGTTGAGCTTCCGCGCAAAGCATAATCAGGGCTGACAATGCAAGGTCCCACACTTGCCCAGGTGCCAAGCGCCGTGGCGTTGCATTAAGTCACCGGATGATGGCCGAAGCTTTCATGCAGCCCGCAGGCCGCTATCGTCGTGATCTGCGGACCACCCTCGTGGATACCGGCGCGCCGCAGCCCTTCCGCGTAATGCAGGCGGTCGGCCTGTTTCTTCATTGGGGTCGTCTTCAGGAAACGCTCGATGGTAAAATCGGGCTCGATGGCCAATAGTTGGTGCCGCATCGTCTCGGTTTCTTGCTCCAGCTCCTGGCGGAGATACCCCAGCGCGGCCAGATAGGGCTTATATCCTGCAGAGAATGACGGATTGAGCTGGACAACTTTCCGGCCCTCTTTCACGGCATTTTCGTAGTCACGCTTCATCAGGTGAATCAGCGTAAAAAACGCGTCGAAGAAAAACGCGTGCGGGTCAAACGTCGATAGCTTCTTATAGCGATTGTTCCGTCGCTCTGCCTCTTCGGGATCGCCGGCATACGCGTAGGTGACGGCAGAAAGAGCCCAGGCCATTGGAAGGTTTGGGTTAAGCGACAATGCACGATCATGCAACAGCATGGCTTCGTCCAGTCGGTGGTGCAGGAACGCGCTCACATGGCCTTTGATCGCCAAGCCTCGTGCGTCGAACGGATCCAGGAGAATAGCGCGCTCCGCCAGCTCGCCGGCTCTGTCCATGATTGCATTTGAGTGATCGGCCCAGTTCTGGCCAACCAGAAAGATATGCCAGTAGGCGTACCAGGAGTGCGCCGCCGCATATCCGGGCTCCAGCGCGATCGCCCTCTCCAGGTGTTGGCCCGCCTGCTGAAACGGGCCTTGCTCCATCCGCCCCATCAATTGAATGGCCCGCAGCATCAGGTCGTAAGCTGTGGCGTCCACAGGCGGCTGGCTGGCAATTCGCCTGGTCTCAATCAGCAGGATCTCCGGATCGATCTGCGCCACCACCTTTGCAGCGACCTCGTCCTGCAGCGCGAGAAGGTTGCTCATATCTTTATCAAATCGGAATGCCCATACGACCTGACTGTCCATGCGTAGATCCAGCAGCCGAAGATGGATGCGAATGGTATCGCCTTCCCGTTGCACCGCACCGTCCAGCAGGAAATCCAGTCCAAACTCGCGCCTTATCGCTGCGTCATCGCGCTGCTCCCCCGAGTACCGGCTGAGCGAGTTGGAGGAGATGACAAATAACCAGCGAAACTTGGAAAGTGCCGTGGTGATCTCGTCAGCCAGGCCAGGGGCCAAATGTGAATCATCGCCCGACATTCCAACGTGCCGCAACGGCAGCACGCCAACGCGCGCGCCACCACGCGGTGCGGGCTGGTCCGGCACCCGGATCGCTTGCGCCTGGTTCTCAGGTGCCTCTCTCGGGGGCAAGGCGATAGGCCGAGGCGGCGAATGCCGACGCGATGATCCGCGTATATCGTTTAACAGCTTCTGCGTCTCGATCGAAGGGATGCCATCGAGCACCTCAGCCAATGCCGTTCGGCACCGGTCGTAGGCCTGCACTGCCAGACCCCGCTCACCCAGTGCGGCATAGGCCCGCATCAACGCCCGCCAGCCACCCTCATGTGACCGATCGATTTTCAGCAACTGCTGTGCGGCTGTGATTGCCGCATCAGGCGCGACGGTCTCCTTGAGCCATGATTCGGCAATACCGCGGGCATGATCGTGCAGCGCTTCGCGTTCGTTGCGAAGCCACTCATCAAAATGCGGATCAAGTCCGACCAGATCTTCAAGAAAAGTACCATCGAGCAGCGAAAGTGCCTCGGTCCGGCCAGCGGTTGCCTGCATGACCTCCTGTGCATCGATCCAGGCGACACCAGGGCGCAAGCTCAGGTGATCGCGCGTGACGACAACAACTTCGGTTTCAGCGGGAGCCAGAGCGTCCAGCATCCAATAAATTTCCTGCCGAAGGGAGCTACGGGCCTGCTCCTGCGCCCGGCGGCTCCAAAGCAGCTCAGCAAAGCGCCCGCGCGGAACCGGTCGCGGGGAAGCCATAGCGATGTAGGCCAACATCGCGCGGGCCCTGCGCCTTCTCGGCAATATATTTTCGCTGCGGGTCGTCCAGGCTTCCATCCGCCCGATCAACCGCAGCCGCACGACCACGTTGTCCGGCGCGGTGATCGCCGGCTCAACGCCAGCAAGCCGGAGCGGGAGGTCTGTCATTGTTGCCTCTTCGCCGTACCCTCGTATTCTATAACGTGGCGCTAGGATTACAGGTACAATCCTCTTGTGCTGTTCAGGGTTTTTCGCTTTTAGGCAGGATGGATGGGGACCGGTTCGGGCCTCGTTCCAGCCATAGCGAACAGGCCAACGAGGCCGGTCAACGTGCGTATTCCGACGGATCCCAGCCACTCAACACCTGACGCTGCATCGCCATAATCCATCCTGCGAGAACATGCGAAACGTCAGTGCCGTCAGGCATCAGTCTCGGTCGCAATGCCAAGGGGGACCGGACGGCATAAAAGGTTTGCGCCTGCCTGTTCCCGAGTGTCCGCAGCCGTTCCCACAAAGCGTATTCTGCCACTGTCGTTGCACAGGGGCGCGTAGATCCTGGCCGGCCGAAGCCGTTCGAACAGTCGGTGAACCGTGTTTGCAGCGCCGCCGGCGGCAGGGTTGACGGTCACGGCCAAGCCTTGTGCGGCGCCAACGCAAAAAGCCCCCGAGGCGAACCTCGGGGGCTTTTGGTTACATGGCCGGACAACAGCCGAACCGGTGTCGGACATCGTTGGGTCCGATCGTGGTGCTCATGATGGCGCTTACGGCACCAGCCGGCGTTTGCCGGCGTGCATCCTGGCGGGCGTGCGCTGGCCGAAGGCCATGGTGTAGGCCTCGGCTGCCGCCTGATAACGCCGGAACCGCGTCCTCAGCCGGTGATACCAGATGAGGTGCGGGTCGTTGTTCAGCTCCTGGTGGCACGCCCGGCAGATCAGCCAGCTATGCACCGGCGCGTTGTAGACCGCGCCCCAGAAGTGGTCGAACTCCACCGGTGGGATCAATTCTCCCGCGTCCGACACCACCTTGGTCTGCAGGCAGCACGGACAAAGCCCGTTGTAGGGCTCCAGGCGGATGATCTCGCGGTGGATGCGCCGGGTTTCCGGCGACAGCTCGACGCGGACGTTGTGCAACGCCAGGCGCAGCGAGCGCAGCAGAAACAGGATGTCGCGCTGGTTCTGCTCGATGATGCTGAGCCGGCGCAGCAGGTCCGGCTGGTCGGGGTCCTCGGATGGCGTGTCGCCATCGGGGGAAAACCGCGTGTTCATGGGTTTGGTGCCTTTCACGCTCTGTGGGAGCGTTTTCCACCCTGCCGAAGGGCAGGGGAGGCACAGCCCGGACAACCGAAATCCCGATCAGGCGGATCGGGATACGGCGGGTGTGGGTTTCGCTCTGCGGGCAGAGCTGATCACACGGTGCGTTTGGCACCGTGACCCGGACTTCTCGCCTTCTCAGCGGGCCGGCGCGCTGGGATCTCAGGCGGTTCGTGCATCTGCCATGCACCGGTGTGCCGGGAGAAGTCCCTGCTCGGATCGGCGCGCGGTGCGCCATCGCCTGCTGCATTC